>Ga0213870_1000523_pt1 | contig 17881 bp, 18 predicted proteins | sample WICALVC2017_Meta_FD_160119 | JGI IMG/M metagenome (GOLD analysis project Ga0213870, IMG submission 160119) | Freshwater microbial communities from subterranean cave lake in Wind Cave National Park, South Dakota, United States - WICALVC2017 | ecosystem: Environmental > Aquatic > Deep subsurface >... | reverse complement strand
CAAAGCGCATCTGTCGCACCTCCTGTAGGACTGCTGTCCGTGTCATGGTGGCCCTCCTGTGAGGCCCCACCTTAAACCGGACAGATCATGTGCTACATAAACCGGACAGATGATGTGCTATCTACAGCTGAGGGGTTGACACCTTGACAAATCAAGATTGATTGATATGATGTGAGGATGCCGTCTTCGATTGCGAACGATTTACCGCGTGTCGCCGGTTGGTTTCATGCGCTGTCCGATGGGACACGCCTGCAGATCATTGAGCGCCTGCGCGAGGGCGAGCAGTGCGTCTGCGATCTGACCGACATGCTTGACACAGGGCAGTCCCGCCTCTCGTTCCATCTCAAAACGCTTAAGGACGCCGGCATCCTGACGGATCGGCGTGAAGGACGGTGGGTCTACTACTCGTTACACCCCGAGGTCCTCGAGGAAGTCGCGCAGTTCGTCAGCTCGCTGAAGACCCGCAGCCGACGACTGCGGAGTGCGTCGAAAGGCTGTGACTGACTCTTTTTTGGCCCGATATATCAAGATTTGTTGATTAGTTATTCAGGAGAAAAAACCATGCAGTCGCTTCACGCGGCTCTCGCAGCGGCAGGGTTATGAGCAAGCACCACCTGCTCGCCGAGGCGGTCGGAACTTTCGCGCTCGTCTTCGCCGGCACCGGCGCGATCGTGATTAACGATGTGACGGGCGGAGCGGTCAGTCACATCGGGATCAGTCTGACGTTCGGACTTGTGGTGCTCGCCATGATTTACGCGCTTGGCGATATCTCAGGCGCTCATTGCAACCCGGCGGTTACCATCGGGTTTTGGGCCGCTGGCCGCATCGAACGCTCAACGGTTGTGCCGTATATTCTGAGCCAGTGCGCAGGCGCTCTTCTCGCAAGTCTTTCTTTGAGGTTTCTGTTCCCCTCCCATGAGTCGCTTGGCGTCACCCGGCCGGCCGGTTCTGCCCTCCAATCTTTCGTACTGGAAAGCATCCTGACGTTTTTGCTGATGCTGGTGATTCTTCAGGTTTCGGCGGGCGGGAAAGAAAAGGGGGTCACCGCAGGTATGGCGGTCGGCGCGGTTGTCGCGTTGGAAGCCTCATTTGCCGGCCCGATTTCAGGAGCGTCCATGAATCCGGCGCGATCGTTTGCGCCGGCGCTCGTGTCGCTGAGCCTCGCACACCTCTGGATCTATGTCCTGGCCCCTCTGGTCGGAGCCCTGGGGGCCGTGTTCGTCGCACGTGGCTTACAGCCATCTGATAGAACCACTTCCGGAAGAGTGGAGCTGTGATGAGAGCCCAACGAAGCATTTTATTCCTCTGCACGGGAAATTCGTGCCGCAGCCAGATGGCCGAGGGTTTTTTGCGCCACTTCGCCGGCGACCGGTTCGACGTGGCCAGCGCGGGGACACACCCGTCCGTCCTGAATCCCGGCGCGGTTGAAGTCATGCGGGAGATCGGCATTGACATCTCTCATCACCAATCGAAGGGGATGGAGACGTTTGTCGGTCAACGTTTCGATTACGTGATCACCGTTTGCGACCGGGCCAAGGAGTCCTGTCCCATCTTCCCCGATGCCATGTCCTTGCACCATTGGCCGTTCGACGATCCGGCCTCAGCACAAGGATCGCCCGAAGAGCGAACAGCCGTCTTCCGGCGAGTTCGGGATGAAATCGCCGCGCGCATCAGGAGGTTTATTGATGGAACCCGCTAGCCCCGAGGCGGGGAAGACTTCGGAATAACGGTTAGAACCATCGAGTCAGCATGACATAGGCCAGCGCCGCCAGTAAGGCGGCAACCGGCACGGTGATGAGCCAGGCCAGCGCCATGTCCCGGACGGTCGCCCAGCGGACGGCCCCGAGCCCCTTGCGCAGGCCGATCCCGATGATCGCGGAACTGCTGACGTGCGTGGTCGAGACGGGCAATCCCATGGTGGCCGAGACGAGCACCAGCGACGACGTGGTGAGGTTCGCCGAGAGACCCTCGACATGATCCATGCGCGTGATCTTTTCCGCCAACACTTCGGTGACGCGGAGACCGCCCAGGTAGCTGCCGAGGCCCATCGCCAGCGCCACAGCCGCCAGTACGGTGACCTGCACGGTCATGCTCGGCCAGGACGGCGCCGCGCTGCCCAGCAGAAGCATCGCCATGATTTTGGGCGTATCGTTTGCCCCGCGCGCCAGCGACGCCAAGCCACTGGAGAGCCAGTGGAGGCTGTCCAAACCGACCGCCAGACCCTGGAGGCCCGCGCGTTCGCAGTGAGCAGGCACGGCAATCACAGGGTGGCCGAGGGCGCTCGCCTGGATCAGCGTCCGGGTGTTGCCCCGCGCATCAATCGTGACCAGCGCGCGAGATGCGGGCATGACGCACAGACAGGCGCCATCCCAACTCGCCGCAACGCGCCGAATGATCGGATGGAAGAGCACCGACAGCGCCAGGGCCAGGAGCGGGCTCAACAACAACGGCAGCCCGATCTTGCCGAGGATAGCCGGCCAGACCAGCCCCTGACTGCCGATGGAGATTAGCCCGGCGCCGACGAGGGCGCCAGTCAACGCATGGGTGGTGGACACCGGAAGACCCGTCCGAGACGCCACCAGCACCCACGCCGTCGCGCCGATAAGGATCGCCAATGCCAGCACAGGCGTCGTCGCAGTCCCCGGCTGGATGAGACCGGCGCTGAAGGTCTTCAGCATGGCGCTCGACACGAAGGCCGAGAGGCACGCGCCAGCCACCGTCCAAGCCGTGCCCCACATGATAGCGGTGCGATACTCGGTGACGCCGCTCCCGACCAGTGTTGCAATGGACTTGGAGACATCGTTGGCGCCGTTGGCGTAAGCCAGAGCCATGACGAGCAGCAAGGCAAGCAATGAAAATTCCATGGGCGCTTACGCGAGCGTGCCGCCGCAGGAGGAGCCGGCGCCGGCCGTGCAGCCGTAGCAATGTATCCCGGTCACAATCTGCCGCCGCGTCAACCGCGCGAGATCAAATTCCTGGATGGTCTGCGGCGCCGCGCCCTCCAACGGCAGGTCCAGCATCTGGTTGAAGTCGCAGTCCGACAGTCGTCCGTCCCAGTTGACGCTAATCAGGTTCCGGCACATGAGTCCGTCCACGGAGGCCGGATTGAAGCTCGTGATGAGCGTTTCCATGTACGTCTCGTACTGGCCGGAACGATGCAGATCGTCTAGGAACCGACTGATGGGCATGTTGGTGATGGTGTAGAGATGGTTGAAGCGGATGCCGAAGCGCGCGGCCAGCTCGCGCCTATAGTCGGCTTCCAGGTCGGCCTGCGGAGGCGGTAGCGTGGGGCCCAGCGGGTTATACACGAGATTCAGCGTCAAGCCGGTCTCTTCCCGGCCATAGCCCAGCGCATTGAGCTGCTGCAACGCCTCGATGCTCCGACCGTACACGCCCTTGCCCCGTTGCTGATCCACGTTTGCTTCGAGATAGCAGGGCAGCGAGGCAATGACCTCCACCTGATGATCGGCGAGAAACTTGGGCTGATGGTGCTTGTCCCTCACGAAAAAGACGGTCAGGTTGCAACGGTCTATCACATGCCGCCCCATTGCCCGGCACTGCGCCACCAGATATTCGAAGTGCGGATTCATCTCTGGCGCGCCGCCGGTGATATCCACCGTCCGCAATTCCGGGACGCGCCGCACGACATCCAGCACTGCGTCCACCGTCTCCCGCGTCATAATCTCAGTGCGCGTGGGACCGGCATCCACGTGGCAATGGGCGCAGGTCTGGTTGCAGAGCTTGCCGACGTTGACCTGGAGGGTGTGGATGCGCCGCGCCCTCAACGGCGCGTACCCGCGCTCGGCGAGGGTGTGGTCGAAGGACGCCGGCGCCAACTGAATCATGTCAGCAACAGCTTCCGCCAGGATCACAGGAGACCGCTTCACCAAAGACCGCCTCGGTCGCGCGGTTGATGACCGTGAAGTGCCGGCTGTAGGGGCCGGAGTCCAGCACGTCCCGCGTCTTCGAGCAGATCTCCGATGGAACGCCCCGCTGATAGACATGCTGGTCATCGTCTACCGTTTCCACAAAGGGAGCGGTCAGAATCGCGTGGTGGCCCTTCCAGACGCAGGGCACATCGGCGGGCAGGATCGAGACCAGGCGCTGATCGGTCGTCGCGAGTGAGATCGGCTGCTCCGACAAAAGAAACAGCCGCTCGAACGGCGGCGTCGCGAGCATCTGGGCCGCGCGCGCAGACACCGGCACAGGCTTGCCGCGCTGGTAGGTCTGCCCCAGTTCGTCCACCGCCCGGCTGAAGGGGCCCACCAGCGTCGCGAACCGAACCTCTGTGGCCTCCGCCGCCTCCGGCAGCTTATAGCCAGTCAGTGTCAGCGAGAAGAAATGGATGCCGTCAATGACGCTCCAGGGGGCGAACTTCATCTGATGCACACCGAGGAACCCGGCCTGTACCAGGCCGCCGAGGTACTCCCACGCGGGCAGCGCGCCGGAGAGGCAGTCCCCCCATTTCTGCGTATCGTGAATCAGGTATTGGGGCACCGGCTGGTCCGCCACGATGTCCGAGATTGTAAACCGCCCGCCGGGCCGGATCGCCCGGAACATCTCGCGAAAGACCCTCGCCTTGTCCGGAGCCAGATTGATCACGCAATTCGAGATGATCAGGTCAATAGCGCCGTCCTCAACGGGGAGCTGCTCCGCATGGCCTTTGCGGAACTCAATGTTCGACGCGGGATAGCCGAGGTTCGCTATCACGAGAGGCGCGTTGCGGCGGGCCATCGCCAGCATTTCGTCGGTCATGTCTATCCCGATCACCCGGCCGGACGGGCCGACACGCCGGGCCGCCTCGAAACAATCAATGCCCCCGCCCGAGCCGATGTCCAGCACGGTTTCCCCAGGCCGCACCGTCGCCAAACCGGCGGGCGTGCCACAGCCATAGGACACGCGCAAGACTTCCTCTGGGACAAATGCGCGCAGGTCGTCGAAGCTATAGCCGGTCGGGCAGCACATCTGCTCGCCGGTGGTCACTGCCCTGGCATACCGCTCGCTGACCTGCTGCGTAATCGTCTCGTTCGACATAGGTCCCTCGCATGGAATCACGTTAGAAGGATGCGTCCATATAAATAACAGGCTCTCCGTAATCCCGTCAACATAGAACCGGATTTCAAAACCGCTTCTGTTCTTCTATAATGCCCCTATGTCCGAACGGTTCGATCAGGTCGTCGCGATCATGGCCCGATTGCGGGGGGACGGCGGGTGTCCGTGGGATCGCAAGCAGACCCGCGAGTCGCTCAAGCCCTACCTGATCGAGGAAGCCTATGAGGTCCTCGAAACCATCGAGGCGCAGGACGACCCCAAACTCAAGGAGGAATTGGGCGACGTCCTCCTGCAAGTCCTCTTCCACGCCGAGATCGGCCGAGAACGCCGCACCTTCACCATCGAGGACGTCCTGCAGACGCTGGCGGACAAGCTAGTCCGGCGACATCCACATGTGTTCGGCGACGCGAAGGTGGGTACGGGAGGGGCGTCTGCGGGGCCCCCTCCCGCTGAGATGACCGCCGACGTCGTCGTCCACCGTTGGGAGGAGATCAAGCGCCTGGAAAAGGCCGCCCAGTCCGGCAACGGCGACGCGGGCTCGGCGCTGGACGGCGTGCCCAAGACGCTGCCGGCGCTCCTGCGCGCGTACCAATTGCAAGTGCGGGCGGCCCGCGTCGGATTCGACTGGCCGCGCGACGAGACCGGCTACGCCCAAGTGCTCGACAAAATCCATGAAGAGTTGTGCGAAGTGGAGGAGGCGCGAGCCGATGTCGCGCAGGATGCGACGGAGACGGCGCGGCGGCATCTGCAGAATGAGGTCGGCGATCTCCTGTTCACGTTGGTCAACCTCGCACGCGTCGTGCAGGTGAATCCCGAAGAAGCCCTCCGGGGGTCCGCCAACCGGTTCGCCGCGCGCTTCACCCGTATGGAGCAGGCCGCCATGTCTCGCGGCTGGACGCTCTCCGAGATGACCCTGGCCGAGATGGACCGTCTGTGGGATCAGGCGAAATTGGCGGAAGGGACGAAGGCGCAGCCATGACCGACGGGACTTCCGAGCCTGTAGGAACGCCCGAACCGGCCTGGCGCAACCCGAGCGCGCCCGAACCGGGTAAGCCGACAGGCGGCCACCCTATCGCCGCCGCCGTGGGCGGGATCTTCGCCCTGTGGCTCATCCTCTGGATCGTTATCCCGAACCCCAAGGACCAGCCGACCGACCCGACGACGGGCCAGACCACGACCACGCCCGGCATGACCACGGGCACACGGAGCGCGCCGCACGTCACGTCGCGCACCGTCGCCGTCCTGCCAGACTACAACGCCGTCGCGGTGCTCGTGCCGCCGGATACGACCGACGCGCAGGTCGCCCAACTGTTGCAACGCTTCAAGACGGCCCGTCAGGACGAGACCCTGCCCCAGTACATCCCGCCGACCAGCACAGGCGACAAGCTGGGCCCTCATGCCATCGCCGATATCTATGTGTTTTCCGAGACCGAATGGGCCACCGCCGACTCCCTCCTAATCCTGGCGCGAGGCCCCCACAGCCCGCCCGATCCCGAGACGAAACACAGGCATACATTCGCGGAGACCGTCGGCCGCATCCGGGGCCATTACGTCATCAACCTGCACGAAGCCGAACGGCGGGATCGGGCCTCGATCGGCTATGCCGACGAAGACGGACATATCCACGGATCGCATTACGAGGAACTGTTCTGAGCAAGCAGCCCCCCCACCGGTGGTATGTGATCGCGGCGATCCTGATTGCCCTGGTCGGAGTGGCGGACTGTGCCGTCTATGTGGTCAACAATCTCGACGACCTGATGAGCAGCCTCACTGAGGTGACGGTGCCCGACTCGGTCGAATTGACGTTCACGGAAACCGGAACCTATACGATTTTCATGAACGCGGCTGAAGAGGAACCGGCGGCGACACTCACCGTGCGGCTCTTCTCAAAAACGACCGGCGCCGTGGTTCCCGTGGAGCCGGTCACTACCATGCTGTTCTATGTCTGGAACGACCGGCAGTCCGTGGCCGTCAAGGAATTCCGGATCGAACAGCCGGGACCCTATGAGCTGGACGCTTTTTTATCCGAGGGTCCCCAGGACACACCGAAGACCCTGACCATCGGGCACAATTTAGGAGCACGCGTCCTCGATATTGCCGTATCGGGCATGGCCGGTTTCCTGGTCTGGATGACGGTCGCCGGCGCGCTCGCGGCGATCCCGTACATCACACACCCATCGGCCGGCGGGCCACCCGGCGACCAGCAGACGGACGCAGCCGCTCTTTCCGATAAACACACAATCCATCGCCTGCGCTTCCATGGTTCGGGAGGCGAACTCTTCGGCATCTTCGCCGTCAACGTCCTCCTGACCCTCCTCACCCTCGGCGTCTATTCCTTCTGGGCCAAGGTCAAGACCCGCCAATACCTCTGGGGGCAGACGGAGTTTGCCGGCGACCGTTTCGGCTTCCACGGAACCGGCAAGGAACTGCTGATCGGATGGGTCAAAGCGGCAGTCCTGTTCGGCGGGCTGATCCTCATCACCAGCCTACTTCTGCCCATGCTCTGGGACAATCCCAATGCCGACGCGGCGGGACAAATCCTGCTGGCCTGCGGCTTCGTCATCCTGCTCCCTCTGGCCATCATCGGCTCGATGCGCTATCGGCTGAGCCGCACATCCTGGCGCGGCATCCGTTTCAATTTCCATGGAGGCTATCGGGAGCTCCTGGGGATCATACTCCAGAGCTTCTTGCTGACGGGACTGACCCTGGGATTATATGTTCCGTTCTACCAGACCAACGTGCGGCGCTTTCTGGTGAAACATGCCCGTTTCGGCTCCGCCGCACCCGCATTCGACGGCGCCGGCAGCGATCTCCTGGGCCGGTACGTGCTCACCCTCCTGTTCACGCTGCCCACAGTGGGGCTCATCTGGCTGTGGTACTTCGCCTTCCAACGTCGCTACTACTGGAACCACACCTGCTTCGCCGGCGCGCGCTTTCACTGCACGGTCACGGGATCGGGGTTGCTCGGCCTCTACGCCGTCAATCTCGCCATCATCATCCTGAGCCTGGGCTTGGCCATCTCCTGGGCAACGGTCCGGACGAGACGCTATGACCTGGACACCCTGGTTCTGAAGGGTCCGCTGGACCTCGACGCGATTACGCAGCAGGCGCAGGCCGCGACGCCCGCCGGCGAAGAACTCTCCGGCTTCCTCGACGTCGATGCGTTATCCGGGTAATACCACCTCCGGGCCGGCTAGCCCCACCACCTGGTCCGGCCACTATTTCGATGGCCGCACAACCACGCGTCATCCCATCACCATCGTCCTTGCGCCGAGCGGGCTTGACCTGCACATGGCGGACGGGACGCGGGCCTTCTGGCCCTATGGCGACATCACGCAGACGCAGGGGTCGTACGCGAACGAGCCGGTCCGGCTGGAACGCGGCAGCCCGATCCCCGAAGCCGTCATCGTGGAAGACCCGGCGTTTCTCGAGGCGCTCCAGCGCATCACCAACGAGCACACACGACAATTTGCCGGGCCGCAACCGCGCGCGCGTCTCGTGCGCCTGATCGCGCTGGCCGGCGCGGCCTCCCTCGCATTGATCGCCGGCATGATCCTCTGGGGCATCCCGGCGCTGGCCGAGCTGGTCACGCCACTGATTCCAACGTCCTGGGAAACCGCGCTGGGCGAATCGGTCGCGCAGCAGCTCGCGCCGGCCAATCGCCGGTGCACAGACAGTCGGCTGCAAGACAGCGTGGACGGCATCATGGCGCGCCTGGCGGCCGCCCGCCCCGACTCCCCCTACCGCTTTCACGTCACCGTCGTGGACGAGCCGGTATTCAACGCCTTGGCCGCGCCCGGCGGCCGGATCGTCATCTTCAGGACAATGCTCCAATCCACGGAGAACCCGGAGGAACTGGCCGGTGTGCTGGCCCACGAAATGCAGCACATCTATCGTCGCCACGCCATGAAGGCGCTGGTGCGGGATCTGTCCATCGCCGCAATCGTGGGGGCGGTGTTCGGGGACATCACGGGCATCGGCGCGCTCGCCGTCACTGCGGGACGGACGCTGACGACGCTCCACTACAGCCGGGACACCGAAATGGAAGCCGATCGGGAAGGCCTGGCGTTACTCCAGGCTGCGCGGATCGACCCGATGGGCATGGTCCGGTTCTTTGAGACCTTGAAGCAGCACACAGGCGGGGCAGGGTTCCCAGCGTCGCTCTCCACCCATCCCGATACCGACACGCGGCTTGCGGAGATGACCACCATGGCCACAGCCACGCCCGTCCAATCCGAACCGCTGCTGGCCGATGTGAAATGGGACGAGGTGCGGAACCTGTGCCGGTGAACAGGTCCTGCTGCCGTAGGATTAGCCACGCTTGGCGGCAGACGAGCAAACCGTGTGCTTGCCCACACAAAAAATAAGGGCACACTACCATTTACTGTATGCTGTATGCTATCTTCCGCGCAGAAGAGGAGTAATTAAGGGAGACTGTGCAATGGCTGAAACTCTTGGCGCAAAAGATTCCGTGCCCGCCCACCAATTTTCTGTTTTTCGCACCGTGCGGATCGCGACGGGGGGCGCGGTCTTCGTACTCTGTCTCATTCTAGGGATCGTGTCGGCAACGATCGCGGCTGACGATTCGTACATCGCTGGCTACGCCGCCGCCGTTCTCCAACACGAATTCAATGTGCCCGGGGCAATCTTACAGGTGCAGGAGGGAGTGGTGATTGTGACCGCCGCCTCGCTCGGCAAGGTCGACCGGAAGAAAGTTCTCACAGCACTGGGAAAGATTCCCGGCGTCGTGCGTGCGGAAGTCCGAGAGGACGCGGGGCCTTCTGCTGTTCCGGTGGATCCGTCGCAGGCGGTTATCCAACAAGAGCTTCCCAAGCCCGAGTCAAAATTTCTTCCTCGCGGTCTCCTCGTGGCTCCTTTCCATGCCGACCCGCGATGGCCGCATTTCTCCGTCGCGTCTCGTCAAGTTTCATTGGGCCAGGAGTCGAGAGATACCGGCTCGGCCAATTTTGGCGAAACGTTTGCACTCTATCGTAACGCGGCTCCTTGGGATGGCCAATGGGAACTCGCGCTCCAGGCCGGAGTCTTCAGTGTCTTCAATATGAACGCCCCATCCGGATCGAAAGACCTCATCAACGCCGACTATACCGTCGGGTTGCTCACCGGCTACCGGACCGGTTCGTTCTCAGGCTTCCTCCGCCTCCTCCATCGGAGTTCACATCTGGGCGATGAATTCATTCTCAATAGTCGGACGCCGATCAATCGAATCAATTTGAGCTTCGAAGAACTGGATCTGAAGGTGGCCTATGATCTGGCCTCCTGGCTCCGGATCTATGGCGGCGGGGGCATGCTGGTAGGACGAGATCCGAAAGATCTGAAACGCGGCACGAGCCAAGTGGGGGGTGAACTCACCAGCCCCTGGACCTTGTGGGGCGGCAAGGTTCGTCCGGTGGCGTATGCAGATTTCCAGGCCAACGCGAGAAGTAATTGGAGGGTCGCCAGTTCCGTCATGGCGGGACTTCAATTCGAGGATGCGCGAATCGGAGATCGCAAGCTGCAGGTGCTGGCGGAGTATTTCGGCGGCCCCTCGCCCAACGGACAATTCTATACTCAAAACACCGAATGGTTCGGACTCGGCATCCACCTGTATTACTGATCTACCCCCCACGTCCGCGTCATCCTTCATTCCCTGCACGCTAGATTTGGAACTGCGCGTCGTAGAGGGTGCGGTAGAGGCCGCTGCGGGTAAGGAGCGTCTCGTGGGTGCCGTCTTCGACAAGACGGCCGGCGTCGAGGACGACGATGCGGTCCACGTGACGGAGCGTCGAGAGCCGGTGCGCGATGATGACGGTCGTCCGATTGCGCGTCAGTTCCTCCAGCGCCTCGCGAATCTTCACCTCCGTTTCCGTATCGATGTTCGACGTGGCCTCGTCAAAGATGATGATCGGCGGGTCCTTGAGCAGCACCCGCGCGATTGCAATCCGCTGCTTCTGCCCGACCGAGAGCTTCACCCCCCGCTCCCCGATCCAGGTGTCGTACTTCTCCGGCAGTTCAACCACAAACTCGTGTACGCGCGCCGCCTGCGCGACGTCCTCAATGCGGGCCTGACTCGTTGTGCGCTCGCCGTACGCGATGTTCTCCTTGACCGTGCCGTTGAAGAGGAACGGCTCCTGCTGGACCAGCCCGATCTGCTCGCGCACGTAGGCCAACGGGAGATCGCGAAGATCGCGGCCGTCCAGCATGACCGCCCCGTCCTGCACGTCATAGAACCGCATCAGCAGCTTGATCAGCGAACTTTTGCCGGCCCCTGACGGCCCGACCAGGGCAATGCGCTCTCCGGCCCGCACCGTGAAGGTCACGTCCTTCAGTACCGGCATGTCCGACCGGTACTGGAACGACACGTGCCGCGCCGCCACGTCCCCTCGCGCCTTGCCGGCGGGACGGACGACCCCGGGCCGGTCCGCGACATCCGGCTTGGTGTCCAGAATCTCGAAGACCCGCTCGCCCGCCGCCAGCGCGTGCTGAAGCATGTGGTTCACCGAGTGGATCTGGTTGATCGGCACATAGAACAGGGCCAGGTAGGCCACAAACGCAATCAGCTCGCCGACGGACAGGGCCCCCGCCAGCACTTCACCGGTGCCGTACCACAGGATGATCACGCTGCCGAGACTCCCCACCACGATCATGCTGGGCGAGTACATGGACCAGAGCGTCATGACCCGCAGATTGCTGTCGGAGTACGTCTTGCTCCGCTGATTGAACCGCTCGCGCTCGTAGGCTTCCCGGCTGAAGCCCATGGTTTCCCGGATGCCCGAGATGGCGTCCTGCAGGTAGGCGTTCAGCTCGGCCGAGCTTTCACGGACCCCGCGATAGAACTGATGGACCCGTCCGGTGAAGTACGAGGCGGCGCACACGAGAACGGGGACGGGCAGCAGGGACAGCAGCGCCAGCTTCCAGTTGAGCCAGAACAGAATGACCGAGATCCCGATCAGCGTCAGCGACGACATCAGCAACGACTCGATGCCGTCAATGAAAATGCGCTCGACGTGCTCGACATCGTTGTTGACCCGGTTCATGATCTCGCCGGTCGAGCGGTTTTCGTAGTAGCTGATCGAGAGGCGCTGGAGGGCCGTAAAGACCTGGTCGCGCAGGTCGTAGATGACCCGCTGCTCCAGCGTGTTGTTGAAACGGATGCGGAGCGACGACGCCACGTTCTTGCCGACGTGCGCGCCCAGCAGGCCGGCGATGACCCACGGCAGGATCTCCGGCCGGTTGCCACCGATGACGTCGTCGATGATGATTTTCATGAGCCAGGGCGGGAGCAACTCGACGGCGGCCGCCGTCGTGGCTGCCGCGAAGGTGAGCGCCGCCAACCTCCGGTACGGCGTGATGTAGGTGAGCACCCGAAGCAGGGACTTCATTCAACGTGTCATTCTGAGCGCAGCGAAGAATCTCTGCTGCTCTGCGAGCTGCGACCCTTCACTTCGTTCAGGGTGGCAGGGTTCGTTTAGATGACTTCGGCGTGGTCCGTCCGCCAGTACGTGTCGAACTCTTCCAGGTGGGTAAGCGTCGAGAAATCGGTCATGCGATCCAGGAACAGTTTGCCGATGAGATGATCCATTTCATGCTGGATGCAGACGGCATACAGTCTCGCCGCGTCCAGTTCGACGGACTTCCCGTCCCGATCGAGATAGTGGACGCGCACCCCGATCGAGCGCGTCACCTTCCCGCGCAGATTCTCGACGCTGAGGCACCCCTCCCAGCTTTCGGCGGTCGCCGGCGAGTACCCCACGATCACCGGGTTGATCATGATGGTCCGGGGGAACCCGTGCGCTCCTACGCATTCCATGACCACGACCTGTTCAGAACGGGACACTTGCGGGGCCGCCAGGCCGATCCCGTCGGCCGCCACCATCGTGTCCAGCAGATCGTCCAGGAATTGCTGGAACGCGCGCGTGCCGATCTTCTCCGGATCAACCGGCGCGGCGCGTTGCCGCAGAACCGGCGCCCCCAGCTTCGCAATCTTCAGGACGGCCATCGCTCCCTTCCTCGTCTGACTCGCGCTCAGTGTACCCCACTCTCGTCTGATAAATCGAGCGCGGCTATTTGACTTTCAGTTCGGTCCAGGCGCGGTCATAGACCTTGATCGTTTCGCCCACGTCTTTGATCCATTCGAGCCTGGACACGACCGCGTCGGGGGGATAGATGGCCGGGTTCTGCGCGATCTCCTTGGGAACGAACAGGCGTGCCTCCTCGCTGGCGCTGGCATACTTCACCTTGCTCGTCATCAGCGCGGCGATCTGCGGCTCCAGCAGAAAGTTGATGAAGGCCATGGCCTCCTCCCGATGCATGGACGTCTTCAGGATGCACAGGTTGTCCTGCCAGATCGTGCCGCCCTCTTTGGGGATCACGTATTTGATGGCGGGGCGCTCGGCCGCGGCCCGCATGATGGTGCCGCTCCATCCGTGAGCGAGCACCACGTCGCCCGAGACCAGCAACTGATCGTAGTTCTCGCTGGTATAGGTCTTCACGAACGCCTTCTGCGCCATCAGCCGCGCCTTGGCCGCAGTGAGCACGACGGGATTGACCGCGTTCAGGGACTCGCCCGCCGCGCGCAGAGCCATGCCGAAGACCTCCCGTTCGTCGTTGAGAAGGCTGATCCGGCCCTTATAGCGCTCGTCCCAGAGCACGTGCCAACTGTCGGGCGGAGGCGAGACGAGGTCGGCGTTGTAGCCGATGCCGGTCGTGCCCCACAGGTACGGGACCGAATAGGTGTTCGTCGGATCGTAGTAGAGGCCCTTGAGGTGCGCGTAGACGTGGGCGAGGTTCGGGATCTTCGCCGGGTCCAGTTCGGCCAGCAGGCCCTGCTTAACCAGGATCGAGACCATGTAGTCCGACGGGACGACCACGTCGTAGCCCACCGCACCGCCTTGCAATTTCGCCAGCAGCTCCTCGTTCGAGCCGAACGTGTCGGTCACCACTTTGACGCCGAACCGCTCCTCGAACTGCCTGACGACGGTCTCGTCGGTATAAGCCGACCAGGTAAACAGATGCAGCGTAACCGGCGTCACCGTCCCGTTATCGGACGACGGCGAACAGGCCGCCAGACTCGCGAGAACCACCGTAGCAACCAACCGCAATGATGCAGCCATTCCACTCAACTCGCTACTGCCCAGCCTTTGAGATCATGGCGAATAATTCGGCTTAGACCCAGTCCGCATCAGCGCGGGATTGAGCAGGCGCGGCGGGGAGCGCGGCCAGGCGTTGCACAATCGCGGCCAGGTCGGCCTCCAGCGCCCGCGCCTCGTCGGCGGAGGCGATACGGGCCGCGCCGGTGGCCAGCTCAATGCGGTAGTGAGTGTCGCGGTCCGAGAACCATTCCAGGTAGGGATGCGGCGGCAGGTGTGGGTGCGGGTCGAACGACATCAGACCGACGGCGCCGGTGTGTGGATTCTCGAGGTCCCCCAAGACTTGGCCGGCCAGATCATCATCCACGAATGACGGGTTGTTGAACGTGATCAGCGCGCCCTGAATCTCCCCCGTAAAATCTCCGCGCAACAGAAATTCCACCGGGCCGATCGCCGCAAAGGTGATCCGACCGACGACCCGCCCCGGCGCGCGGTTGTCCAGGAAGCCTTCCTTGGCCCACCGCCCGTTGCTGAACTTCTGCGCCACCGATCATCAGTCAGGGATGAGCTGCCACTCGTCCTTCTCAATCCACACCCACCGGCCCGTCTCGAGCTTTTTGACGTCGTCCTTCTCGAACAGTTTCATGTACCGCTGGATACGGTCCGGTTCGTCGATCCGCTCCTCCTGCATCATTCCGTTCGGCAGCTTGAACTTTCTCAATAACAACGGCATGTCCTTCGACCCTCCCTCGCACAGGTTATGGCCCTGGTACTTCCAGAGGGTGCACAGTACAAAACGTCCGCCGCCGGTGTCAAGCCGGCATTGACAGGGCTTTCGCCCGTCCCCTACACTGACACGCCATGATCATACTCCCCTCTGCCCCAACCTTGCGCGCCGCGACCCGCACCACCACCGTCGGCTTCGTCAACCTCGGCTGCTCCAAAAACCAGGTGGACAGCGAGGTGATGCTGGGGGCGCTGGCGAAGGACGGCTTCGCGTTGACCGACGACCCCGCGCGCGCCGAGGTGGTCATCATCAACACCTGCGGGTTCATCGAAGAAGCCAAGCAGGAATCCATCAACGCCATCATCGAACATGGGACGCTTAAAAAGAACGGCGTTTGTAAGGTCCTGATCGCCGCCGGCTGTCTCTCCCAGCGCTATCAGGGCGACCTGTTGAAGGCCCTGCCGGAGCTGGACGGCGTCGTCGGGACGGGCGATACCGGCCGCATCGCCAAAATCTGTCGGACCCTCCTTGGACCGGGCCGCAAGGCCCGGCGCGTGTGGGCCAGCCCACCGCCCTACCTGTACGACGAGCTGACGCCGCGGCTACGGCTTGGCAAACAACACTCCGCCTACGTCAAGATCGCCGAGGGTTGCAACCGGAACTGCGCGTTCTGCGCCATCCCGATCATGCGGGGCAAGCAGCGCAGCCGGCCCATCGCCTCCATCGTCGCGGAAGCCCGTACGCTGGCGGCCGAAGGCGTCAAGGAAATCAACCTCATCTCGCAGGACACCATCAACTACGGGATGGATCTCGGCGTCCGGAACGGCCTCGTCACACTCCTGCGCGAACTGGTCACAATACAGGGCCTCCGTTGGATCAGGCCCTTCTATCTCTATCCGCAGCAGGTCACGGACGACTTGATTGATCTCTACGCCGGCGAGGAAAAAATCACTGCGTACATGGATATGCCGTTCCAGCACAGCAATGACGCCATGCTGAAGCGTATGCATCGCCTCGGCGACAAGGCACACATCACAAAGCTCGTGGATCGCCTGCGCACCCGCATCCCGGGACTCAGCTTCCGGACCGCCTTCATCGTCGGGTTCCCCGGCGAGACCAAGACGGCCTTCAACGAGCTCAAGCGCTGGCTCACCGACATGGAATTCGACCGGGTCGGCGTGTTCTGCTATTCCGACGAGGAGGGAACATCCGCCGTCGGCCTGGACGACAAAATTGATCGTGCGGTGATGGAAGCACGGCGGGACGAGTTGCTGGCCATCCAAGAGACGATCTCGCTCAAGAAAAGCCGGCAGAAGATCGGCCACACGCTGGAAGTCCTGGTGGAGGGACGCTCGGAGGAAACAGACCTGTTGCTCACCGCCCGCCATGAGGGACAGGCCCCGGAGATTGACGGCGTCGTCTATCTGAACGACAACGTTACCACTCTCACCAACCCGTTCCTTCCCAGCCCCGGTGATTTCGTCACAGCCGAGATCACCGATGCCGCCGCCTACGACCTCGTCGGCCGCATCATCGGGTGACCGCCTTCACCAACCCTACCGGAAGGCATCGAACACGATCCGCAGTCCGACCTGCAGGGAATAATCCCGGTGGTCTTGGGGGTCCCCGGTATGGCCGGCATTGACCCCCTTCCACGCCAGATCCATCTGCACATCCTGGCTCTTGTACCAACGAAACCCCGCTTGGAACGCCGGAAACTCTTCCGCGAACTCGAACGGATCGCCGTTATAGGTCTCGGCCAGAAACCGGAGCTGCCGGACGAACGTGCCCACCTCAAAGCCGACCGCCCAGAACGGCTTGCTCGTCTGCCGCCCGCCAAGGCCCGCATCGTACTGCCCCTTGGCGCCTCCGTTCAGATAGATCGACAGCCAGCAGTCGTAGGGGTCCAGCCCGTCCGGGTTCGCGAACAAATACCAGCTCGCCTGCGCCATCGCATAATTGTTCCAGCGCTGGCGGTTGCCGCTGATCGGGATGATGGTGCCGGCGGACACCGAAGCCGATGGGACTGCGCCGAACGAGCGATGCAGGATTACCTTGGGCTGGAAGACGAGATCTTCGGCGACGGCCCGGCGGTCCCGATACTCGAAGCCGAACACGCCGACCGTGAGTTCCATCTGGTCGGTCAGTCCGATGCCCTGCAGGGATCGCAGGCTGAACCCTGGCTTTTCGCCCTCGCTGATCGCCAGTTGCCCGAACGTTTCGACACCGATATGGCCCCTGTCCACAATGCGGGCGTCATCGGTAACAAACGGACGCACGGCGCCGACCGGATGCGCGATGAAGGCCGCTCCAAGGACCGCCAACAGGCTCAGGGCGGATCGAAGGTGGAGTGGTGACAAAGCCCGCTGGTTCTACAGGACAGCCCTTCGGCTGTCAAGGATCGGGTACAGGCTAAGGCGCGGGGTCCTGCCCCCGCATAGCCCAGCGCAGCCGTGGAACCCGTTGCTCTTGGCGGGGGTCCTGTCACCGAACAGTCCGGACGTGCTCAGAGCGTTTCGGCGTCGCAGCCCCGCGGACTCAGGTGTGCCGTCTTTCGCTCCGCCAGTGTCCCGCTCAGCGCCACCCGTACAGGAACCTTCTTCTCCGTTCACCCTGAGGCTCTCGAAGGGCGTCCTAGGTCTTCAAAACCTGTAGGTGAGAAACAAAGGGGTTGAGAGCACTCTTGTCCAAGATAATTTTCGGAAAATTCGATCTTGGACAGCATCATGTCGGTCAGCAAGGCTTCGTGCCTGGCCTGCTGCCCATAGCAGGGGCTCTGGAAGCCGTGTTCTCACGGCTCTGCCCGCAGTCAGGTCGTCCCGAGAAGCCCCACTCGCGTCTTGGACAGCAGTGGGTTGAGAGTCTTTTCTCGACAGCTCAGAGGCAATTAAGACTATCGCGGTAGGGACGGTCATTGCTGACCGCCCCCCGCACAGATCCGTACGTGCGGCACTACCGCATACGGCTCTTACCTCGGATGTTGACATGCAAACCGCACATTGGGGTAAGGATGCAG
>Ga0213870_1000522_pt1 | contig 17882 bp, 22 predicted proteins | sample WICALVC2017_Meta_FD_160119 | JGI IMG/M metagenome (GOLD analysis project Ga0213870, IMG submission 160119) | Freshwater microbial communities from subterranean cave lake in Wind Cave National Park, South Dakota, United States - WICALVC2017 | ecosystem: Environmental > Aquatic > Deep subsurface >... | reverse complement strand
GTCAGACTGGGCACGCCGTTGGCCATCCGAGGAAGTCTGGGTCGCTCGTAAGAACCCTATTCGACGTTGAGGCCCGGGGGTCTTTCAGCACAATAAATTGTGCTGAAGTCCCACCCCCCGCACCAGTGCTCCTTAGGTTTTGGATGTGATGACGCCAGAAAGAACGAGGTTATGGTTACGTTTTGCACAGTTCCTTGCGTAAAACAACTACGCTTTCGAGCAGTAAGATTTCATCTGGCAGAGTTTCCGGCGAACGGTGGGACGCGGCTATCACTCTCCGAAGCATCACAGGCTCGAGGTCAGACAAAAGAGAGCAAACTGCAGCTCTTTCCGGTGCCACGCTCAACTCTTGGACCTCGTAGCTTTCCTAAACGATTTCCTACGGGCAATCCACTTGTTCACGATTTCGTTAAGCCACTGCTCTCGCAGCTCCTTCGACAAAGTTAGCTTCATCTTAAGGTACGCTAGCGCTTCTTCATAGTCCTGCGCAGATGTAGTCATTCAGCCCAGTCTCCCAACTCCAGCTATAAGAATCCACTGCCAACTCCGGAACAAAATGGTACCATCGTCAACCCCATCCAAAGATCTTTGACGCCACTCTTGAAGGAGCATCTCTTAGGTAGCTCTCTTGAGAGACCCTGTCCCTAGGGGTTCGTGGGTTCAAATCCCACCCCCCGCATCTGGCGTTTCGCGCAGCGCTCACCTCTAAAGCGATGCCTACCATCAGGAAAAACTGCTTTGCTTTGGCTCTAAGCCGACTTACCGATGGATGAATCTGGAATTAGAAGGCTCAGAGTGCTAGTATGTCTATGTTCGGTAAGGTCATTCGTTTGGCCTGTCACAAAGCGAACACAAGAGAGGTCTACTGTCTATACTTTGATTGCGTGCTATGGTCCATCAGATTTAGAAGAGACTGTTACTGGATCCAAGCTGCTTGGATAACGAGATAAGGTACCCCTCCCTAAAGCAGGTTGAACGGCTATACCGGCAGATAGTAAGTTTAACAGGAGGAGAGTACGGATATCTGAGCAAATCCAACCTCGAATACATCCTAGATACCGTCAAGGATGTTGGCGAAAGATTTCACAAGAAACAAGCGTTGGTAAGAAAAGCAGCTTTCTTGCTTTACAACATAATAACCATCCACCCTTTTATCAACGGGAATAAAAGGATTGGTTACGTGCTTGCGAAGATCTTCCTCCAGTTGAATGGGTACCGCCTCGAGCCTCAAGTTGGTGAAGCTTACGGATTCCTCCTTAAAATCGCAGAAGGGAAAGTCTCAGCTAAAGATGTTGAAGAATGGATAGCGAGAAATTTAACTAGGACCAATAGGAAGTGAACGCCGATATGCCGCCAAAGCTCAGGACAGAGACCGTCAGAGTGGCTAGCAATGAAGAGTTTGACGCAACGATGCACAAGGCCCTAAAGGAGGACAAAGACCTCCTAGATAGACTGGCCAAGGTCTAGAGCCGGCAATACTGCTGTGTTACGCAAGGCCAAGCCTGGTCAAAGGCGCAGGGCTTAGGTAGCTCTCTTGAGAGACCCTGTCCCTTAGGGGTTCGTGGGTTCAAATCCCACCCCCCGCACCACTGCGCACGAGAAGTTCTGCCGAGTATTACAAGGGTTAAATCGATGGAGGATTCGTTTTACGATTAGGCTAACGATGGAAACAGTAAAGGTATCGAAGAAGTACCAAGTTGTGATTCCAGAGAAATTACGCCGTGAGGCGGGCATCAAGCCAGGTGATAAGATGGTAGCGGTGGCAAAACATGGTATACTGCACTATATTCCCGTGCGACCGCTCCGAGAGACCAAGGGAATGACCCCTGGGCTGGATACTAAGGGTCTGCGCGACGAGCTGGACCGCATGTGATCAGTGTCGACAGCTACGGCTGGATCGAACGTTTAACAAATGGTCCGAAGGCTACGCAGTATAACCGCATCATTGATGCAGTGCAACCAAGCGAAATAGTCACATCCGTGGTTGCGATTTACGAAGTCTATCGGAAAGTCAAAGAAGCTAAGGGGGAGCAGACAGCGTTAGAAGATGTTGCTGCCATAAGCCAAACACGTGTGATCCCTGCGGATCAAACCTTGTGTCTTGAGGCGGCAGATTACAGCCTAGAACACGGCCTACACTTCGCCGACGCGTTGGTATATGCGACTGCACGTCATTTCGGGGTTGAGCTTTACACAAGCGACGAGGACATGCGTGGACTCAAGGGCGTAACTTTCATTTGACCATCTTCCTAGCAAGGCGACAACATTATTGAAGGTGAGATACAGTCCCGAAGAAGACATCTTGATGTACGAAGCGAGCAGAGAGCTCATAGACTATGCAGAGGAAATGGGGCCTGTGATTGTTCACTTCACCAAGGATGACAAACCCGTACTGCCTGAAATACTGGACGCCAGCAAATTTTTGGCCCAAACGGCCGAGACGAAGAAAAGAGCAACTCGTTACACAGAGCGCAGGGCTTAGGTACCTCCCTTGGGAAACCCGGGCCCTTAGGGGTTCGTGGGTTCAAATACCGCCCACGTATACAGGGACGCTTTCAAGCGCCTGCGTATACAGTGGCGGTGGAAAGTCCCACCCCCCGCACTCATATCAGTGGGCGAATTCCCCGAGCCTGATGTCAGATTTGGCGCCTTTGACAGACCCACCGGGATAGCTTAGACTTTACACGTGCGTTCGGCTGAGCTCAAACGATATGTGTGAACAATCTAAACCAACTTCCCCATAGTATAACAAAGTATGGCATAGTTTCTCATGTGGAGAAGCGGCGGCCTTAAGGTCTACCCAGTTTGCTCCACGCCTTGTGAAGGTGGAACATCGCAAAGAAGAGTACCACCATCGACATGCCCTCGAGTACGGTATAGCTTAGTTCAAAGGCATCGGATTCAATCAGTCCTGCTGTCAAGTCTAAGGCTTCAGCGATGGCGAATATCGCGAATCCTACAGCTGTCAGAGTAATGCTGTTTTGAAATATCCCACGTTTGAAGAACCTCTGCCGCAGAATAAGACCGTAACCTGCCGCTTCTGCAGCCAGTACCATGACTATTGCATCGGAAACTATTTTTAGCAGATTAACCAATAGCACCCAGCCTCTCTTTTTCTAGTTTATCCAGCAGCTGTCCCATCGCCGTAACAAATTCGTTCGAGGTCAATGCCACACGAAATTCGTTCTGTAAGCTCTCGATCATTTTTGTCTCGATCACCCACGCTCCCACACCAAATATTCTTCTGATGGCGTTGGCAAAGGTATTCGGTTGCAGCGGAATTTTTTCTCTGGAGAGCCCCCAATCTTTCTGAACATAATAATAAAGAGATTGCTGCACACTTGGCGAGAATATGTCGAGAGTGGAGTCGATGGCCTTCAATACTCTCTCCGCGTCTTCCTCAGTTAACAAGCCAGCGCCTTTTCATCGTGCTCTCTTGGCATAGTAGACGCTGAAGGTGAAGAGGAGTATCTAGGAGGCTGGTTCGATTGTAGCCTCTCCGAGTAGCTCAAGGGGCTCCGATTCAAAAAGGGCTACGAGGTGATAAATGCCGTGAAAAAGTACGAATGATACTAACAACATTGATAGTGTTTTCAAAGGAGGGTGTTTGGCACGCCGAGCCATGTAGAACGGTGCGGTTGACGATGCCATCAGAAAGGGGGGGTTCGCTAGGTTGAGGAGACTTTCTAGGCTCAAAGTTTCCTGACGTTCCTTCCGGCTGTATCTGGTGATGAATTTGGCACCTTTAAGACGCTCAACTTACAATAGACGTAATCTCCATCTCCGATCCCTAGCTTCACTCTCGCGTCTTTGGCTATCCTTATCCTTCCGCCGGTATCGACTCTTGCGACAAAAGACTCTGTTTTGGCAATCATCCCCCCCATTGTCTTGATAGTGGTGATAGACGTATAATAAACATCGGAAATTCAGTTTTGTAATCCAGTTACGTAACTTCAGCTAGAGAAAGGAGAAATACGGCGGAGAAATTGCTACACAAAAAGTCGTGGTGAAACATAGAAGCATGAGCTGAAGCTTAACCATAGAGCTTAGCGCTATGACTTAGCACCATAGGGCTTAATCATTATTTTGAAACAAATGGCTTGCGACAACGTTGAAGAAGGTGACCCGATTCTTCAGAGTAAGCCTGGCCCAAGAGTATTCTAAGCAACTTGATGTTCTTGTCGAAAAGGGCGTCTTCGTCACCTATTCAGAGGCGGTTAGGAGGGCCTTGGAGCTGCTCCTCGAAAAGTATTCTGAAAGGGCAGGTATTCTCAAGGAGCAGAAGAATTGAAGGGGAGGGGCGGGTAAGGAGAACATAGCAGCAAAGATACATTCTTTGAATCTTGTGGTACAAAGATCGTAACTTAGTTACCGAATTGTTGTAATACGTGTTATACGCGTCAACGTTATGTAGACAGGTGACCGGTTCGTCCTGGAATAGGAGACACCGTTTAGAGATCATCCACGATATCCTAAAAGCCGCTGAACAGGGTTGCCGGGTGACTAGCATCGTCTACAGGGTGAACATAAACAGCAAGCTGGCAAAGAAATATGTCAATCTTCTCCTTGAAACGGGAATGCTTGAATTAAGAAACAATCCAAAGAACGACCTGCGCGAAATCTACATGACTACTGGAAAGGCAAAGGAATTCGTCAGAACTTATCGATATCTGATGGAAGGCTTGCAACCTGAGACTCTAGCTTCGCAGTCATGGTAAACCGCAGCGTGACTTGCCCGGCAAAGGGAGAAGGGTCTAATCATAGCACATTGCAGCTAGAATCCAAAATCAAAGACAACACCGTGTCCAGGATGAAACTACGCCTTTTCCAAGCCCTAACCACCTTCACTAGCTTCTCAAGTTCAGCTCTTGCCAGAGCCTGACTCGAGTGTCAAATAATCCGTAAATGACCTTATCCGCTGAAGGGTAATTTTCTCAGACGATGCTCGTGGTAGAGCCCCGCTAAGAAGATAGCCAAGCCTAGGCTGAAGATTGGAGAGAGAGCGATGATTCCGCCTGCAATGATGGCAAGCAATGATAGCGCAGCAAGAACTAATCCTGCACCCACAGAAAGTCCGGCAATGAAGCCCTGCGTCCTCTCCTTCGTTATGCTGCTAACGATGCCGCGATAAGATGATTCCACGATTAGGGCGAGCCTCCATGACTTTGACATATCAACAACTTGACTGATGACCCCCATAAGCATTCGTGGTCGCTTTCCAGAGAAGAACGGTCCGTTCTTTGCGAAAAAACGGGCAAGAGTAACAATGACTATATCGGAATTCGATGCTATATGCCGGGAACCAAGGCTTACGGAGGAAGCTCAAGAGCTTGTAGTCCCAAAGTTATGGTTTCGGAGGTTCATCCACATCTCTTCGTCTGATTAAAACCCCCGCATTTCTAACTGGGTTCAAATCCCACCCCCCGCATTCCTACCACATCGCTCCTAAGCCCGTTTTTACCAACAGTTGAAGGAAGTCTAATTAATGCAATACCCTTACGTACCATCAAGTGTTTATACCCAAAGCCGGACAACCGTTACCCGAAGATGAGCGGTGAACAATCAGCAGGCAGCGTTCCGGAACACAAAGAAGTTGCAACGCTCGGCGGCGGATGCTTCTGGTGTACGGAGGCTGTCTTCGCTGAGTTGAAGGGTGTTGAGAACGTTGAACCAGGATATTCTGGCGGTACGGTAGCAAATCCGAGTTATCGTCAGGTCTGTACAGGGACGACCGGACACGCCGAAGTAGCACAGATCACCTTTGATCCAAACATCCTACCGTTCAGAGAACTCCTGCGTGTGTTCTTCGCGGTACACGACCCAACCACTCTAAACCGACAGGGTCCTGATGTGGGAACGCAGTCCCGCTCGTTAATATTTTTCCATAGCAACGAACAAAAAGCGAGTGCCGAGCAAGTTGTTCGGGAAATCAGCGAGGCGAAAATCTGGGATGGACCAATAGTCACCCAGCTCATACCATTCAAGGCATTTTACAGTGGCGAAGATTACCATCAAGAGTATTTCAAAAGGAATCCGGGAGAGGCTTATTGTCAAGTAATCATAGCGCCGAAACTCGCCAAGTTCCGGAACCATTATCGCGAAAAGCTCAAGACGAAATAGGGACCTTTGAGCAAGGAGTACAATCTAGGAAGGGCTTTTAGTATTCTTAGGGAGAATAGTTAGCACGATTACCTAGCAGTCATTGGCGGAGGTTGAAGAACTTTCAAAGCTGCGATCAATATGGATGGACTGCAGTCCCTTCTAGGTACTTCATAAACCAATTTGTAGCTAATTGCGCCACCTTCTCTAGTGTTCCTGCTTCTTCAAAGAGATGGGTTGCCCCGGGAACTATCGCAAGGTCTTTTCCAGCACGTATGGCTCGAAAAGCCTCCTGATTCAGCTTAATCACAACTTCATCCTTTTCACCAACGATTAACAATGTAGGTGACCGAACCCTAGACAAATAGGGCTCCGCGAGGTCGGGTCTTCCTCCGCGGGAAACTACGGCGCCGATATCTGGTCCGATCTCGGCCGCTGCTTGAAGTGCGGCAGCGGCTCCAGTACTTGCACCAAAGTAACCAATGCGAGTTCCCTTAGCCTCAGAATGTCTCTTGACCCACTGAGTTGCGCCTAGCAGTCTTTGAGCAAGAAGATGGATGTTAAAGCGGTTTTCGTAAATTCGATCCTCATCCTCGGTGAGTAGGTCGAACAACAGGGTACCGAGGTCTGCCCTCTGGAGCACTTGGGCAACATAATTGTTCCTCGGACTGAACCTACTGCTCCCGCTTCCATGGGCAAAAAGGACAACCGAGTTTACCCCTTTGGGCATACTGAGAATACCTTCAAGCCGAAGTTCGCCTATTTTGATAATTACCCTTGACTCCGGGTTTCTCTGGAGCTTGTTTTCCTCCATTACGTCGTCCTATCCTGGGCTTGCATTCCTTGCTGCTAAACTCAGACATTTTATACGTTGATATCCGTGGCGACGGTTTCGTAAATGACGAGACCCATATTATCTTAGAATCCTCCATGAATCCGTACGTTGTCTAGACGGGCGTGCCGCGCACATGAGTTGAGTTTAATATCCGTGGGGGGAGGCATCGACCCTGATGGACGCGTACGAATGCATCGCGACTAAGTTGGATGTTCGAGAGTTCAGCTCAAAGCGAACTCCTACCGAGGTTAAGCTGAAGGTTCTAGAGGCGGGACGGCTTACTGGTAGCGGCGTGAATAGCCAGCACTGGCGATTCATTCTTGTGCAGGAGCCGAGTAACTTGAAGAAACTTGCCGCCGACAGTACAACAGGCAAATGGGTTGAACGTTGTGACTTTGCAATCATAGTGCTGACAGACCCCAAATACGGCTTCCACTTGATAGATGCAGGAAGGGCAGCTCAAGACATGCAACTCGCCGCGTGGAACTTTGGGGTCATCTCCTGCGTCTTTACAGGGATGAGACAAGATAGCCTTCGGAAGAACTTCAATATTCCTGAGGAGATCAATCCCAGCATTGTTGTAGGCTTCGGATATCCTGAAAGGAAGGTCTATGGAAGAAAGAACCGTAAGCCTCTTAGCGAAATTACATTCCTTGAAAAGTATGATATGCCATTCTACACCCAAAATCTCAAAGGCTAGAATCGGAGGATCAGCTAGCTCGCGGGGTCATTAAGAGCGATAGTTTGCGAAAGAAATGAGCCATAGAAGACGGCTGCTACTTGGGCCTTGATTCTAACGTCAGAATTCTCGGGTCAAATCGCTGCAAATCCCTACTAAATATGGCCCACCAGCTTTCTGAATAGCTGGGAACAAATGCGCTTATCTCTGAGGGAAGCGATTCTTCAGGGATAAGCGCGGGGGTTGGTTAAGCCCTTTATTGCCAAGCTAGCTCAAAGGAGCAGGTTCTCCACAGTTGCGAGACTGAGGATGCTTGTGCTTCAGAACTCCTGTTCCTTAGAAAGTTCATGTTGGGGATGGGTTCGTGGGTTCAAATCCCACCGGGCCCGCTTAATTCTTCCTTCTTAGGCCAAATTGGCGAAGTTGATCATGCTATTATTAGCATATTCTAGATGAACTGCCGCTCGACTCCACCCTATGAATATGGAGACTCCACATCTATCTCTTTGATCCTTTTGAAGTCTTTTAGGTCCCGCGTCCAGAGCTTCGCTTCCTGAGCTGACGCAGTAGCAGCGATGATGCAGTCGGCTAAGGATAGATTATAGTTTCTTTTGAATTCTCCCGCCGTCCTACAGATATTATTATCAACATCTAATTTTCTGAACAGAGAGACTAAGGCTAGGACCTCTCGCAGTCTATCCTCCGTCTGACACTCGCTTCCAGAGAGTAATTCGGCTTCTGTTAGGGCTGAGATATAGGCATCTATTTGCCCACCCCTTACTTTATCGACTATGGACTTCGACGGCTTAAACCCTCTAAGATAGTCTACCAAGATACTAGTATCCAAGAAAGTCTTCATTGGATCCCAAGCCTTCTAAGCCTTCTTTCGGATTCTCTTCTGAGCTTTCTCACAAATTCTGAGCTACTCTCTTTTGTCTTCCAGCTTCCGAACGCTCTTTGCACGATATCTATCTCGCCTTTCCTCGAAGTGATCATCGTTGCGTCCCCCATCTTCAATTTCTCGTTAATCAATTTAGATAGCGTTCTTGTAGTCCCGTACTTGTCTACCGCCTCTCTTACCAGCTTCTTGTACACTTCATCTTCTAAATTAATAGTGGTTTTCACCATACATATGGTTAGATGGTTAGATGATTTAAGCCTTCCTACAGCTATGCGGGGAGGAGGCGGAGGTGGACCACACTGTTACAGCCTTTGACCTTGCATTCCAGAAGACGCTGGCAACGACGGTAAAATCGGAGTCGCCCATTCCAATAATGGCGACTATAGCTGGAAGGTCCATGGCCCTTCGGGGCCTCCTGGGTTCAAATCCCACCCCCCGCACCACTCCTTGCCAAGGTGATCGCACCTCGCCCGTTCGCGGAGAGCCTCTAATCCTAACTGAAGGCTGAGCTCAGTACGTGCCTCAAACGAACTTCTATAGAGAAAGGATTGATAGGTACAAACCTATGGTGATGAGTATGGCACCTATGAGGCGTCGCACGTTTAGCTGCGACAACTTGCGTGAGCCTAGGTAGCTTCCGAGCTGGGCTGCTGCGATGACGGCTGGGATGGCAGCAATAAGCAATGGGTTAGGTAGGATCACTGCCAATCTTGGAACTCTTGCAATCACACCCGAGGTTGAGTTCAGAAGTATGAAGATTGTTGTTGTTGCTGCTGTCGTCTTCGGTTCAGCCATTCCCAAGATAATCAGGATAGGCGCGAGGTATACGCCTCCCCCTATCCCTGTCAGTCCAGCGACAAACCCGATGCCAGCACCCAAACCGACCTTCAATGCGGTGTTCATCTTCACTCTGCGGAGGGAAAAGGTGGATGTTGTGACCGCCGCGCCACCGACCGCTATTGCGACCCCCATCAAGGCACTTAGCACCCGATCTGGCACAGGCGCCAGACCACCCAGAAATGCGGTCGGCAAAGAGCCGACAATAAACCACAATAAATCACGAGAGACGTGAATCCGCCACCTGATGATAGAACTTATGGTTGAGAATATGTTGAATACTAGACCAGCCAATGCTGCTTGGCCGGCAGGAACGCCGGATATGAGAAGAATGGCTATGAACATCGAGCCCCCAGCAAAACCCCCCATAGTGTACAGAAGGGCAGAAGCACCGAGCAGACTAACGGCCAAGAAATCAAGGGTTTGCATACCCAATTCTCACAGCTTTCGCTAGCCAGGGCAACATCAGAGAATTAATTAGCGTTCAAGTGGAGGCACCAATATACTATGAGCCATTCTTTCCTAGGGAAGCCGTTAAAGAGGAAGGAGGACCTCAGACACCTTACTGGTACAGGCACCTTTGTTGATGACATCAAACTCCCTAGGACACTCTACGCAACGTTACTGCGCAGTCCTCACGCCAATGCCAGAATTGCTCGCATCGACGCTAATAAGGCCCGTGCATGCCCTACTGTTCAGCTAGTACTTACTGCCAGCGACCTCACAGATGGAATCAAATCACTGCCTGCAGCAAGACCGTCGGAGAAGCTCCAGTCACCACCACGACCTGCTCTTGCGGTTAGTTCCGTCAAATATGTGGGTCAGCCTGTCGCGCTCTTAGTTGGGAGTGATCCTTTCATCGCTGAAGATGCCTTAGACCTTATCGAAGTGGACTATGAGCCCTTCCCTGCAGTAGTTGATCCTGAAGCCGCTATGGAGCCTAACAGTCCAAAGGTTCACCAGGAGCTTCGTGACAACATAGCCTACCATATCACACTAGAGGGGGGCGATCTAGTGGCAGCTTTCGCCAAGGCAGACCACATATTCCACTTCACCTTAGCTAACCAAAGAGTAGCAGCTGCAGCTCTTGAGCCACGAGGCGTTGTGGCAAATTATAATCCTGGAGAGGAAACACTCACTGTTTGGACCTCTACCCAAGCACCATATGACGTGAGAACCGAGCTAGCGAAGCTGCTGAACCTCCCGGAAAACAGGGTGAGGGTTATTGCACCTGATGTAGGAGGAGGCTTCGGCAGCAAGATTTCCCTTTACCCTGAGGAGGCTCTAGTCGCGTTTGCAAGCGTGAAGCTTCAGAAGCCTGTAAAATGGATCGAGTCAAGGCGTGAGAATTTTCTAGCTACGTCACACGGAAGGGGTCAGAAGCATTACGTTGAGGTTGCAGTGATGGAAGATGGTAGAATCTTAGCGCTAAAGACGAGGATCACTGCTGACATTGGAGCATACAACACTTGGGAAACGCCTTATGTGCCAGAGATGACTCTTAAGATGCTGGTCGGTTGCTACAATCTCGAAGCGTATCGCGGTGAGCTCTTATGCCTCTTCACGAACAAGGTGAACACTGACCCGTACCGTGGTGCAGGAAGACCAGAAGCCACCTTCATTATTGAAAGGGTGGTGGACCTCCTTGCGAGGCAGCTCGGCCTTGATTCCGTCGAAGTCAGGCTTCGAAATTTCATTCCAAAAGACCGCTTTCCGTATGCTACGCTTACCGGTTTCACATACGATAGCGGCAATTACGAAAAAACGCTAAAGACAGCAGTAGAAAAAGTGCATTACGATGACTGGCGCAAGCTCCAGCGAGAGGCACGACAGAAAGGTCGCTACTTGGGTATTGGGTTCTCCAGTTACGTGGAGATTTGTGGCTTCGGGCCTGAGACGTTTCAGGCAGCTCAGGTGCAGGTGTTGCGTTCAGGCAAAGTGATTGTCAATACCAGCACGTCCCCTCACGGTCAGGGTCACGAAACACCCTTTGCCCAGATAGTCTCGGATGAACTAGGTATTCCTGTAGAGGATGTTATCGTCCAGTATGGAGATACAGCCACATTGCCTTGGGGACTCCTGACCGCAGGAAGTCGTGGCGCAGCCTTGGGCGGGTCGGCAGTGTTATTGGCTGTGCGTCGCGTACGGGAGAAGATGGCCGCCGTCGCTGCAAAAACTCTTGACGTGACTCCCCAGGAGTTGCGGTTTGAGGCCGGACAAGTCCGTGGTACCGGCGCAGAGGGAAAGACCATTGAATTTGCAAGAGTAGCGAGAATAGCGTATGACCCACGAAGACTCCCGCCTGAGATCGAGCCTAGTCTCTTAGGCTATGCTGCTTTTGTTCCCCAGAACTACACCTTCCCCTTTGGAACTCACATTGTGGTGCTGGAAGTTGACGTCGAAACGGGCCGGGTTGAAGTTCTCAAGTACGTGGCCGTCGATGATGTTGGTACAGAGCTGAACCCTCTCATAATCGATGGGCAGGTTCATGGAGGGGTTCTCCAGGGAATCGGTCAGTCTCTTTATGAGGGAATGGTCTACAATTCAGATGGCCAACTCCTAAGCCCGACGTTTACCGAGTATTCTATGCCAACTGCGATGGAAGCACCACTCATCGAGCCTTACCGCACACATACACCCACACCAGTGAACCCACTTGGCAGTAAGGGAATTGGCGAAGTCGGGGCAATTGCAGCTACACCAGCAATAGTCAATGCCATCGAAGATGCCCTTTCACCGCTAAACGTCACGATCACAGAGATGCCTGCGACGCCAGAACTTGTGCACAAGCTTTGCGCAGCGGCACTGAAAGACAAACATCACAAAACAGGGTGAACCATGGAGACATCCTTCGCGTTGGATAACCAGCTTAGGGCAACATCAATGGAAATGTTTAGTGAGGTTTTCCCGTGTTGTAGCCGATCGAACCCGAAGCATTATATGAATGTGTAACAAGCCTCGTTAATCCTCAATGTCGGATACAGCTTCAACAACTGAGCAAATTACTAATGAAAGATGGGGAGTAGCTCACATCTTCTCCAGTTACAACAACACGATAATACACATCACAGATGTCAGCGGAGCCGAGACCGTAGCCATTAGCTCAGGCGGTCAGCATGTCAAAGCGGACAGGGAGGAGTCTTCACCATATGCCGCAATGAGAGCAGCTGGAAAGGTCTCAGAAACGGCAAAATCTAAGGGAATAACGGGATTGCACATTAAAGTCAGGGCAGTAGGTGGAGTAGGTCCTAAGACTCCAGGCCCAGGAGCCCAAGCAGCCATAAGAGCTCTTGCCAGAGCGGGCTTCAAGATTGGTAGGATAGAGGATGTTACTCCGTTACCTCACGACACCACGAGAAAGCCTGGCGGAAGACGCGGCAGGCGAGTGTAGCAGCTCGAAGGTAGAAATTAATTAGCAACCAAAACCGATGATCATCTGAGATAGTTGTCCGAGGACAAGCTTCCCATCTCAGAAAAACTAACTGTGTTGAATTCTGTCACCTTATACCAGACTGGAAAGTGGTGGTCGGCGGTTGCCTTGGTCGATTCATTCGGGCGAAAGCAGGTCGCGACATACGTTTGGCTGAATAAGAACGGCACGTGGAAACGTCAACAGAAGTTTGTAATCAGGAATAAAGAGGAATGGACGAAAATAAAAGAAACCATAGAGAAGTTTCTGGCTAATCTGTAACGCACTTAGATGCTATTTTCCACTCAAGAGCAAAACGATCTCTAATGGAGCTTACCCTGACGCCTTCCGACTCAATGCTTGACGTTAGGTTTACTCTAACATCTGGGCAGACTTTCCGATGGGAAAGGCTTGGGGAGTGGTGGTATGGAGTGGTAGGCAGAAACGTAGTAAAGCTGAGGCAGAAAAGTTCTCAGGTTATCTTCGAGTCTCACCCAGAAACAGTCGACCCTGGATTCATAAGGAGCTACTTTAGACTTGCCGATGATTTGCCTTCAATCATGGGCGGGATCAGAAAGGATCCCGTGATTTCGGAGGCTGTTACCAAGTTTGAAGGTCTTAGAATAATGCGTCAAGATCCTTGGGAATGCCTAATCTCCTTCCTATGTGCGACGAATTCGAATATCAAAGTGATTACTCAGATGATTTCCAACCTCTGCAAAAAATTTGGGGAGAGGATAATTTTCGAAGGAAGGGAGTTCTACGAGTTTCCAGGTCCAAAAGCCCTCGCAAGGGCAGCTATCTCCGACCTCACCGATTGCAGAGTTGGCTACAGGGCCCATCACCTTAGGCATACAGCGAGGCAGGTGCAAAGTGGCTCCGTCGATCTTTATGCGATCCGTAACCTACGTTATGAAGAAGGGCGTTCGGAGCTTCTCAAGAAATCATCAAGCGGCAAAGTCTTGCTCGGAATTGGCCCCAAAGCAGCTGATTGCATTCTGCTCTTCTCGATGGAAAAGCTTGAGTCATTCCCCATCGATGTCTGGATCAAACGGCTCCTCGTGGAGAAATACGATCATCTGTTTGATAAGAAATTTGTTAGAAGGCTGATGTCCAGCAAGTCTCTGGGTTTAGGGATTTATCTTCCAACTGCGGATACAATGCGAGCATACTTCGGGAGTTACGCAGGTTATGCCCAGGAGTATCTCTACAGCTACGCTAGATCAAGAGTGCAGAGTTACAGAAACGACTCGCCTGTGCGAGTAACCTACTCGATGTAGAACGCGGGTCTGAACGGCAGGCTGGTGCTAGCTCTTTTCTTGGGATCATACAGGGGCTGCTCGTCCTCGTTATGCACAAGGAGCTCCACGCCGAGTTCTTGAGACAGGAAGCTTGCGGCCGGATGAAATATTTGATACTCATCCACATCCTGAATCTTGACAAGCTTGGAGACAAAGGGCTCTCCAAGGTCATGAACTACTTTCACGAGCTTGGGCAGCAGTGAGGTCGCCTGCTGGCGCGACTCGCGATTAGAGGCAGAAAATTCCTTCAGAGCAGATGAGTATTCCTTTCCTTCAACCTTCGAAGATAACATCTTCCGCATCAGCTGCATCTTCCATGGGGAGGCGCAATACAGGTGAAGTTTCTTGGAGTTGGGGATTAGCTTAATCACTTTCCTTGCGTCCTCGATAAACCTCGTTAGCATCTCTTCCTGTAACTCGGCCTCAACCGATATCAGTTCCTTTCGAGGCTTTGGCCAAGGTGCAGAAGAAACGAAGCCGTCACGAGCAGGCTTTGAATACATCTCTTCCGCCAAGAACGGTGCAAACGGCGCAAGCAGTCGCACCCAGACGCCCAAGACTTCTTTTACTGTGGCGGACCGAGGGATCTTAACGCGCTTCAGATACCATCGGATGTCATTCCATATTGCGTAGAAGCAGGCCTGAAACGCTGTGCGAGTTTTGAGTTGTTCAAGAGCTTCGGTCGTTTCAGCTATCCTTTTCTGAAGCACGGAAAGGAGCCAGCGGTCAATCTGCTCCTCATTCTTTTGCAATGCTTCTTTGTTAAGTCTGAGGAAGAAGTCGCCAAAGTTGGTCAATTTCTCAAGAATTTCCTCGACGTACCTAGCCCGCCATTCCGGATCGTCTAGCCCCTCGGCGCTTGAAACGAGAGCCGTCCTTACGACATCGGCTCCGTAGGTCTCTGTGACATCCTTGAGGGTAACTATGTTACCCAAGGATTTGGACATCTTCGCCCCATCCATCAACATGTGTCCGTTTACGCCGAGCGCCCGGGGCCATTGCTCAGGAGGGAACAAAGCTGCGTGATGAAAGATGTAGAAGGTTAGATGGTTACCGACCAGCCCCTTTCCAGAGTTCCTCAGGTCCACCGGATACCAGTAGAGGAATTCCAGACGCATCTCTTCGAGAATTTTCCCAGGGATACCTGAGGCTTTCGAGACTTCTCCAATGTCACCATCGCCCAGAAAGATGAAGTCGAAGACCTCTGGTTCTAATCGGTCCGCCGTCAATGCATGCTGTACAATGTGCTTGCGGATGGTGTAGAAAGCCATGTAGATCGTTGAGTCGCTTAGAGTTTCCACGATCCAGCCATCAGCTCCGGGCATCGGTGTTCCCAAGCCGGTTCTCCGTGCACAGGGCCATTCTCTTAGCCACTCGATAACGGCCTCGAACCAATTACGACCACTTTCGGGATAAACGCTAGCGCGAGCAAGAAGTTCACGGGCCTTTCTTTTCCACGCTTCATCTGAGTATTTCAGAAACCACTGTTCCTCCAAAATCTTGACCACGCATCGAGTTGTACACCGGCAGAGTACCGGTTGCGGCAGATCATACATGGAGTCAGCGACACCCGTAACTCTGAACTTCTCGATAATCTCGCCCTTAACCAGAGAAACACGTTTGCCGGCGAAGTCGCCGCAGTTTTCCCTTAGAATTCCCGAGTGAAACTCCTTCTTGTAGACTAGCTGTGTCGCCTCGTCACACTTTGGATCCTTCTGGTCCTTGACGCCCAAGTTCTGACAGACCTCAACAGCCGGATATTCACTGAAGCCTTCCACGCTTATCATTGAGATGGGCTTGATCTGATCTACTTGGCTCAGCTTGAGATTGAAGCGCGCAAGATACTCCGGCTGCCGCGACAAGTCTTTGAGAGCAATCCAATCGTAAGGGGCATGTGCGGGCACACTGTAAACTATACCACTAGCACTGGAGGGATCTACAAACGACGCTGGCAGAATGACGAGCTTCTTTCCCGATACAGGGTCAATGCAGTCCTTTCCTACGAGCTTTGATCCTTGGAATTCCTCTTCGATGTGTACCGTACGGAGTTGCTCGCTGAGCTTTGTTGCCGCCTGCCTGCTAACTATCCACGTCTCGCCGTTAACCTTTGCCCTAACGTATGTCACGTCAGGGTTTACCCAAAGATTGGTCGCACCGAATATTGTTTCGGGTCGGAACGTCGCCGCGGGCAGGTAGGAGCCATCAAACGGAAATTTGATCAGCGTGTATTCTTCCCATGTTACCCCTTCCCCTTCGAGTCTGTCGTGATCTCCCGTTGGACTTCGATCTCTGGGACACCAAACTACGGGATGAGTTCCCTTGGAGACATAGCCTAGCTGCTTAAGCTTCTGGTACTGCCATTCCACAAATCGGCTGAACGTAGGCTCTAGGGAGCTTGTGTGAAACTCCCTTCTCCAATCGATAGAAAAGCCCAGTCTTTTTATCGCCGCCTTACTCTGTTCAGTATAATATCGGGCCATGTAGACGGGATCTGAAAACTTTCTGAGCTCTTCCTCAGGCACCTTGTCGATCTCCCTGAACTCTCGAATCATGGCAGGGTCGCCTCTGGCTAGCCTGTCGGAAGCTGCTACAATAGGCTGGCCGCTCCAATGCCATGCCCAGGGGAAGAGTACGTTGTATCCCTGCATTCGCTTGAAGCGCGCATATACATCAAGTCGAGCTGCCGTGAAACCTCCTCCGACATGCATGGGACCATCCATGTAGGGAAACGGGAACGTGACAAAGACCTTCGGCTTCCCCTCTACCGGGTCGGCCTCGAAAAGGTGAACCTCATCCCAGGCCTTTAGCCACTTCTGTTCGATTTCTTTCGAGGTCACTTGGGCTTCAACATGCTTGATACAATTTCCGGGAGGCGTCGAATGGCGTCTTGATACCTCGTTACTTCATTGCCTCCTCCCTGGCCGAAGCGGGGATCTCCTCCTCCTGACCCGCCGAGAATGATTGAAACCTGCTTTGCTACAGAATTTGCCGAGATGCCAGTCTTCTGAGCATCGGTCCCAGCGAAGACGAAGACCCTCACACGCGTCTCTTCCTGAACGAAGCCGACGTAAATTAACTTGGGGTCGTCTCTCACCGCCAAGTCACCTACTGTAATGTGGAATTCTTCATCCATTCCCTCCTCTGCGGCCGAATAGAGCCTAAGACCATCAAGAGACAACGCCCTTTCAGAGACATCTTTGGTCGTGAATGCAGACAGCTTCTTCAGGACCTGCTTGTGCCTCTTTGTCAGTGCCTCCACTTGCGTTTTCAGATTATTGACGGCATCCACAATTTTGTCTTCCTGAGCGCCGAGAGTTTGCGATACTGAGGCGATTGCTGAGTCTTGTTGCTGCACGAATTTGACCGCAGGCTCTCCCGCGGTAAATTCAATCCTCTCAATTCCGTCCTGAATTCTTTCCGCCTTCAGAATCTTGATGAACCCGATCTGACCAGTGCTGTTACAATGCGTTCCACCACATGCTTCGACGTCCCATCCTCGAATGTTGACGATCCTAACGTCTCTCCCCGGAACTGTGCCACCTTGGTAAATTCTGAAACCGTACTTCTTCTCCGCTTGCCCCCTCGGTACGAATCGGACAGATACGGGAAGATTCATCCGAACTACTTCGTTGGACATCCTCTCGAGCTGCAGAAGCTCCTCCTCAGAAAGATGGGCGTAATGGGTGACATCCAATCTGCTTCTATCTACATCTTTGAATGCGGAATGCTGCCAAACCCAGGAACCCAAAAGCTTCCTAGCTGCACCATTCAGGACATGAGTGGCCGTGTGCTGACGCATGAGTATTTCCCTTCTATGACTG
>Ga0213870_1000521_pt1 | contig 17885 bp, 27 predicted proteins | sample WICALVC2017_Meta_FD_160119 | JGI IMG/M metagenome (GOLD analysis project Ga0213870, IMG submission 160119) | Freshwater microbial communities from subterranean cave lake in Wind Cave National Park, South Dakota, United States - WICALVC2017 | ecosystem: Environmental > Aquatic > Deep subsurface >... | reverse complement strand
TAATTCTTCTGAGAAATATTTTGATATATGCCCTTCAATCTTCTTGTTTTTTATTTTTAACCATGCCAACCCTTCACCTTTATTTTGCTTAATAAAGTTCTCTAGTTCATCTAAATCCTTTCTAGCAATTTCTTTTTCTAAGTAAATACATTTTACAATTTCTGCTCTTTTGAAGATTTCAAAATTAGTTTTTTTTGCTATTGCGTCAATGTTAATCAATTCTAGATCAAATCTTAAATCTGGTTTGTCTGTACCATATTTTTCCATTGCTTCATCATATGATATCCTTGAGAAGGGTATTTTTATGTTTATATTATGAATATCCCTAAGTATTTTTTTCATTAATCCCTCTACTAATTGATACGTGTCTTGTTCATCTATGAAACTCATTTCTATGTCAAGCTGGGTAAATTCTGGTTGTCTGTCTTGTCTTAAATCTTCGTCTCTAAAACATCTTACTATTTGGTAATACCTATCAAAACCTGCGCACATTAGAATTTGTTTAAATATTTGTGGTGATTGTGGGAGGGCATAAAATTTACCAATATGGATTCTGGATGGGACTAAATAATCTCGTGCTCCCTCAGGTGTGCTTTTTGTTAAGTATGGTGTTTCTATTTCTACAAATTGGTTATTATTCATGTATTCTCTTATTGAGCTTATTACTTTATGTCTTAGGATTATGTTAGATTTTACTTTTTCTCTTCTTAAATCAAGATATCTATATTTTAGTCTTAATTCTTCACTGATTTCTTTTTCATAGTCAATTTCAAATGGGGGAGTTTTGCTTTTGTTTATTATTTTTAATTCTTGTACATATATTTCTATTTCTCCTGTAGGTATTTTTTTATTTATCATGGTTTTTGGTCTTGGTTTTACTATGCCAGAAATTTGTATCACATCTTCCCTGGATAGAGATTCAGCATGAGAAAAAATTGATTTATTTTCAGGTGTGAATACGGTTTGTGTTATCCCATATCTGTCTCTTAAATCTATAAAAATAAGATTACCATGATCCCTTCTGGAAGAGACCCAACCACATAAAGTAACATATTTTTTAACATCTTTTTTACTTAAATCTCCACAGGTATTTGTTCTTAGAGAAGTTTTAAGGACCATAAATAGCAATGGCTATGCCAGATATTTAAAGTTTTCCTTAACTTTTGTATGAAAAATGTGTTAATGCTAAAGAAAATAAAAATAAAGCTACAGCAAGCACTATATATGGATCAATTAATGATGTTCCTAAAATTGCACCTGTAACCGATGGTCTTATGAAAGATTGGATAATAAAATAAACTCCTGCAATTAAAGAAGCTAATATTAATGATTTTCTTAATATGGAGAATAAATTTTCTTCTGACATATTATCATCGCCTCTTATTTTTTAATGTTTTAGTTATTTTTAAATGTTTCTTATTTGTGGGCTGTAAAGTAAACGTCACCTATTTTGGCGTAAAAGCCAATCGGGTACCGACAACTTTAAAAACTTCGGGTTCCTAATTTTGTTTATGAAGATTATGAAGGCTTTTGATAAGAAAGTTGGCAAAACTGAATACTACAAATACAGAATTAATCTTCCTAAAAAAGTAGCAGAGGAATCAAACCTATTAGGAAAAGAGCTGAAAGTTAGATTAGAGAAGGGAAAGATAATCATCGAAAAAGAATAACGGTTCTGCGCTCAGTTAGTTCTCTCGTTATAAATCGACTTTCTATCCACTCATTTATCTATTCGGGCACCGAAAGATTTATATACTTCGGGTACCGAATATATAGTATGGCTGGCACAATCAGGTGCAGATACTGTGGAAGTATAAATAATTACAAGATGGGCTACCGCAAAACTTTGTATCGAGGGAAGATACAAAAATACTATTGTAAAGATTGTAAGAAGTTCTTTACTTATGACGATGGTTTTTACAGGATGAGAAACAAGCCTGAGATAATCACAATGTCAATTGATATGTATGTTTCCAACTTATCAAGCAGGAAAATGAGAAACCAATTGAAAAGGCATTTTGACCACAAAATTAGTCATGTTTCTATTCTTGATTGGGTTAGAAGATATACATTAAAAGTTCACAAGTTTATAGAAAAACAGGGTTACAATTTAGGCAATAGTTTCTATGCTGATGAAACTATGATTGACTGTGAAGGCAGAAAAGACAGATTTTGGTGCTGTCTTGATTGGGATACTAGACTAATCACTGGATTTCATTATAGTTTATCTGCTAATCCTGTTGAAGCCCAAGAATTTCTTAAAAAAGCAATAGTTAAAGGAAAGCCAAAATATATACAAACAGATGCTGGTATGTTCTACCCAAGAGCATTTAGGAAAATGTTTTACTCTAACAAGATTGGGGGTTTGACTGTAGAGCATAGAATACAGAATTACCAGACAACAAAGATTCATAATTACAGGATTGAGACAGTTTTTATGAAAATCAAAGATAGGGTTCTTGATTTTAGAGGCCTAAAAGCGCTATGGTCGGCCCCCATTCTACTAATGAGCATTGTTATTCAACATAACTTCATTGAAAACCATTGTACAACGAATGAAGTTCCATGCGAGAAAGCTAGAGTTGATTTAAGATTAGGGAAGAATAGATGGTTGGGTTTGATTAGGTTAAGCAGTAAACATATTATATCTTTGAATAAAAATTGTGCATTTTAAAATTTTAGTTTTTTTAGGTTTTGTTAACTTAAGGTTGGTTAATAGTTTTTAAAAATGATTTTAAGAGCTCTAACGATTCATCGGCTATTTTTGCAACCCTTGCATTGCTATCTTTAGCAAGTTTCTCAAGGTAATGCAAGCCACTTTCGTGACCAATTTCAGCCAAAGCTATAGCAGTATGAGCTCTCACAAAGGGTATCGTATCATCCGCCAACTTAGCAAGATATTGCACACAATCTTTATGCCCTATATCTCCCAATGCAACAGCAACATGCCATCTCACAACAGGATCTTCATCTGCAACAAGTTTAGCGAGCACTTTAATGCCGTCTTCGTGACCTATTTTCCCTAAGGCAAGCGCAACAAACGCTCTAACAGGAAAGTGTTCACCTATTTTGTAATTGTCGTTGGACATTCTTCCAAGAATTGGAATAGCTTCTCTGTTGCCTATTAAACCTAATGCTAGAGCAACTCTAAAACGCACATTTGCATGCTCATCACCTGCCATTTTTTCTAGGACTTTTATGCCGCTAGAATGAGCGATTTTACCTAAAGCAATGGCAATGTTCCATCTAACAAAAGCTTCTTTATCGTCAGCAAGAATGTCAATAAGCTTGATAATCTCTACTCTGTCTTCTAAATCTTTATGTAATGCTATTTCTTCTAAGTCATTTATTGCCTTAAGTCGTTCCTTTGGATTTTCAGAATACAATCCTTTAGAGACATCTTCAATTTCTTTCATATATCTCAGCATTTTATTGCATCATGTACTTCATGTGGTACAGAATAGAAGTAAACATCAAAATGAGGTTGCTCATAGCCGCCATGACCGTTTGACCAGAATTTAAAATCAACGTGTTCGATGTCTAAACCAACATTTTTTAGTGGAATAAACTTGTCTTTCAAAACAGTTTCAACCTGCTCTTTGGTTTCTGTCATGTAAACAACACCAATAACCTTTTTATTTGCTGGATCAAGCAAATATGTTGGGCCAGCTGGCCAGTTTAAGCTGTACAAAGCGCCTGTGCTTGGAAAGCAGTCTACTATCTTTTGGGCATTTGCGGGCAAGGCCACCTCCTTAGGAGAAATTTGTTTTTGTGAAAGGAAAAAGCTTACTACACCTCCAATTAGCAAAGAAACTATAATTGCAACTATCAACCAACTATTTGTTTTCATTTTTAACACCTAGCAAGTGCATGTATCTTTCATTTCTGTCCCACAGCAAGATTTAAGCTTCCCTTTAACAGCTTCCACTTCGCAACCACATTCAGGGCAGTAGAGTTTTATTTTTTCTTTCAATTTCGCCATCTTGATCATCCCTTTAATTTTAGCTTACTACCATTGCAACACAAATCATATAATCCATCTGTTTTCCTCACAATTATCTTATCACTTAATCTTTTTAGTACCCGAGAAGTTATTTCTTGATGAAAACCAGACTTATTTTTTATTGTAGTGAAATTTGTAGGTTTTTTAGAAATTATTTTAAAAATTCCTTTCTCTCGTTCATCATCTAAGCCTATAAAAACCAAATTTTGTTTACCGCAATTGCACATATTCTATAGTAAAGATGAACATATATTTATTGACTACCTTTTTGACATTTATTATCAAAGAATGAAGAATTCAGAGAAAAACTTAGATAGTTCTTTTTAAAGACCCTCTTTTAAAAACTTTTCTGAAGTTTCCAAAAAATAAGAACTACTTGCAAAAGAGTTAATTTAGGTGACGTTTACTTAACAGCTCACTTATTTGTTAAGTAAGGTTCTTAAGTATACAGTTTACTGGGGAAATCATTAATCCCATTATGAAATCTCTTATTATTAAACCATCTTCTATATTCATCCATCTTTCCATCTAACCATTCAGGAAACTTTTTGAGTAAATACACAAATTCTTCAGCTACATTCCTTATTGTTCTTTCTACCTTACCTTTATCTTGTGGATAATAAGGATGGGCATGCAAAGGTTCTATCTTATTATCTTTGCACCATCTATCCCATTCTTCTTTGAACGGGTTATTATCTGTTAATATTTAGATGGTTTACCCTTCTTGATTAAGTGTCCTAATAACTCGCTTATCTCTTCTACATCAGGACAATGATCTAATTGCTCAACTAATAACAAATATCTGCTGTAATCATCTATGCATATTACAAAATAGTACTTCTTATTTTCTATTTTAAATGGCCCTTTAATGTCTAACTACCATAGTTCATTAGGCTTCTTAGCCCTAAAGAACTGCCAAGAATCATGCTTTTGCTTATACCCGTTCAATTTATGTGCCCTAAGGATTTCATTAATTGATGTTCTAGATAATCTAATGTTCCGTTCCGAACTAGTTTCACACCTAACTTCTTTAGCGAATCTATCATGAAACTAGGCAAAGAGATCAATGCCTGTTGTATTCTTCCTGTTCCCCAGTCAAATGTATTCCTTAAAGCCAAAATCATGAGTTCAACTTCTAATGTTATCTTCTCTTTCTTGGCCTCTCGTTTTCTATCTTTAGTATGTTTTCTCCTTCTGATCCACTTGTATGCAGTTCTTCTTGTTATTCCAACCACCTTGGCAACCAAAGATATTTTAACTCCTCTGTCTACTGCTTTTCCTACGAGACATCGTATTTGAGATGTAAGTCTCATGATGGGCACCTCCTTTTTATGGATGTGCCTATATCTTAACATTTAAATTTCTATAGAAAAAGTGTATACTTTAAAGGTTTACTTTACATATTGTTGAGAATAAAGAAACCTAACTTCTTTTACTTCTGGAATTAGTTTTTTTATTTTATCATTTAAAAATTTATCTTCTTTTTCAGAAATCTTATTATTAATTTCAGCAATATTATCTTTAATTATGCCCTTTAAATTTGGATCATATAATTCTAGCAAAGAATCAAGCTTTTTTTGGGTATCTTTAATCAAATTTCCTATTTTTATCTTGTAAATAACATTATGACCTGCCAGGGGATGATTAAAATCCACAACTATTCTGCCACCAGAAACGGTTCTTACAGTGCCTAGTGTCCCATCAATATTAATTCTGAGGCCCGGGAATGGTCTTATGTTTTCTTTTTTAAATAATTCAATGGAAACTAGCTTCATTAATCTTTGATCCCTTTTTCCAAAGGCTTTTTCAGGTGTAAGCTCTGTAGTATAGTCTTTATTCGCTTCTTTGCTTATTAATGATTCATCTAGTCCATTAAGTATTTGACTTTCTCCTATGCATATGATTATTTTACCGTATTTTGCATTTGGATTATAAATGCCCTCTTTTTTAGCTGTTTCTTCTGAGGTTAAATCAAATATTTTGCCTGTTTCTTTGTCTATAGCAGAATATTCGATTTCTACAAAATCTCCTTTTTTCAATTGCATATTAATTTTTACGTAAGGCAGTTAAAAAATATGTTGTATCTACTATAAAATAGAAACGTTTATATAATTGATTATCTTTTTAAGCTTAATGAACTGGAAAGAGAACCTAGATCCTATAATAAGGCAACATTTGGAAAGGCAGATTGGAGAAACTGTAAAGTATAAAACCACCTATAATATTTCTTCTAATCCTGGTAATGCACAATTATGGATAGCAATTGCTAATCTAAGTAAGGAGCTTTTTGAGATTAGCTTACGGTTAAAACATTTAGAAGGGATTTTAAAAAAAATTGAGGGAAAGAAAGAGGTTAAGAAAAAAATAACTAAAAGATAGTTCTTTAAAATCTTTATTAATATTGTGATTACCAATGAGTAATTATAAATAGAAAGGTTTATAAGTAAAGAAACCTATTTCTGGACCATCATATACTTTTCTCAATTGTACATTTCTATGAAGATCAAATAATGTTTTTCCGTCCATAAACAAAACAATTTATTAAGATTTATAATCTTTGCGAGTCTCAACTTCTCATTTTCCTTGGGAATGCTCGAACTCTATCGAGGGAAACTAAAACCGATATTATTAGTTTTTTATAAAAATAAACCAAAAAGATTATAAACTTTATATTGGATAAATTTTTTTATGAGTGAATCAAAGCAGGTATTAGCTACAAGTCTAAAAAGGGGGAGTTCTGTTATTATTGATGGTGTGGCTTGCACTGTTAAAAATATACAAATCTCTAAGACCGGAAAACACGGGCATGCAAAATGCAGGATAGAAGCTGTAGGGATGATAGATGAAAATAAGAAAATTATTGTGGTGCCAGGCCATGAGAAGATGGAATCTCCGATAATAGAAAAGAGATCTGCGCAGATACTTTCAATACATGAAAACATTGCTAATGTGATGGACATAGAGGGCTATGAAACATTTGATTTAGAAATTCCTGATGAACTTAAAGAAAGGGCTGCTGAGGGAAAAAGGGTTATGTATTGGATAATTATAGGCGTAAAGGTAATGAAAGATATAATAGGATAAAATGGGAAAATTTCTAGAAGGGAGTGCAAGGTTATTTCAAAATGTATATGTGTGTAGAAATTGTAAGATAAAAGTAAGAAGTACCCCTCAAAAAATAATGCTGAAGAAGATAGTTTGTAAAAGATGCGGCAAGAGGGCATTTAGGGCGATTAAAAAGACTCAACAAAAAGTTGGTGTTGGCGGATAATAAAAAAATGGTTAGCATTGACTTAATTTTTGCATTGGTTTTTTATGGATGTGTTTTGCTTTTTTTCTTTAAAACTAGAAAGAAATGGGAAGTACAAAGCGGGATTCTGGCATTGTATAGAACAAACGTTGGTTTAAGATTTATGGAGAAGTTAGCTAAACATGATACTAAAAAAACCAAGAGGATTACAGGAATAGTTTTTTTTATTATTGGTACTATTTTAATAATTATTGGGCTTTTGTCATCTTATATGATAATTACTGGAAGTGGAATAATTCTTTTTATATTGGGGATTTTAGTTGCTATTCCACTTAGGTGGCTTGGATATGCCGGGATTATTGTAGGATTTATCGGGATGGCTTTTATTTTTGTTGTGCTATTGATTTCAACCTTCAAATTATTTTTTATTGAGAATGCACAACCAGGAATAGCACCAGTTTTGCCAGGCGTAAGGGTAACAGGATTGCCTACATTGTCTTTTTGGCATTGGATTATCTCTATATTTATTTTAGCGGTCGTACATGAATTTTCTCATGGTATTTTAGCAAGGGTACATAAGGTTGATGTAAAAAGCTCGGGGTTTGGATTTTTAGGTCCTATTTTGCTGGCCTTTGTTGAACCTGATGAAAAAGAAATTTCACAATCAAGCAAGAAAGCTCAATTAAGCATATTTGGAGCAGGCCCATTTTCAAATATAATACTTGGGGCACTATCAATATTATTTTTTATCTTTATTCTTGGACCTGTATCAAATATGATATTGGAATATGACGGTATTGCAGTTTCCGGGTTCACTTCAAATTATCCAGCTGAAAAATCCGGGCTTACTTTACCTTTGGTTATTAAATCAATAAATGGAATTGAGACATTAGAGTTTGGCAGTTTTATTAATGCAACAAAAGAGATAACCCCCGATCAGAAAATAACATTGGGCACAGATAAGGGCGTTGTGGAGATAAAAACTGTAGAAGACCCTAAAAATTCCAGCAGGGGTTTTATAGGCATTGAGGGGCTGTCACAACATACAAAAACAAAAGAAAATGTAAGTGCTTTTGTTGGTGATTTCTTTAAATGGTTTTCTTTGCTTGTAATGTGGTTATTTTTTATTAACATTGGTGTTGGATTATTCAATTTATTGCCGCTTGGCCCCGTAGATGGAGGGCGTATGTTTTATGTTGCTTCATTAGCGATATTTAAGAATGAAAAAAGAGCTAAGAAGGCCTGGATGATAGCAATGTATCTTGTACTTTTTTTAATCTTTGTAAATCTGATACCGTGGTTAAGTAAGTTAGTAAATTTTATTACTGGATTATTTAGTTAGTAAATTCGTTAAAATATCATTCGTTATAACAATATAACAGAAGTTAAATCAATATAAACCACGGTATGGCCAAAATTGGACAAAAGCATTTAGGATTTTTCAAGCGGTAAAGAGGAGCAAAAGATTTAAATAGTAGATATGTATTATATTATCATATGATAAACAAGTTCATATTAAAACATATTCATAATGAGGGCTTTACAGAGGAAGAGCTTTATGAGGCCTACAAACTCTTTTTTGGGAGTTTAGTGAGTGAACCCAGATTAAAAATAATTAATCTTTTGAGAAAGGGGAAAAAAAACGTGTCAGAAATAATGGAAGAGTTAAATATGGATCAAACTTCAGTTTCTCATAATCTTGCTCGCTTAAGGAGATGTGAATTTGTGAAATCAGAAATAAATAAGAAGTTTAGATATTATTTTATAAATGAAAAAACAATAAAAGTTCTAATGGAGCTAATTGATAAACATATGGATGAGCATTGCACTCATATCCTAAGAAAAATGAAGGAAAATGAGCAAAATGGAAAGTAAATCTGAAACAGTACTTATAATTGCCTTAATTATTGTTCTACTTTTTTTGTTTAGCGGATTCGGGATGATGGGCAGTTATGGAATTGGTGGAATGATGCAAGGGATATTTGGAATAGGTTTTGGGTTTATGTGGTTTTTTATGATTTTGATAATTATTTTGTTGGTTTTATTGATTATTTGGCTAGTTAAACAGATTCAAAATAAAGGAGGCAGGAAATGAAAAAAATTTTTATTTTAATTGCTTTGGTTTTATTTTTATTTAATGTGGGTTTTGTTTTATCTCATGGAGAAGAAACATTTGCAACTGCAGAAGAAATTATTAAGCAGAAAATTTCATGTGATGAACTTAGCAAAGATCAATTAGAAATTCTTGGCGATTATTACATGGAACAAATGCATCCTGGAGAGTTGCATGAAATAATGGATGAAAAAATGGGTGGTGAGGGTTCTGAAAGTCTAAGAGCAATGCATATCAGGATGGGAGAAGCATTTTATTGTGGAGAGCATAATTCTTTATCTGGTGAAATGATGGATATGATGATGGGAAGAGGGATGATGGGTAGTTATGGCAATATGATGGGAAATTCTTATTATGGATCTAGAACATATGGGTGGAGGATTTTTGGATGGACAGTTGCCACACTAGTGATAGTCGCTCTTGTATTGCTTATAATCTGGCTTATCAGACAATTACAAAAACCAAAACATAGAAGGTAAAATGGTAAAAGAAATAATTGTCGAAAATAAAAAATATTATTTTTGCCCAATTTGTAAATTAGCGTATGTGGAAAATGAAAAAACTTACGCAGAGAGATGCCAAACTTGGTGTGAACAGCACGACAGTTGTAATATAGAAATAACTAACCATTCTATGAAGAAAACAATTGATAAATTAATTGAAGAGCCTTAAAATGGTAAAAGAGAAATTAAAAATATTTCAATGCAAAGAATGCAAGATGTTTTATAAAGATAAAAAATTGGCTAAAAAATGCGAAGAATGGTGTAGAAAACATAAGAGTTGTAATATTGAGATAATTAAACACTCAATAAATTTACAATGGGGTAAACAAAAGCTGAAATAAAATGTGGAACACAACTAGGCCGCCAGTAGTTGGAATTTTGTCTTTATTAATTTCAATTTTTTTGCATTTTGTTTTTCCTATATCAAAAATTATTTTCTATCCTTATAATTTGGGAGGAGTTTTATTCATGGGTATTGGATTGCTATTAACTACTTGGGGTGTATTAACTTTCAAAAAAAATAATACTTCGATTAACCCGCATGATGAAAAGCCAAAAAAAATTATTGCTACTGGACCATTTAAATTCACAAGAAATCCGATGTATCTTGGAATTTTAACATTGTTATTAGGAATTGCAGTTCTGTTTGGCTCTGTAAGTGCCCCTATATCTCCTCTAATTTTTTTCATAACAGTTAATTTTGGCTTTATTCCATATGAAGAAAGAATGTTAGGAAAAATTTTTGGGGAAGAATATGAAAATTATAAGAAAAAAGTTAGGAGATGGGTTTGAATTGAAATGTGTAACTTAAAATGAAGAAGCTAAAACTAACAATTGAAGGAATGCATTGCGCTTCGTGTGCTACAAATATTGAAAAAAGTATTAAGAAAATTTCTGGGGTACAGAGTTGCAATGTGAGCTTGCTAATGAAAAAAGGAATTGTAGAGTGCGATAACAAAGTTTCAGATGGGGAATTGAAAAAAGCAGTTGCGAAAGCAGGTTATAAATTAATTAAAATAGAGAAATAACATGAAACACGAACATCTCCACGATGAGCCAGCAGAAGATGCAGAAATAAAAAGTTGGAGAAAGAAGCTAATTTGGAGCTGGATTTTGGCAGTTCCGATAGCCTTTTTAATGTTATCAGAAAGGCTTTTTGGTTTTTCATTGATTGAAGTCCCTTATTCAATAATTGCTATATTAGTTTTGGGTTTCCCTGTGATTTTCGTATTTGGATTGGATACTATAAGGGGTGGGATGCATGGATTATTTAATTTTTATTTTAACATGGATTCTCTTATTGCATTAGGAACTGTTATTGCTTATCTTACAGGCATTATTTATTTTACTGGAATTGTCCAAGATTATTCTGGTGTTGCTGCGATGATAATGGCTTTTTTCACAACCGGAAAATATTTTGAAGCAAAGGCGCGTGGCAGAGCTTCACAAGAAATTAAAAAATTATTAGAATTAGGCGTAAAAAAAGCGAGAATCTTAAGAAACAACAAAGAAATGGAAATTGATATTTCAGAATTAAAATTAAATGATGTGATGTTAATAAAACCCGGGGAAAAAATTCCTACTGACGGCATTGTTTTAAAAGGCGAAAGCGCAGTTGATGAATCAATGGTTACAGGAGAAAGTTTACCAATTGATAAACGAAAAGGAAGTAATATTATCGGAGCAACAATAAATCAAGATGGAATTTTATATGTAATGGCAACCAAGGTTGGAAAAGATACTTTTTTAGCACACGTCATACGATTAGTTGAGGAGGCTCAGGGTTCGAAAGTTCCAATACAAAGGTTGGCTGATAAAATCACCTCTGTATTTGTGCCTATAGTTTTAATATTAGCAGTTTTAGCTTTCTTAAGCTGGTGGTTATTTTCAGGAGACCTTAGCAGAGCAATTGGAGTAGCTGTGGCTGTTTTAGTTATTGCATGCCCGTGCGCCTTGGGATTGGCAACACCAACAGCATTAATGGTTGGTTCTGGAATGGGGGCACAAAAAGGAATTTTGATACGAAGGGGTGAGGCTATTCAAACAATGAAAAAAGTCAAGACAATAGTTTTTGATAAAACTGGGACAATAACAAAAGGTAAGCCAGTTGTCACAGATGTAAAATCTATCGAAAAAGTATCAGAAAAAGAATTATTAAACCTATCAGCTAATTTAGAGAGGTTTTCTGAGCACCCAATAGCAAAAGCAATTGTCAATAAGACTGGTTTAAAAATTTATAAGAAAGTAACCGGATTTAAGGTATTAAGAGGAAGGGGCGTTGAAGGAAAAATTGGCAAAGACATGATTATTATTGGAAATCAAACTTTAATGAAGGAAAGAAAAATTGATTTAGGTAAATGGATTAAATTTGTAAAAAGATTTGAAGAAGAGGGAAAAACAATAATGATTGTTTCTAAGAACAAGAATTTGCTGGGGTTAATTGCAGTAGCGGATTCATTAAAAGAAGATTCCAAAGAGGCAATTAGGAAATTAAATAAAGGGGGCTATAAGACAGTTATGATTACTGGCGATAATGAAAGAACAGCTAAGGCAATAGCTCGTCAAGTAGGAATTAAAGAGATTATTGCAAATGTTTTACCAGAAGAGAAGGTTGAGAAAATTGAAGAATTACAAAAGAAAGGAATGGTTGCTTTTGTGGGTGATGGAGTAAATGACGCTCCAGCATTGAAACAAAGCAATGTTGGAATAGCGATTGGAACAGGAACAGATATAGCAATTGAAGCAGGGGATATTATTTTAGCAAGGGGCTCTATCGAAGGAGTTGTTCTGGGGATTAATTTATCAAAAGCGACCTTCAGAAAAATAAAACAAAATTTATTTTGGGCTTTTGCTTATAATGTTATTGCTATCCCATTGGCGGTTGCAGGTATTTTACACCCAGTCATAGCAGAGATTGCAATGGCGTTGTCTTCTATTACTGTTGTGACAAATGCAAATTTATTGAGAAAAACTAAAATTAGTTAACTATTAACCATCTCTAAAATGAAAACTATCTAATTCATAATGTTTATATAGTTTTTATTTTTATATAGATTATGCTAACGGATTGTCACTGCCATCTTGACCATATTCGCTTCAAGCAAGATCTAGACAAAGTAGTAGAAAACTGCAAAAAAAATAATGTCCTAGCTATATCAGCAGGGGTAAATAAGGATTCAAACAGAAAAGTTCTAGAAATCGCAGAAAAATATCCAGATATAGTCAGAGCGGCATTGGGAATGTATCCTTTTGATGCACTAGGGATACAACGAGATGCATCTTATTCGGGCAATATTCCAAGTAAATTTAATGTTGATGAGGAAATAGAATTTATAAAAAAACAAAAAGAAAATATTATAGCTATTTCAGAAGTAGGAATGGATAAATCAATAGAAGATTATCATATTGAAAAACAAAAAGAGGTTTTCTTTAAAATAATTTCATTAAGTGAGAAAATAAAAAAACCAATTATAGTCCATTCAAGAAAAGCAGAACTAGGATGTATTGAGGCATTGGAAAGTTGTAACCATAAAAATATTGTAATGCATATGTTCTCAGGAAATTTCAAATTAGTAAAAAGAATAGAAGATAATGGATGGCTATTCAGTATTCCAGTAAAAATCGACGTGTTACAACATTTTCAGTCAATAGTGGAAAAAGTGAATATAAATCAGTTATTGACTGAGACTGATTCTCCATGGGCACCATTAAAAAATGTTGAACGAAATGAACCAATGTACGTAAGATATGCTGTGAAAAAAATTTCTGAGATAAAAAAATTGGATGAAGAAGAAGTTAAAAAAAATATTTTCATGAATTTCAGAAAAATTTTCCTAAAAACTTAAAATAGAAAACTATATAAATAAAAAGAAAATAAGAATATATATTAATAATTAAATAAGAGGTGGAAAAAATGGCTGCGAGAAGAAAAAGATCTGCTGCTCGATCATCGAGAAGAAAAAAGTAAATCTGTCTATTTTTTATTTTTAAAAAATTTTATAATCAATTTAAATAGAAAATTAAATGAATTGGGAATTTATTTTTTACTTTAAAAGAAATGAAGCATTCCTATTTATCTTATAAATTATAAAATACCGACAAGCGCAATGATTTATGGAAATGGGGTTGCGATAATAATTTTTGGAAAGGAATCATATTCCATAGTTAGGATTGAAAATAAAGATTTCGCTGATTCATATAGAAATTACTTTAAACATTATTGGAAAACATCTAAATAAAATCTATTTTGTTATCTTAGATTTTTTATGGGATGAAATTAGTTCTTGATTCTGAACAATCCTAAGCGTAATATCAGTGAATCTCTCTTATATTCTATGATATATATTTTCTAGCCACACATTACGTGACAGGCGTGCGTAGAGTTTATAAAAGAATAAGCCTTTATATGAGAAATGATGTGCAAGAGGGAAAAGGTTCATTTTGAGGATTTTCCAAAGACGATCTATATTAATTTAGATATAGAATTTAGAAAGAAGTTTTTTAGTGATTTCTGTAACAAATTTAATTCAGACAAGGAAGCAGCATTATATCTATTTGAAAAAGCTAAAAAATATAGTCGCAATGATTTCAATAGCTTATACTCGCAAATAAGACAGTATAAAACATTTAACACAGAGAAGTTTATTCCTATATGGCTAATATTAGAGGTTGCAAAAATAAACAAATATAACCTAAAAGTCATTGAAAAAAATATAGGGTCTTACAATTCACAAAGAGGAGTAGTTATTAAAGATCCTATTTTACCTATCAAAGTAACCCCGGAATTTGATTCTATCTTAGCACACATGTTAGGAGATGGAACCGATAAGAGAAATAAATCCAACACTGGCGATTACTGTCAATATAATAAGATCAGTCTCTATAATTTTATCGACAAAATAAAAAAAGTTTTTGGCACTATCGAATTGAAAGTTAATGACAAAAAAGTAAATGTCTCTTCGTGCATTATACTCATTCTAAAAAAATATTTTAATATAAGTGATTTTGGAACTTTCGCTAGTTATCTACCAAAGAAACTATTTACCCACTCAAAATACCACAAGCTAGCAGTTATATTATCTTTCATAGTTGATGAAGGAACAGTATACGATAATGTTAGTATAAGAATGGCAAATAAAAAAATTATCAATGACATAAGAAGGTTGATAATCTCGTGTGGTTATAGTTGTAGGCAAATTAGAAAAACACCCAATATATCAGGGACAACATGTTACAAAGTTTCATTACTAAATTCAGATCTAAAGTGTATTTCTAATGATATAAAAAAATTATCTCACTTATTTCCCACCTGCACACTAGTACACAGGCAAGAAAGTTTTAATTTTTTAGCTAATTACTCCCGTAGTTGTGCTAGAAAAAGATATTACGGGGAAACAAAAAGATTGATATTAGAACTATTAAACAATAAAAAATATAAGACTTATGAATTAGCAAAGATTTTAAATATTTCAAGAAGAACTACAAGTATACATTTAGACGAATTAGAAAAACAAAATAAAGTATATCTTTACAAAGTAACAAACATGGGTGCTAAAATATGGTCGAGCGACTAGTCTCTTATATTAAAATAGGAAATCAAGAAGTCCCGATCAGAGGAAATGATGATATTTTATCTTCTGAAGAAACCTTAGCATTACGTAGAGTTGTTTTAGCAAAACAAGGCTACAGAATTGTGGGAAACCATTCGGCTATAAAAGTCTGCCATTGGACAAAACAAGCAATACGCGGAACAGGTACGTGCTATAAGCATAAGTTTTATGGAATATCAAGCTGGCAATGCATCCAAGCAACAGTTACCCTAGACGTATGCTCACTTCGTTGCATTCATTGTTGGAGAGATATAGATTACAATCCAAAGAATGTAAAATTCACTGATGAGCCGAAAGATATTGTAAATGGATTCATAGAAGAACATAAAAAAGTTCTAATGGGATTCTATGGAACAGATAAAGTTCATAAAGAAAGACTTGATGAAAGCATGAAACCTAAACATGTTGCTTTGTCTTTGACAGGGGATGCATGCATGTATCCAAGATTACCAGAATTAATTAATGAAATACATAAAAATGACATGACAAGTTTTCTAGTTACAAATGGAACGTTTACATCAATGATAAAAAAACTAATTGATCGTCAACCAACCCAATTATACATAACTTTACCAGCCCCTAATGAAGAAATATATAATCTAGTTTGTAATCCTTTAGGACCAGGAGGATGGCAAAGAATTCTTGAAAGTATCTCCTTATTAAAATATTTTAAACGAAGCGTCATTAGATTAACATTAGCAAAAGGAATAAATTTCATGAATCCTGAAGGATATGCTAAAATAATAAACGATAATGAATTTAGTTTCCTAGAGCTAAAAAGTGCTATGCCCATTGGCGGTGCAATGTACAGAATGAGTTTTGATCAGATGCCAAAGCATGAAGAGATAAGAAATTTTGCGGAAGAAATAGAAAAATTAACTAATTTAAAAATCATTGATGAACAACCAGAAAGCAGCGTTGTGTTAATGAGCAAAGAAAATAATAAAGATAGATTTATAAAAATAGATCCTAATTTAATATAAAATTAGGTCGGCTGAATGCCCTCAAGTCTGGCAGTTTTTTTTCCTTGTAAAGCTTCAAGTATATTTTTTCTGGTAATCCCCATCAGGTACTTATGTACGCTTGTTATCTTTTCCAAAATAATTATGCCACTTTTTTCATCCTGAAATTCTATGCCATTGGCCTCATAGATAACTTCATTGATTTCCACCCAATTTTGTCTGGTTGGTTTATAAACTGATCTGAATGATTTTAGCATATTTGTTTGAATAAATTCATCATAATCTTTTCCTATTAAATCTTCATATTTTCTTATCTTTTTCTTTGCAAGATCATTAACATCTTCTATCCTTCCATTTGGCCCTACAAATAACATTGGTTTTTCTTTACTTTCTGGCAATTGTTTACAAAATAATTTTAATTTTTGATAAATTAAAGCGATAGTGGCCCTTGGAACTGGCAATAGATCTCTTATGGTTCCAACTTGCTCTCTATAATCCTTAACTAGAGAATCGAACTCTAGACGCTGTTGCTTTAGTGCTTCTTCTAATGTATCATTTCTTGATTGTAATCTTCCGTTATTTTCTTCTAGCCAGTTCAGTCTGTCTTCCAAAGTTTTTTTTTCGCGTTGAATCCCTTTTATTACTTGTTCTGTGAGGCTTAAACGAAGCTTTAATTGTTCATTAAATGCTATTTCTGCTTTTTCAAATGCCGCGATTTCAGATTCTTTTCTGATTTTTTCAATCTGGTCTTTATAATGTTCACTAGCTTCGATATAACTTTTGGGTATTATTCTTGTTATCCAATTCTTTAAATAAGTATAAACTTTCATTAATGCCATAAGATACTTTATATCCTTTTAAATTTTATTAAAGTCAATAATCATCATAACCGCACATAAATGCTGCTTCTTCTGGGGAAATTTCATCATCTTCAAGCATCAGGTCTAAATCACGTTTATTGTAGATGTTTTTCATTTTCTCACCTCCGTAATTTTAAAATATTTTTAAAAATTTCATTTTGCCACCTCATTCATATATCTTCTGTAATTTTCTTTTGTAGTTCTATGGAAATGGTTTTGTGTCTCTAGTTTTTTGATTAGTTTTTGGTAATCCTCCCATACAAGATAGCTCTCGCTGGTTTCAAATGTTTTCATTTTAACCTCCTAAAGTAAGATTTTTATTTGGATAATTTCTTAAGGTTTATAATTGGTTCATATTTAAATAGGCTGCGCCTGCTTGTCACATAACATTTGCCAAGAATGTGTATATTGTAGAATATAATTTAAAATTCATCCAATTTCTTTATAGAACCGAAATAAACTAAGGTCTTTTTTCCTTCTCCAATATTTTGTTCTTGTGTATGGATTAAATTGGCTTCTTCTAGGTTTTTGATTTTTCTTAAAAAAGTTCTGTATGAGATAGATGTATCATATATTTGATGTATT
>Ga0213870_1000520_pt1 | contig 17902 bp, 17 predicted proteins | sample WICALVC2017_Meta_FD_160119 | JGI IMG/M metagenome (GOLD analysis project Ga0213870, IMG submission 160119) | Freshwater microbial communities from subterranean cave lake in Wind Cave National Park, South Dakota, United States - WICALVC2017 | ecosystem: Environmental > Aquatic > Deep subsurface >... | reverse complement strand
GTACAGACATTGCTTCTAAAATCATAAAGCAAAAAGGGCCGGCCCAAGTCATAATAGCCAACAATGTCGTAGCGCATATTGACGACTATGATGATCTCTTTGAAGGCATTCGTTTGCTTCTTGCCGAAGACGGCGTGTTTATTTTCGAAGCGCCATATTTAATGGACATGTTTGAAAATCTGGCGTTTGATACGATTTACCATGAGCATTTGTCGTATCTTGCTCTGAGTCCTCTTATTCGGCTTTTTCCAAAATTTGGCATGGAGATTTTTCACGTCGATATTTTCCCGGTTCAGGGAAATTCCATTCGTGTGTACGCAGGCCGATATGGCAGGCGAGCCATACGGTTTTCGGTGTTTGAGTTAATGACGAAAGAAAACAGAATGAAATTAAAGGATACGGCAACATATTTTGCTTTGGCAGAGCGAATTAAAAATTTGAAAGAAGAGGTTGTGAATCTTCTTGTCCAGTTAAAAAAGCAAGGCAAAAAGATTTACGGATACGGTGCTTCGGCTAAAGGAAATACTCTTCTTAATTATTTTTCATTGGGGCCTGAAATTATTGAGTGCGTCACCGAAGAACTCCCTTCTAAAATCGGGCTTTATACCCCGGGCACTCGTATTCCCATAATTGACATAAGAGAGGCGCGAAAGAATCCCCCCGATTATTATTTTTTGCTTGCCTGGAATTATAAGGATGCTATCTTAAACAAAGAAGCGGAGTTTCTGGCCGATGGCAGAAAATTAATTATGCCGGTGGGCCATACGCGAATTATATGATTTTTTTAAGAAAACATGGTATTGCTTTCTTTCTTAGTTTAATGGTGGGCTTGGTTTACGCAAGCCACCATTTTTTTATACCCTTTCTGCTTGATTCGAGAAGCCAAGTGTATTATCCCATTACCTTTGCGGCTTACTACGACGAAGCTATTTTATACGCGCCCCGGGCTCATGCCGCCTTTTTGGGGCAGTGGATTGTAGGAGATTTTAGTTTAGCCGAGTATCCTCGAGGTCCTTCTCTTCTGCCTATTTTAAATCCGCTGGTTTTGGGGAAATTCAGCAAAATTATGGGATCAATGCGCGTCGGTTTGATGGCGTCCGATTTTCTTTTTCCGGCATTAATTTTTCTTATAATCTATTTTTTGCTATGGGAGATAGTTTCTAGGCGTACGCCCGCGCTTATCTTTTCTTCGTTATTTATTTTTTTTCCAAAACTGGGAATATACATTCCCCCGGTAACCGCGCTTAATTTTCAGGAGCTGATTAAAAGTTTTCTGCCCTTTTTAAGGACTGACGAAGCGCTTTATTTCACCCAATTTGAAGAGCCAAAAATAACTTTTGTTTTTATGGCTCTTGCTTTTTATCTTGCCTGCCGCGCCATCAAGCGAAATGAATGTCTTACCACTTATCTTGCTGGCGCAAGTTTCGGAATTTTATTTTATACCTATCTTTATGATTGGGTATCGTATCTCGCGGCTCTGGTTATTATGGGAATAATATTTTTATTTAAGAAGGATTACGGGCGTCTGAAGCAGGTAGCTATAATCGCGGGAATCGGCGCGGCTATTTCCTTTTTTTATTGGTATAACCTTTGGCAGATTTTGCAGACACCGCAGCATAGTGATATTTTTGCCCGGGGGGGAGGCGAATTTTCGCACCAGATTCGTTTCTTTACGGTTTGGAAAAGTTATCTTCGCGCCTTGGTTTTGGTTTTTGGTTTATGGCTATTTTGGCGAAAACCGGAACGAAACATCTTTATATTTTTAAGCTCTTTTCTCCTTGCTTATTTCGCGGTGGTTAATTTACAGGTGGTTACAGGATTTAACCCCCAACCTGATCACTGGTACAGGGTTCAGTTTTTACCCATTGCTTTAGCTGTTTTTCTTATTATTTTGAGATTGTTTGATATTGTATCTGGCAGTAAGCAGACGGTTCTTGCTTCTCTTTTCCTGTTATATTTTTATGCGGCAGTAATATATTCTCAAGCAATGCATTCTCTAAAGTATGCTGATGCTTATGCTATAAGTAAAGACAGAATGGCAAGCTACGAATGGTTGAATAAAAATACGCCTAAAGGTTCGGTAGTCGCTACCCTTTCCTTATCGGCAAACAGGGACATACAGCTTCATACGCATAATAAGATTTTTTTGCCGTTTGGTTTTTCTACCCTTGCTCCGGATGAGGAGCTTTGGGAAAGATTTATGTTTATTGCCAGAATTTTTGCAGTGTCTCCCGCAGATTTCGCAAATTTAACGCGAGAAGAAATGGCTTATTATCTTTTTGCCGAGAAATACGGAAGCCATGAATTTGACAGCAGTTTTCGCGGATATCAGCGTAAAATGCCCGATTCAGTAGCAGAAGAGAAGATAAGTGAGTATAAGAAGTATTTACAATCTCCTTCTTTAGATATTCCATATAAAGTAGATTATGTTTATCTTCCGGCAGAAAAAAATTCTTGGTGGCAAGATCCGGCTAAGACAGTTCTTGGTTTGCAAGAAGTTTACCGACAGGGAGATATAAAAATTTACCAATGGTAGGGATATTGAAATATTGCTTATGCGTCAAGGCGTAATTTTTCTCATTTGCAAAAAAACTTAAAAAATCGTACATTGTTTTTGAGTTCTTTACAAAGGAGTAAATTTATGCAAATCATCCGAGGAATTAAACCGGAATTTATGGATGAACGTGGTTCTATTGCGAGAATTTTGGATGCAGATGTTCCGATAAAAAGCGTTCTTTTAATAACTTCCAAGGCGGGCACGGTTCGTTCTAATCATTGTCATAAGACTGATGCGCATTATTGTTATCTTCTGTCCGGGAGAGCTCAATGGTATGAAAAGCATTTGTGGCGCAAAGAAGAAGAATATGTGGTACTTGAAGCCGGTGATATGGTTTATACACCGCCTTTTATCATTCATGCAGTACGATTTTTGGAAGATTCAGTATTACTTGCTTTTGCTACAAAAAGCCGTATTCAGCAAGATTATGAGGAAGATACTGTCAGGATAAGGTTTATTGAATGAGTACGATTTTACGATTTGGCGTAATTGGCACCGGAAATTTCGGAAGAAAGTATGTTCGCCTCTTGCAAGATATTGACGGCGCGGAGCTCCGCGCTGTTGCCAACCGTTCTCCGGCGGCGTTTGCCCAACTACCGATAATCCGTTCAATCCCCATGAGAAGATACACAGACGCGGAAGAACTTCTTAATGATAAAGAGGTTGATTGCGTGGTAATTGCCACTCCTGTTTCTTCGCATTTTGATCTTTGTAAAAAGGCATGGGAAAGGGGAAAGCATGTATTGGTAGAGAAACCGATGGTCGGTTGTGTTGCCGAAGCTTATGAGCTTAAAGAATTGATCGCTAAAAATAATCATCAGGTTTTTATGGTCGGACATCAGTATGTTTATAATGATTATTTGCGTTGTCTCAAGCTAAAGCTTGAAGAAGGAGTTTTGGGGAGGGTCTTGAATATATTTGCGGAACATTTTTATTTAGGGCCGATTAGGCCTGACGTTGGCTGTTTTTTTGAGACGGCAACCCACGAGCTTGCCATTCTTGATTTTTTATTTCACCCCAAAAGCATTGTTGAAGTGAATGGAAAAATGATTGATTTTTCAGGAAGCGGCAGGGACGATTTTTCTTCAGTAAGCTTAATCTTTGAAAATGGACTTAGAGTAACGATCCTAACTTCCTGGTTTGCTCCAGAAAAAATACGCCGGATGACTTTTACCGGAGAAAAAGGAATGGCGCTGTTTGATGATCGCGCCTCTCGAAACAAATTAAGGTTTTTTAACTGCCCTTATCCGGCAGGCAGCAATGCCAAATCTGTTTTTTTAAATCCTTACCAGGTGGAAATTCAGGAGCCATACATATATGCTCGTGAACCGCTTCGCAATCAGGTAGAATATTTTATTTATTGCATAAAAACAAATACCGTTCCGCTCACCGATATTGGCCACGGAGTGCGCATTACCGAATTTTTGCACAAGATTAAATGTTCACTGGGATTTAAGGATAGGGACATTAGTTAATCCTCTGCTTTACGACAGAGGTTTTTTTTATTATGTTGCTATTTATGGAGCTTTCTATTGTAATCCCCGCTTTTAACGAAGAAAAACGTCTTCCCCCGACTTTAGATCGGGTTATTACGTATCTTAGCGTCCATCATAACGGAGGATATGAAATAATTGTAGTTAACGATGGGAGTCAGGATAAAACTGCGGAGATGGTGGAGAGTTATCGTAATATATGCGCTCAAATAAAGTTGTTGAGTTTCAATAAAAATAGAGGTTATGGCGCAGCAGTAAGAGAAGGTTGTCTTTTCGCCAAAGGGGATTTTGTGCTGGCAATGGATGCGGACGGCAGTGTCCATGAAGAAGCGATTATCCGCTTTCTTAAATATCTAAAGTCAAATCCGGAAATTTCCATGGCGGTCGGCAGCAGAACCGTTGAAGGCGCGAAAATAGTTACGCCCCAGCCATGGCTTCGTGTTTTTCTCGGCAACATGTTTTTGCTCACAGCAAGGATATTATTTGCTTGGCCAATGGAAGATCGGATAAATGGTTTTAAGATGTTCCGTAAAGACGCGATTAAAGATGTTTTTTTGCGCCAATTCGAAGATGGTGTTTTGGGCGCGGCAGAGATTGTTTATGTTCTCGAACGTCGCGGCTGGAAGTACGATTTGCTTCCGGTATTATGGACTGATTATCGCGATTCTAAAATCAATCCTCTTCGCGAATCGTATCGCTCTCTTATCGGCATGATTAAAATTATTTTACGCGATCGAAGAGGGACGTATACAACTTAACTGCTAATTTATCTATTTTTTGCACGGATATTCTGCTGGTGTTCTTTTTAACGGCGATCGCCGTTAAAAAGAACAAATGATATTTTTACCACTTATCGCCGATATTGACTATTTTTTTATGGAATGTTATCTCTAGAAAAGAGAGGAGGTAGTTATGGAACATCCATCGGTTCTGGTAGCTAGTCTGGGTTTTGCTAATAGCATGCGCGGCGTGTCATTATTGAGAGAAAAATCGGAGATTGCGGTTTTTACTAAAGGTCTTATGAATTTTACGGGTGAGCGGGAAAATATCACGGCGATAGTATTGGGAGATGAGCCCTGCGGCAGGGAAGTAATGAGTTTTTACCCGAATCTAAAAACTATTGCCCGATTTGGAACCGGTTATAACAATGTGGACGTGGAAGCGGCTCGAGAAAAAAGTATAGTGGTGACTCGAGTTTCCTCCGCGTCTGCTCCGCTTATTGCCGAAGGAGTGAGCGAGTACGCGCTTGGTCTTATAATTGCTCTTTCCAGAAATATTCTTTACTCCCATGACCTGTTTATTTATCAGAATAAATGGAGCGAAGCACGCATAACCGGAAGATTGCTTTTGGAGTTAACTGTGGGAATTGTAGGGATAGGCGCTATTGGCGCGGCCATCGCAAGAAAACTTCATCTACTGGGAGTTGGTAAACTTATTGGTTATAATCGGACTCCTCGAAACAAAGTGTTTGAGGTAGCAGAAGAATGCAGGATGAAGCTTACGAATCTGGCTGATGTTTTCTGGAGAAGCGATGTGATTGTACTCTCTCTTGCCCTGACTCCGGAAACACGAGGAATTATTTCCCGAGAAATATTGTTTAGACTTAATCCGCAAGCCCTGCTGGTAAACATAGCCCGCGGAGCTTTGGTAGACGAAGCAGCATTAGTTGAAAGACTGGAGAAGGACAGAATTGGAGGAGTGGCGCTTGATGTGTTTTCTAGCGAACCGCCCTTTAAAGAACCATTTTTTAAGAGATTGCAGGATATAATGTTGCGTCATCGCAATGTAATTTTAACCCCGCATGAGGCGCCGCTTAGTCGGGCGGCGATTGAACAGGTTTCCGAACGCACTGCTTTGAATGTAATCGCTGTCTTGGAAGGAAGGCAGGATGATGGTGTGGAAATAGTAAGCGTTTAGAAACACAGAGAAAAATACAGGTGTTCTATAAAAGAACACCTTTTTATGTATAATTTATGTCTAAAATTATTCTTGCTACAGTCCGATCAATAATTAACGCTTTGGAATATCCGCATGTAGCCTTGCGAATGGAGAATAACGGCTTTAAAGTTTTTTTTATGGAGAATCTTGAGCCGCCTTTTCCATTCGATACCGAATTCGTGTATGCTCTTGTTACCGGTTTAAAAAAACTTGGCAGAGAGGAATTTAGACATTTCCCCAATCTTAAATTAGCAACTCCTTTTGGAACCGGCTACGACCACATTGATTGCGAAGCGGCAAAAGCAAGAGGCATTATTGTAACTCATGTCCCGGCTTTAAATAGCCGTTCAGTGGCGGAACACACCATCGCCTGCATTTTGGCACTCGCCAAAAACTTGCGAGAATCGGACGGGGACATGAAAAAGGGAATTTGGCAGAGAAATTACAGCCGGGATTTTTCCGGCAAGAAACTCGGCATAATCGGCCTCGGGAATGTCGGGAAAAAAGTTGCCGCAATGGCAGCTGATCTTGGCATGATGGTTTCTGTTTACGATATAAAATATGATGAAGAATTTTTATCTCGCGTTCCTCTGGAAAAAAAAGAATTCAATGATATCATTTCTTCGAGCGACATAATATCTTTACATGTTCCTCTTACAAATTTGACCAGAAGATTTATTAACCGAGATAGTTTTAAGGCCATGAGAAAAGGAGTTTATCTTATAAACACGGCGCGAGGAGAGGTGGTTGATGAAGAGGCGTTGTTGGAGGCGCTGGATAAAGAAAAAATTGCCGGCGCGGCGCTTGATGTTTTTCCCGAAGAACCGCCGCACAGAAACTTAACTTTAAAGAAAATTATTTGCCATCCCAAAGTGCTTGCCACGCCTCATGTCGCCGCTTTTACCCGCGAGACGCATTATGCCGTGGCCATGCGTATTTTGGATAATATCTGCGCCCTGAGAGAAGGACGACTAGAGAGTCTTGATAGAGTTGTTTGACTAATACGAGTACTTGTATTAATATGTAAAAGGCTCATTTTTCGAAGGAGGAAAAAATTATGGATAGATGTAAAGTAATAACTAAAGATATGCTTGATAAATTGTTGGAAGCAGAACCGCGAGAGCAGGGCAAACGTATTCTTTCATCCATTAAGGGATTTGAGCTGCCGTTTAATGTGCTCGAAGATACCGAAGTAGCCAATGATGCTGAATTGCATGTGAAGGAAGGAGATTTATGGTGCTGCTTGGATGGGATAGTTAATTTTTTTGTAGGCGGAAAATTGGTAAAGCCATGGACAACTAAATGCGATTTACATGGTAACCCCATTGAGTTAAAAGCAAAGGTGATTGAGGGAGGAGGGCACATAGTTCTTAGACAAGGTGATTGGTTGTGGATTCCTCCGGGCGAGCCCCATCAGCACGAATGTAAAGGATCATCGGCCAGATTAATTATCATTAAAATTCCATCAAAGGATTGAAGTGATTGAAGTCTCACTTCAATCAACGCAATCTAAAGCCCGAATATGGGCTTTTTCTATATAAAGTCTCGTTTCAATAGAAAAACTTACCATCTATTTACGGCGTTCTAAAAGAGGTCATCTCTAAACTCTTTTTCGTAGCCAAAATTGAGAAATTGTAGCAGAAAGGAGAGTTTGGAGATGACCTCAAAGTATGGAAGTGCTTGGCATAATTCCCGCGCGCGGCGGTTCAAAAGGAATCCCGCGAAAAAATATAAAACTGCTTTTAGGCAGGCCGTTGATTGCCTGGACCATAGAAGAAGCTCAAAAGTCGCGATACACCACGCGTCTTATTGTTTCAACAGATGATGAAGAAATCGCGGAAGTCGCAAGCAGGTTCGGAGCAGAGGTGCCATTTTTGCGGCCGAAAGAAATTGCCGGTGATCTGGCTACGGATGTAGAATTTTTAACCCACGCTCTTGACGCTTTAAAAGAAAAAGAAAATTATAAACCGGATATAATTTTACGGCTTCCTCCCACCTCTCCCTTGCGCCGCTCTGAACATATTGACAAGGGTATTGAAATTCTTTTGGCTAATGACGAAGCTGATGCCTCGCGCCCCATTACTGAAGCGCCCAAGCATCCTTATAAAATGTGGACCATTTCCATAGATGATAAATTTATTGACCCTTTTCTTCCGCAGTCTTTTACGGGTATGGACGAGCCTTATAATTTGCCTCGTCAGTTGCTCCCGAAGGTATACATTCATACGGGCGCCATGGATGTTATGCGGCTTCGCACCATCCGTGAAATGAAATCAACTTCCGGCAAAAAGACCGCTTATTTTTTTATGGATCCGGAGGATTCAATCAACATAGATCATCCTCTTGATTTTGAGCTGGCGGAATTGCTGCTGAAAAAAAGAATAAATAAATAAAAATGTTGCCAATTAGCCGTAACAAATTTAATTTCAACGACCTTTTTATCTTTGAAATGGCCAATAATCATCAAGGATCGCCGGAGCATGGTTTAAGGATTATCGGGGCAATGGCTGATATTGCGAGGCGCCATGAAATTCGCTCGGCCATTAAATTTCAATTCCGGGATCTCGATACTTTTATTCACCCCGTTTGCCGGGAATCAAAAGAGAATAAACATATTGGGCGTTTTTTTTCAACCCGTCTTTCGGAAAGGGAATTTGCGACTTTGGTTGAAGAGGTAAAAAAGCAAGGGCTTATAAGCATGTGCACTCCTTTTGATGAGGCGTCCGTAGACAAAATTGAACGGCTGGGCATTGAGTTGATTAAAATAGGAAGCTGTTCCGCTCAAGATTGGCCGCTTTTGGAACGGGTGGCAGAGACCGGAAAGCCGGTGATTTGCTCCACTGGAGGATTGCTGATTCGGGATATTGATAAGATTGTGAGTTTTTTCCAGAAGCGTGCCGTACAATTTGCCTTGATGCACTGCGTTGCCATCTATCCCACGCCCAAAGACCAATTTCATTTAAACCAAATTGAAATAATGAGAAATCGTTACCCGGGAATTACCATCGGTTTTTCCACTCACGAAGACCCCGGAAATTTGACCCCCGTGCGTATTGCTTGTGCCAAAGGGGCGCGCATTTTTGAGAAACATGTGGGCATTGAAACCGGCGAAATTTCTTTAAATCTTTATTCTGCCAATCCTGAACAAGTGGAGTCATGGATTAACGCTTGGAAAGAAGCGCGGGATGCCTGCGGCAGAGATGAAGAGCGTAAAATTACGTCAAAAGAAATTGAGGATTTGCGATCGCTCATGCGCGGCGTTTATGCCAAAAAAGATATTAAAAAAGGCACGCCTCTTCTCCGGACAGATACTTTTTTCGCCATGCCTTTAAAAGAAGGACAGTTACTAAGCGGCCGTTGGCAGGAAGGTTTAATTGCTGATCAGGATTATCCGGCAAATGAAGCTATAAACGCCGCTATTCGTCCGGATCGCGCTTCCAAAAAAGATATTATTTATCACACTATCCATGCTGTTCGCGGTATGTTAAATAGCGCCCGTATTCCTCTAAGCCACGAGGTTTCGGTAGAAATCTCACATCATTACGGGATTGATAATTTCCACGAAATAGGTTGCATTTTAGTTGAATGTTTTAACCGAGAATATGCTAAAAAATTGATCATTCAGTTTCCCGGCCAGTGGAATCCGGATCATTATCATAAAAGAAAAGATGAGACTTTTCATATTTTGCAAGGTAATCTTGAGGCAGTGATTGATGGTAAAGAAAAATTACTTATTCCGGGCGACACTCTATGGGTGCCGCGCGGCGTTTTGCATGGATTTGGCACCAAGACCGGCGTGATTTTTGAAGAAATATCCACCACCAGTTTTAACGATGATTCATTCTATGCCGATAAAAATATCGCCAATATGCCGCGGGAGGAGCGTAAAACTCGGCTTCTTAACTGGGGCCGGCATCAGCTTGAAGTCATTGAAGGGGATGAATTGTTAGGAGCAGTTTAGGATATATGTCCTTTTTAACGGCGATCGCTGTTAAAAAGGACAAGCAACTTTTTTATCTTTTTTGTTGACAAAGTTATGGTTTTGTGCAACAAGTAAAGGCAAGAGTTAGTATGTTTACAAGGAGGTTAGATATGAAAGTAAAAGTGATCGGAGCAGGTTCTATCGGGAATCATTTGACGCAAGCTGCGCGAAGAATGGGTTGGAATGTCGTAGTGGTTGATAATGACCCAAAAGCTTTGGTACGGATGAGAGAAGAAATTTATCCTAAGCGCTATGGCGAATGGGATGATGAAATACAACTTTTTGTTTCTGGATCGGCAGAGGAGCCCAGGAGTTGTTTTGATATTATTATGGTTGGTACTCCTCCGGATGTGCGGATGAGAGTGGCCAGAGAAGCACTGCAAGAGAAGCCAAGATTGCTGCATCTTGAAAAGCCGCTTTGCGCCCCAAACTTGCATGGTATTCAAGAATTGCTGAATGAAAAAGGTGATACATTAGTGACAGTTGGATATAATCATGCTGTTGCGCCAAGTATAGATATGGTTGTAAAATTGGTAAGAAGGCATACCATCGGCAATATTATTACCATTGATGTGGAATTTAGAGAGCATTGGCAAGGGATTTTCAATGCCCATTCTTGGCTTTTCGGACCAGAGGATTCATATTTAGGATACTGGCAGCGAGGAGGCGGCGCCGGAGGGGAACACTCACACGCGCTTCACCTTTGGATGTATCTGGCGTTTATCAGCCAAAATGGTTTGGTTGATGAAGTTAAAGCCATGTTTGCCATTAATCGAGGGGAGAAAATGTCTAGTGTTGAATATGATGAGATTGCCGCCTTTTTACTTAAAACAAATTTTGGCTGTATGGGAAGTGTGGTGCAGGATGTAGTTACCAAACCTCCGCGAAAGTGGGCGCGTTTGCAAGGAACCAAGGGATGGGTTGAGTGGACGTGTGAAAGCCATAATGATTTTGTGCGTTATAGTGATGGGGGCGACGCGCCAAAAGTGATTTCTTTTCCGAAAAACAGGCCGGATGATTTTTTCACAGAGATGCTTCATTATGACAAACTCTTTAAAGGAGAGATAAAATCATACGATTCTCCCCTTGATTTTAAATGGGGATTGAGAGTTATGAAAGTTCTTAATTATGCCTACAATCAACTTCCGTTGGATACGGTTAATTATTAATATATGATATCCCGCAGTTTAACAGCTGCGGATTTTTGTTTGAAACTCACCAGCTTATAATTTTGTTTTATTCATATGCATGCCATAATTTTAGCCGGCGGCTTCGGTACCAGACTGGCGAATGTGTCCGGCGGCAAACCAAAACCATTGGTGGAAGTACGGGGCAAGCCGATTTTAGAGCATCAAATTGATTTACTTTTTCGGCATGGCTTAAAAGATATTCGTTTGAGTCTTTATTATAAAGCCAAAGAAATAATTTCCTTTTGTGAAAATCGCTGGCCGGGTAAATTAAAATTCCTAGTGGAGCCAAGGCTTCTGGGAACCGGAGGAGCCATAAAATTCGCCAGCCGTGATTTAAAAGATGATTTTTTGGTAACCAATGGCGATCTTTTAAGCAATCTTGATATCAAAGAATTTACGAAACATGATTCAAATACCATCGCCTGTTCTTTTGTGGATGACGCGCGTTCTTTCGGACTACTAAAGATAAAAAACAACAAAGTATGTGAATTTCTGGAAAAACCCAAAGAAAAAGTTTCCGGATTTGTGAACAGCGGTTTTTATATTTTGCATCCCAGAATTTTTTCCTCCTTTCCCCAAGAAGAATTTATGATTGAAAAAGAAGTTTTTCCGGTATTGGCAAAACAAGGGGAACTTAACGCCTATTTACATGATGATTTTTGGATTGATGTCGGGACCGAAGAGCGATGGAGAGAAGCAAACCAATGAAAACCATATTTATAACTATTTTTGAAGGTGTTGAATCAAAAAATATTTTACGAACCGATATTCTGCCGACATTATTAAACGATCCCAAAACGCGGATTGTGCTTTTTACCAAGAGCCGGGAAAGAGTGGAATATCACCAAAGAGAATTTAGGAATCCGCGTATTTGTTATGAAGTGGTGGAAGTACCTTTGGTCTCCGGATTGGATAAATTTTTTCAGCGTTTAAAATTTTTATTGCTATCTACCGGCACTACGGCCTTGCGAAGAGAAATGGTTTTTGACCGCAACAAAAACCGCCTGTCTTATTACGCAGGAATAGCTGCCAATTGGTGTCTGGCGCGTCCGGCCGTAAGGAGAGCGGTAAGGTGGTTTGATTTAAAGTTGGTTAAAGGCGGGACATACCGGAAATTTTTTGAGAAATATCGTCCCGATCTTTTAATCTGCGCCAATTTATTTGATGAGCCGGAAGTTCATTTTTTGCGGGAGGCCAAGAGATGCGGCGTAAAAAATATCGGTTTTATCAATTCCTGGGACAAAGCGACAGCGCGTTGTATTTTGCGGTTATTGCCGGATAAGGCAGTGGTTTTTAATAATTTGCTCAAGCGGGAGATGATTGATTATCATGATATTCGCGAAGAAGATATTTTTGTGGGAGGAATTCCGCAGTATGACCAGTATTTCTCTTTTCGGCCCAAACCTCGGAGGGAATTTTTGCGATTTCTTGGTTTGGATCCCATCAAAAAAATCATCGTTTACTCCCCGGTAGGAGGGATGTTTGGCGATTCTGACTGGACCATGATTGATATTCTTTACCGTCTGAAAAACTCCGGAAAATTCGGTTCCGAGGCAGAACTTTTTTTACGCTTTCCACCCAATGATTTTATTGATGCTGAAGAACTGGCCAGGCGTCCTTTTTTAAAATACGCGTATCCCGGGGCGCGGTTTTCCAAAAAGCGCGGCATTGATTGGGATATGAATTTTACGGAATTGGAGCATTTAAGCAATACCCTTTGTCATATGTCGCTTCTTGTGGGATATGCCTCAAGCATTGGAGTGGACGCGGCGGTTTTTGATAAGCCGGTAATTTGCATAAATTACGAAGTGCGTAAAGAACAAATGATAAAATCGCCGTCTGTCTATAGTCGCATGAGCCATTATCAAAAAGCGCTTTCATCCGGCGGAATACGCCTTGTTAATAATGAAGAGGAATTGGTTGAATGGGTTCTGAAGTATTTAGAAAATCCGGCTTTAGACAGTAAAGCGAGGCGCCGGCTTTTCGAGTCCCAATGCCAATTTTTAGATGGAAAATCAGGAGAACGGATAGGTAAATTTATTCTTTCTCAAATCCCCCTGACTTACGTAGTTGAAAAATAATAATGCTTTAGATAAGGCACTTTTTACTTTAGAGGCGAAGCCTCTAAAGAGATAAAGCCTCTAAAGAGATAATTATATAAGTTGAGACCCCTTAAATGTCATTTTCTGCAAAAGATCAACACATAATAGTTAATTACCATTATGTCGAGGACCCAAGGCCGGATTGGGGCGGTATTCATCCATGTTCGGTAAAAGAATTTGAGCGGCAGATTTCTTTTTTGGCGGAGCAATATCAGTTCGTTTCTGTGCCCGAAGTTTATGAAGCCGCAAAAAAATACAAGAATGGAAAATATTGCGCCATAACTTTTGATGATGGCTTGCGTGATCAATATGAAAATGCCATGTCTGTTCTCAAGCGTTACAGTGCGAAAGCCACTTTTTTTATCATTACCGCCACTATTTCCGGTTATATTCCGGCAGCGCATAAAATTCATATTCTTCTTTCGCGGTTTTCGGCAAGTGAACTTATTGACGCGTTTAATGACTTCACGGTTTCGGCCAGGCATGCGGAATATGCAAAATATAAAATTCCCAAAGACCGACGCATTATCGAAAAAAGACGGTATGATGATATGCTTAGCGCGAATTTTAAAGAAACTATGACTATATTGCCTCAAGAAGCAAAAGAGGAATTTCTGCGGCAGACATTTGAAAACAACAGTTTGGATGAAAAAACTTTTTGCCGCAAACTTTTTATGGATGAGACTGAAATACGAGAGTTGTCAAAAAACGGTTTTTTTATGGAAAATCATACCCATAGACATCTTGCTTTGGAAAATGAGCCGCTGGAGATCATTAAAAAAGAATTGGAAGATTCGCAAAATATTCTGAATGGGTTATTGAGTTATTGTCCCAACGTAATCTCTTATCCTCACGGCAGGATTAACGAATTGGCTTTATCTGTTTTGGACGAAGCGGGATTTACTCATGGAGTCACAATTGAACCGCGAATAGTGAAGAAAGGCGATAGTTCGTTTCTTCTCCCGCGTTTTGATACGAATGATATATTATAAATTATAAATCCCATTATATTCCAATAGTTTGCGCTTAAGCGCAAACTATTGGAATTATCTTAATTTTGCTGCGGTATCCCCGCGGCAAGACCATGGGGTTTTAAAAATGTAACGGGATGAAATGATAAAAGAAATAGGAGTTGATATAATCTCAATTAAAAAATTCGGCCGTATCAAAAAAGCGGATTTTAAGCATTGGAATAAGGTATTTAATGAAAAGGAGTGGAAATATGCTTTTGCCGGAAAAATAAAATTCGCCGAGCGCCTCGCCGGAATTTTTGCGGCAAAAGAGGCGGCCATGAAGGCGTTCGGCAAAACCGGCGTGAAAAATTTTCTTGCTTTTGAAATTACGCATTTGCCTTCCGGCGCTCCAAAACTAAATAAACCTCGTTCCAAAATCAGTATCGCCCATAACCAAGATATGGCTGTTGCCGTTGTATTAAGGACATGAATTTTACCGATTTTAAGAAAGCGGCAGAGAATATAACCGCTAACCAATCGGCCTCACTCGCCGATTATTTATCATGCGCAGCTCGTTCCACTACAGCGCAAGAATTGCCTTGGTACGTACGGAAAGCGCGGATTGCAATTCTTTGCAGTTTCACTATTCGCGGATTGGGAGACGTATTGAGAGTGGTGGCGGCTTCGCATAATATCTCGGCTCATATTTATGAAATGCCTTACGGACAATTTACTCAGGAAGCGCTGGATCACGCGAGTCGTCTTTACGGATTCAAACCACAGTTAATTTATTTGATAGCGGAAAACAAAGATTTTTTGGATGAGAAACATCGTGATTCAGTTTTGGGGGCATTAGGCGAGAATTCATCCGCTCAGATCATCTTTTCTGATTTTGATGGTAAAATTGGCGAGCGTTATCGAGTTGGTGGCCGCATTACACCGTTTTCTTTTTCTCAATTTCTCTCACGCGTCGGGAAAGAGAAGTATTGGAATACAAAGTATGAAAAAATCGGGGATATGCGCCTTATGCCCGCGGTGTATCCGGCGCTGGCCCGCGCGCTTATGCCCTATGCGATTGCTGCTTCCGGTGCCACCAAAAAATGTCTGGTTACTGATCTTGACAATACTTTGTGGCAAGGAATCGTAGGCGAAGAAGGATTGGAAAGAATAGAGCCGCGGCACGATCTTCAGGAGTATATTCTTGGATTGCGCCAAAATGGTATAATTCTTGCTATAAACAGTCGTAATAATTCGGAAGATGCTATGGCTGTATTGGAACGGCACCCGGGCATGATATTGCGAAAAGGACATTTCGCTGCTTGGCGTATCAACTGGCAGGGCAAAGATAAAAACATGGTCGAACTTGCCGGAGAATTGAATCTTGGCATGGAGAGTTTTGTTTTGGTGGATGATGATCCTTTCCAGCGCAACTTAGTTAAAACATCATTTCCAGAAACAGCTGTATTGTCTCCCAAAGCCCTAATTTCTTACCCGGGATTTTATTCTTTTCGTCTTACGGAAGAAGATGCCAAGAGAGGCGAATTGTATGCGCGAGAAGGGCAGAGAAAAGAATTAGAGAAACATTTCAAGACACCTGAAGAATTTTTGCGGGTGCTTGAGCTTAGAGTAAGCGTACGCCGTGCGGCAGATACGGATATTCCGCGTGTCAGCCAGCTTACTCAAAAAACTAATCAATTCAATCTAACCACACGCCGTTATTCTGAAGAGGATATTTTGCGGTTTATCAAACGCGGCTGGAGTGTCTGGACGGCAGAAGCTAATGATAAGTTCGGCGACTACGGAGTAATTGGCGTATGTATGGCAGAATCTAGAGATGTTGATTGGCGAATTGATAATTTTTTGTTGAGTTGCAGAGTATTGGGCAGAGGAGTGGAGCAGGCATTTTTGGGTAAAGTTATGGAGGAAGCGAAACAGACGGGTATCACTAAAATTGTTGGCGAGTTTATTCCAACTGCCAAAAACAAACCCTGTGAGACGTTTTTCAAGGAAGCGAAGTTTTCTTTGATAAAATCAAAAGGCGCTTCCCAATTTTACGAATTTCCACTTAGTGAAAGAGCATATAAAATGCCGGATTATGTTAAAGTGATATAAATATGCAAAGCGTAGAAGAAATTGTTGCAAAAATTTTGAACATTAAGCGTGGGGAAATAAATGACGCGACCGGCCCTGCCAATTCTTCCGGCTGGGATTCTTTTAACGCGCTTATGATTGCCGCGGAAATTGAGAAAGTGTTTCAAACAGATTTCAGCATAGATGAAATTGCCTCCATAAAAAGCGTGGGCGATATTAAACGTATTTTGAAAGCGTACGGAAAAGTGGGCACAACTTTATGATTATTCATCCCTTCGGCGAGAATTCTTCTTTCCACCATGTGGGGCTTGCGGTCTCCTCGCTTGCGGAAACGAAATTGGAGATCCAGCCGGTCATTGATCCGATTCAAAAAGTAAAGATCGCTTTTGCGGAATTGGACGGTTGCCGGATTGAATTGCTTGAGCCGATCGGGGACAATTCACCGATTTTAAACAGCGTTAAAAAAGGAGTAAAACTCCTTCATATTTGTTTTGAAGTTGATGATTTGCTTTTAGCAATGGAAAACGCGAGAGGAAATGGATTTATGGTTATCGCTAGTCCCGTTCCGGCGGTTGTTTTTAAAAATCGCCGTATTGCTTGGGTATTCCATAGCGTATGGGGGGTTATTGAACTTCTTGAACGATGATAGAAATTACACCATACAATGACACCGATTTTGAAGAACTGGTTTTGTTTCTCAAGAAAAACTGGGCTCAAAAGCACGTTTTGTATAGAAAGGAGCTTTTTGATTGGCAGTATAAAACCGCAGACGGCTCTGCTTCATTAATTGCGCGTGAGAGAGAGAAAATAATAGGTTTTCTTGGTAATATACCCGGTAAATATTGCGTAGATGACCGGATACATTCCGGAGCAGGCCTTACCATGTGGATTATTGCGCCCCAATATTTGTCTTCCGGCCTTGGAGTTTTGCTTCTTCGCGAAACAGAGAAGAATTATCCGGTACTTATTACGCTTGGATCAAAACCGGAAGTAGTTCCGCTTTACGAGAAACTCGGATTTTCGCATTTTCCGGCACTCCGACGTTTTGTAATTCCTCTGGAGGCAGAGGGATATAGGGCGCTTCTTAGAGAACCCGCAGATGAACAATTAGTCAATGTATGGGTGAAAAGAATTTTTGCCAAAAGTAAGTCCCTGCGCGTACCGGAGAAAAACATCAATACGGATTTGCTTGCAGAACTTTATGATAGGCGTATTCGTGATACGTTTGCGTTTTCGCTTATGCGCGACGCGGAGTTTTGGCGCTGGCGGTATATGGAAAGCGCCGGTTACCGGTATTTGTTTTTTGGGGATCCGGAGAGCGAAGGTATAATTGTAGCGCGTGTAGAATCGGTAACAGCGCCAAGTAACCTGCTTCAGCCTCTAAAGGTTTTAAGGATTATTGAACTGATTCCTGAAGGTGAGGAATTACTGTCGCTTCTTCACGAAGTATTGAGGTGGGCAAAGGAACAGGGATGCGCGGCAGCAGATTTTCAGACGAGCACTCTTCGGCTTGCCCCTTTTCTTGAGACGGCGGGGTTCCGGCTCCAAGACGAAAACGACGTTCCGCCCGAATGTTCATTGCTAGGACGCTTTCAG
>Ga0213870_1000519_pt1 | contig 17955 bp, 14 predicted proteins | sample WICALVC2017_Meta_FD_160119 | JGI IMG/M metagenome (GOLD analysis project Ga0213870, IMG submission 160119) | Freshwater microbial communities from subterranean cave lake in Wind Cave National Park, South Dakota, United States - WICALVC2017 | ecosystem: Environmental > Aquatic > Deep subsurface >... | reverse complement strand
GTTTTTGGAGAGGAATTATGGCAAAAATTGACTCCAAAAATACTATCGGAATTAAGGGTTGAATCTGAAGAGCTGAAACTTAAAGGAATTGTTGACCAAGTTCATGTTTATGATAATGATTACGTGCCATTTGAGCTTAAAACAGGCAGAACTCCAAGTGATGGAGTCTGGCCATCTCATAGAATTCAGATAGCAGCTTACTCTTTGCTTTTACAAGAAAAGTTCAATAAGCAGATAAAAGAAGGCTTTGTTGTTTATCTTGACTCAAAGGAAAAGAGGCGCATTGCAATAAACCCATTCATGAAGCAAGAAGTCAAGCAAATAGTTGACGAGGTAATAGAATTGCTTGAAAGCAAAGAATTGCCTGATTTTTGCAATAATGAAAATAAGTGCAGGAAATGCGGCTTAAGGCAAACTTGCTACGATGAGGAAGAGATAAATAACTTATTATTAAAAATAAGGATAGCATAAAAATGGACTTGAAAAACAAGGTTGTTTTGATAACCGGCTCAAGCCTAGGCATTGGAAGGGAAACTGCTTTCAAGTTTGCTAAAGAGGGCTGCAAGGTGGTAGTTACATATTTCAAAGACAAAAAGGAAGGTGAAAAAGTTGCAAAAAAATGCATAGAGTCAGGCACTTCTGAAGTTATTGTGCTCCAACTAAACGTGATGGATGACAAAAGTATAAAAGATTGCGTCAAAAAAACGATTGAAAAATTCAATCATATTGACATTCTTATCAATAACGCTGGCATTGTGGTTTGGAAAAACTTGAAAGAGCAATCTTTTGAAGACATTGAAAATGAAGTAAGGACAAATCTTGAAGGCTTGATAAAGATGACAAGAGAGTGTTTGCCTTATATAAAAGAAACAATAATAAACATTTCCAGCGGCGCTGGGAAAAGCGCTTTTGCCGGCTTGTCAACTTACTGCGCAACAAAGTTTGGAGTTAGGGGCTTTACCCAAGCAATTTCACAGGAGCTTAGGGGCATAAAAGTTTATTCTGTAAATCCAGGCTCAACAGCCACAAGAATGACTAATTTTACAGGAACAAAGCCTGAAAAAGTAGCAGATGTCATTCTAAGAACAGTAAAAGGCGAGGTAAAAGCTGACTTAAGCAGAGATATTGATGTTTGGGAATTTGTTTGAAACATTATTGCGAAACATTTAAATATAACTTGCTGTATAAACTTTGAGTATTAACTAGAGAGGGATAAACATGCCGGAAGATGACAAGAAATTCTCAAAGCAGTTGATTGGAAAGACAGTTGTAAGCAAAACAGGCAAAAGATTTGGAGAAGTAGGCGACATAATATTTGAGACAAGATCAGGAGAACTAATTCATATGGTGCTTCACAATCCAACTTCTTACACAGAAAAGCTTGAGCTTGAAAAAGACAAGGAAGGCCATATTTTGATACCATTCAGCGCAGTTATTGCTGTTGGCGACTTTATGGTTGTTGCTGAAGAGGATATTATTTAGTCAATAACTTTTTAAATATACTTTATTTTCTCAAATAAGTTTAATTTGGGGGTTAAATTGCAAGACAATGCTCTGTGGACTGAGAAGTATAGGCCATCAGATTTCTCTGAAATAAAGGGCCAGAAAGAAATTGTAAAAAGAGTAAAGGCATTTGTAGAGATGCAAAATCTACCTCATCTGCTTTTTGCAGGGCCTGCAGGTGTTGGAAAAACGAGCCTTTCTTTAGTCATAGCAAAAAAGCTCTTCAAGGACTTATGGAGACAGAATTTTCTTGAGCTGAATGCATCTGATGAAAGGGGAATTGACATTATAAGAAACAAAGTCAAGGACTTTGCAAGGACAAGAGCTATTGGAAATGTTCCTTTTAAAATAATTTATTTGGATGAATGCGATGCCTTGACAAGAGAGGCACAGCAAGCTTTGCGTAGAACAATGGAGAACTACACTCAAAATTGCCGTTTTATACTTTCGGCAAACTACTCCTCAAAAATAATTGAGCCGATACAAAGCAGATGCGTTGTCTTCCGGTTCAAGCAGCTTGAAAAGAAGGATATTATAGAAATTATTGAAAAGATTTCAAAAGATGAAAAATTAAAAATTGATGAAAAAGCCAAAGAGGCATTGTATGAAATATGCGAAGGTGACTGCAGAAGGCTGGAAAACATACTGCAAAGCTCGGCTGCGATAGCAGAGCACATTACAGAAGACCTTATTCATTCAATGGCATCTGTTGCCAAGCCAAAGGAGATAAAACAAGTTTTAGAGCTGGCATTAAATAACAAATTTATTGAGGCAAGAAACAAATTGCTTGACTTGATGCTGAGCTATGGGTTAGCGGGCATAGACATAATAAAGCAGATTCAGAAGGAGATATTGGAGCTAAACATTGACAACAAAGCCAAGATGGTGCTTATAGAGAAATGCGGCGAAATAGAGTTCAGAATGACAGAGGGCTCTGATGAGTTTGTGCAATTAGAAGCTTTGCTTAGCCAATTTGTGCTAGTTGGAAGTAATTAGGTTAAAAAGCCTCCTGAGGTATCAGCTAAATGCTTTACCAAAACTTTTGTTTCTTTGCTGTCAAGAACATTGTAGAGCAAATTAATACCCATTGTCTTCTCTAAATCAACTCTGTCTGTGACTAAATCTACTGTGCAAGTTATTGTTCTTTTTCCACTGACTAATTTAACTACGCCTTTACTACTAGAATCTAAGCCACCGCATTTTAGATTTGAAAAAACTGGGTCTGTTGGAATTTCTGTTATTTCAACTCCAACATTATTTTCACGCTCCCTTCTTGTCCTTGGGTCTCTTGGACATCCATCATCAAATCTTGTCGGTTTGCTTTCTTGCTTATCCCAGAAAATATCCACATTTCCGCTTAAGCTTACATCAAAGCTGAAAGTAAGCTTATCTTTGCCTACAACGCTTTGCCTAAAATTTGTAACCTGGACAGGTGCTGACGAACTATGTATAGTTCTGCTTGAAGTAGGCTTGCAAATAGCATTGTCCCTTACATTAATCATGTCCCTTAATACACAAAGCTTTGTATTTGCTTCTGTCTTATAATGATAGCACACATCTGCCCTAAAAGTAAATTCTGTGTTGCCGCTGAATTTTCTTGGAACAAAATTGTCACCTCCTCTTGGGAATGTTACAAAGGTCGGATTGCCTTCAACTATGTCACCTTCAGCACCTAACTTTCTGGACTGTAAATCATCATCTGGCTGAACATCCTTTACATCATCAAAACCCTTGCCAAAATCATTTGGGTCAAAACCAACAAGGTTTAGTTTGACATTATTTTTCTCAACTTTGGCTTCACCCTCATTTTTTAGTCTTACAATTACATTAAAAGAAAATGACTCGTCATCGGTCACTTCTGGAGGCGGGCTGTCTTTTTCAAAATTCATTGTTAAACCTGCTGTCCCTTCAATAAAAGGGGTTCTTGGAGCTCCTCCAGTAGCTGCTCCGCTTTTCTTGCAGGCAGAAATTAGAAGAATTAAGCATACAAGCAATGCAATAACAAAATATCTTTTATTCATTTTTCCTCTTTTCATTGAGTTGTTTATTTTAATGTTGGTATATAAAGTTTTTGGTTTGGGTTGTGTTTTTTGATTATGGACCATATTGTTGTTCTATTGGAATATTTGGTTGTGGGTAATTAGAACCACTTTCTGGACTTACTCCACCAAGACCACTAGTTTCCATTTTTATCTGTAGCTTTCTTTCTGCTGTGTTTATGTAGTTATAACTCAACCAAATCCTTAATGGTGTAGTGTATGCTGTCTTGCTTCCTCCATAATCTCTTAATTCACAAATAACAAAACCTTCACCATTAATCAATCTTATATATCCTTGTTTACCCTTATTTCCTTCAGCAAAAGGTCCACAATCTAATGTTTTATCTGATATTTTAACTTCATACAAATAGACTTTATCAATGTCTTCCCTGCCAATTTTATCACTACCGAAAGGGTTGCATTTTTCAAATGCTTCGCGCTTTATTACATCTCCACCTCCTACATTTTTCACTGTAATTTTAAATTGTGTTTTTGTTGCAAATGCCTCCTCACCTATTTTTGTTACTGCTATAGGCGCACCCTGATTGGTTAAAGTTACATCCTGGACTTCACAAACTTTTTTCTCTTTTACAGTTGAGTAGGGGTTTGGGTCTATGCAAACAGATGGTCCTGCAATGGTGAAATAATTATAGCAAGCTGTAGCTAATAATATTGGTTCGTATTTCTCAACATTCAAATTCTCAACATTTACATTTACTTTGAATACGACAAGATCTTGACCTCCATTTGGGTTTATTGTGCTTTTTCCTTCAAGTGTTCTACCAGTCAATTCAGCAACTGGTGGACTTGGAGTAAAAACAAGTATATTTTGGTCGTATCCGCTTAAGTAAACTTTGCCTAATAACGGTCCTAACCCTCCAATACCTTCGTCAGGCTGCGGATAAGCCCCTTTATTCTTTACCTCTAAAACAACGTCAAAAGTTTCAGGAGGAATACCTTTCTCAACATGTATTGTCGCAGGCGGAGCATTAGGCAAAAAATTTAAAACGATGCCTTCTGTTCCTGTCCTTATCTCTTCAAGAGCCTTTTTTACGTCCTTTTTTCCTTTACATCCAGAAATTGAAATTAACAAAACTAAAAATAATACAAAAATCAACCTTTTCCAGCGAAAATTCAGTGAGTTGTGAGCGAGTTCACTTCGCTCACTCACATTCCACGAATTTTCGTGGTCAAAAAAATCTTTGATTCGCGAGAAACTCTTTGAGTTTCTGCGCACCAAAAAAATTCTATTTTTTTGATTGTTTTCTGGTTTCAAGTTTATCACTCTTTACTCAAAACTGAGACTTTTTATATATAAAGTTTGTTATTATCTTGCTGTCTTTTGTATCAAGTAATTGGCTGATATTGATTGGGTGTAGCCATAGCTCATCTCAATTCTTAGGGGTGATAGGTATGGGTCTTGCCTGCTGTCAATTCCTTCTTTGAAAGTACATCTTATTATATCCTTTTTATCTTTAAGCTTTACATAGCCCTGTTTTGCAGTACTTCCTTTTTCCTTTGGCTCACAATTAAGCTCCAAACCAGATTTCTCTGTGCCAGGGTCCTTGCCTGGAAAAAATGCTCTAACATAAATTGTGTTCAATTTGTCATGACTTATTTTTTGGGTGCAAGCTTCTTTTACTGCATCATTTTTTATCACAATGCCTTGACCTTTATTCTCAATAAAAATCAAAAATTGAGGAACTATCTTTCCATATCCTGCTGGGCTTTGCTGTGATTCTTGGCTTGGAAGCATTTGTACTTCTATTTTAGGAATTGTTACAGGAGCCCCTTGTCCATTGCTGAAGCTTAAGTCTTGTAGCTTGCATACCTTTTTTCCCGGTCTTAAATTGCTAGGGTCTGTATCCATACAAAATGTTGTATCTAAAATTGTTTCATAAGGATAGCACAATGTTGCAATAACCATTGAGCTGTGGAATTCACTTTGAGGATCGACCCTTCCAGCCACAAGGTTGTAGCTTATGATTTCTTCTCCGCCTTTCTGGTTTATTTTGCTTCTTCCTTCCAAGCTAAAAGTTGCTGTATTTTGTGTCTTAAGATCCGGAAATAACTTCACAGTTCCGCTTTCTAGTAATTCTACCTTTTGCGTGTAATCTTTTTCAAATCCAAGAGAGAGCACTGCTTGATTATCTTTTATTTCAGTAGCTCCTGTATTTTCTACCTTTATTACAACAAGAAATTTATCTCCTTCAAAGATTCTTTGAGGAGGTGTATTTTTAAGGAATTCCATTGTTAAGCCAGTTAAACCAACTCTTACGTCTATTTCTTTGGTTTTTTGAGTGGAGCTTGCATTGCAGGCTACCAAAAATAGCATGAATATTACGGTGGTTAATATTTTTTTCATTCTACAAATGTTATCTCTTCACTGCTTGTTGGCTGTGATATTACATCTTCGCTTGATAGTACACTTCCAATGCCGCTGCTATCAATGATTTTTCCTTCTTTTATCTTATCTCTTTTATCTAATATTTTTTCAACATAATTGATAGTGCCATCAACACAATTTCTAAAGCAAGTGTCACGGTTTTTTGAACTCATGCATGCTTTTTGGCAAGACGATTCTGGCTGACAGCCCCAGCCATTATATGCTCTCAAGGCTGCTTTTTCGCGTCTGTATTCTAAATATTTTTTATATCGGTCTGGATATTTGTCTTTTGGGCAGTATTTTTCTAGCGTTGCTGGATTTACGCCTCCACTATATTTATCAAAATTTTCCTTTAGTATTTTTTGCCCCATTCGTAAGTTGCATTCTTTGTCAAATAAAGTTTGTCCTGGCTTGCAGACTCCAGTAACTTCATCTCTATGTATGGTATTAACTTGTATAAAGCCTATGCTATAATCACCTGTTTTTGAGGGGGCATAACTCGTTAAAATTTTATCAGAGCCACAAATAGTGTCTTCACTTTTTTTACAGCTGTGCCATTGATTGTTTCCACTTTCTTGGCAGCAATGTCGCCATCCGCTTTCAACAAGCGATAATGCAGAAAGTAGGTCCAAACTGGAACCTTCAAACCAAAGTGGATGGCCTGGCTTGATTTCTAATGCGCTCTTGACTATTACATCTGGCACTGTATTAATTACCTCAACTGGAAGTTGCTCAACATTGACAGTCACAGAATTCTCGAGTAAATAATTATATCTGGTCCTAACTCTGAAGTACCTTGTTGTTATTGGAGTGTTGTCCAAGACAGCAGAACTTGGCTCGAACCTGCATTGAAAACTTCTGGACTTGTCTATGTCCTTGTTTAAGTCTTTGAACTGCTTGCTGCCGACATCAAGCGCATATGCATTGTATTTTTCCTTGGTTGGGCCTTCTCCCTCATTGGTTTGAAACAAAAAAGCGCATTCTTGATTGCATTTATCAAAAACAATTTCACATTCTGTAAAACATTGCTTGTAAGTGTTATCATTTAATTGTCCATTGACTATGCTGATGCTTTTGCACGCCTCATCGCAAGGAATAAGCACATTGTTTGAGCAGGATTTCTGGCAGTCATTTAGTTTGTATTCTACAAATGGCATGCTGCAGGGGCATTCCAGTTTTTCCGCATCTGTTTTTGGGTCCTTGCATTTTTCAAGCTTATCCGGAGTTCCAAGTGTAATTCCGTATGGTGTCAATAAAATAAGCTCTGTTATATTCTTTATTTTTCCTTCCCATCTTGTGATAATTTTTTTGTCTTTGTCTTGTATTTCTTTTCTATTAGTCAAAGTGATTCCTATTGTTGGCTTTATAGCGTAACCCTCGCTTACTGTAACAAGCGGTCCTGCACCCAAGCCTATTTCAACAGGCCCGTTTGTGTAAACTGCTGCAGGAGTCTTGTCCTTAATTCCAAACTGTGCTAATGGGTCTATGCCTTCTCTTGTGCTTGCCCTGAATCTTTCCCTGTCCATGAAGTATGTTTTGAGATAAGAGTCAGTGCCAAAATTATACTCTGCTGATAATGTGACAATGTTGGCGCCTGCAGGAGTAGGGCTTTCTTTTTTAGGCAGGAATGTGCATTGGGTGTCAACCTCCTCCAATGTGAATATCGGGAATCTTATTTCTGGTATTATTTTATCTGCATATATTCTTTTGTTGTCTTTCCATCTGCTGCAGTTAAAGTTAACAATTACAGCATCCTTGTAAGTCTTGCTTCTTAAAGTGCCCCATACAGTAATCGGCTCATCAGTATAAAACCTGGGGTCAGCAGCCCTTATATTGCCGAAATAAACTCCAAGGCTTTCATACCTGTTTTTTTCAACATTGCCTCTGTATAAGCCTGCTGTGGCAATGTCTAGCCTGCTTTCTATTGTTCCTTTTAGCTTGTCTCCCAAAGTTCCCAGGAAATCCTTTACGCTTGTACCGGGTTTTTGCTTGAATGGGAACTCTCCGCCTTCATATCCATAAACCTGTATGCTAAGTGCAAGTATTACCGTAACAAGCACAATAAAAGATGTTAAAGCATAAACATTTTCTGTTTTTTGATAGCAATAAGCAAGCACAAAGATGATAAAAGTTGGTATGAATTTGACCCATTCGTAAGCAAAAGTGTTCAGCAAAAACCCATAGCCAAAAAAGTCAACTATTAGCAAAGCCGGAATCATTAAATGCCACATAACTGGATTTTTCCTTTCTTTTGGCATTATATACGCGAAACCAAATATAATTATGTATCCAGCATGGATTACTGATCTTGTATTCATCCATCCTGTATTAACCCAAAAAAATGCAAAAATAAAAATCATGAATACGTATGAAAAAAAGTCTGGAATTTCTCTGCGGATTTTCTTATTGAAATATATTGCTGCGCCAAAACCTACAATAATAAATGCAAAGAAGCCTATATGCCCATAAGGAATTGAAATGTTTAAATCATACCATCTTGGAAAAAATCTTGCCATAATGCTGTTTGTGATTAGTATGAAAAAAAATGCCAGTAAAAAACCAGCATACTCTTTCTTAATTATTTTGAATACCATATTAACATATAAAAATGCAAACGTGATGCCAGAAGTCATTATGACCGGCAAACTTATTACTAATGCTCTGGTAAACTCAATAAAACTAAAATCAAATCCGCCATAAGGCTGACCAAGAAGATAACCAATTAATGGGAAATCTGACGGTACCATATCAAGAAGCCAAATAAGTAAAGCTGTTGCAATAAAAATATAAGTAGATTTATCTTTTTCACTAGTAAAACCCAAAGAAAAACCCCATATTATAAAACCTATCCAGATTATTATTCCTGCCCAAAAAAAGCTTGCTCTCCAAATATCAAACCACCATAAAATAGAAAGTATTACCAAAACTATAGCTACCCAAAAGAAATATCCACCTCTTGATTGAGGTTTAAGAATATTGGTTACATTCATCAGGCTTCCTCCTATGCCTGTTGCTTCTCTCTCTGGATTTTGCTGCTGCCTCTCACGTTCTTCCCTTCTTTCTTTCTCTTTATAGGCCTCTTCCTCAGCCCTTTCTTTATCCTCAATTCTGCGGAAACTTCTAATTCTATTAATTACTCCCATTTCTCTTTTTTCTTTTTCTTTGTAAGCTTCGTCCCAAGCTTTCCCTTCATCTTTAATTCTACGAAATCCTCTGATTCTGTCGATTATTCCCATTTTTCAACTTTTTAATTTTGATTGTGTTAAAAATAAATCTAAAGAATTCTTCCCAATCCACCTCTTTCTTTTTTAAGCTAAATTGAAATAATAAGATAAACATTATAAGCTAAGTTAATTCAACCTTTAATTCAACAACTTCTAAATCTTCCAAAGGCTCGAGCCTTACAAAATTGTTGCCTTCTGAAACTTTATTGTTGATAATCTTTGAAAACAATTCTTTCTCTGTATCTATTGTTTCAATTTTCCCATTCACATCAAGCTTTGCTCTTTTCTGCTTTTTGTCCTCAACAAACTTAATTATCAATTCAACATCTTCATCTCCATTTATTATTTTTTTAAATGTGCTGCTATCTATCTCAAAGAAATATGTCTTTACAGTAGGTTCTTTAAACTCTAATGCTATCTTGATCTGCTCAACGCTGTAGCTGCCTTTATTTGTTTTAAATATGATGTTATTCTCTTCTTCATTTAATACACTTTTTGGTATGCTCTGCTTGTATGCATCATCACAAACAGGAACTGCAGAAAATATCTTTTTATTATTAATAAAAATGTCCAAAGTTCCTAGCTCATTTACATTACTGCAATAGGGTATAAATTTAAGTGTTGCTTTGTCCATGCTTGAAAACTCAGACTCGCTTAATGTGAAAAGGTTTGTGCTCTGCTGCTTGCTTGTATCTGTAATGTCTCCAATTATTTTTATATTCTCAAAACTGTACTCATTTGTTGTCCAAAATTTAGTCCCAACAGAAGAAACGCTAAACTCAAGAGAATTTGTTTTTCTAAGCAAATTCTTACTTAATTTTACAGGTTCTATGATATCACTTGTCAATTCATTTTCAAAAACAACTGCATTATTCATCTTTATAGTCAAAATGCCCTGTCTTTTCTTCGCTGTAAATGATACAACAACATTATCTATGTTTTCATTGTCTTCAAGCTCAAAATCAATCTTTTTAGCTCTTTTGTCAAACCAGCCGCTTCTGACAATAAAAGGGTTTATCTTTTCCAATTCCTTTGCATTGGTGGTTTCAACTAGAAATATATTCGGGATTTCTTTTTCATCTTCCAAGCCTTTGGATGTGCTTAATGTGCCTGGAAATACCTTCAGCAGTATATTAGACTTTTCCTCGCCAATAGTTGCTTTTTTCTCTTCAGATATTATTTTCTCTCTTTCAGATGTTGGCAAAAACACAATGTAAAGAATTATCAAGCCTGCAATTATGGCAACCAAAATAGCTGCATTCATGCCTCCTTGACCTGAACGCGAGCTTGCTCGAACAAGTGAGCGTTCTCGCAAGCATTTGGCTTTCTTTCGCATCATAACACCTTTTTTAGCATGGAATTGAATAACTACTCCAAAGAAATTAACATAAACATATTTAAATGTTTTGGAAATTCATATTTCCAAAGCCCAGTAAAAAGCAAAGCTTTTTACGCTGGTTTTTATTTTAGTATTCTGTATGAAACTGCTATATTCTAACCTAAAAAAAGGGGAAGCAAAAGTGATGACGCAAAACCTTGATGACTTGTGGTACTTAAGCGCAATTATTGAGCCTAAAGACATAGTCTCTGGAAAAACCTTAAGGAAAATAAGAGCAATCTCAAATGATGAAAAATCAAAGGATGCAACAAAAAAACCTGTCTTTATAAAGATTGAAGTTGAAAAGGTTGAATTCAGCAAATTCTCTAGTACCCTGCGTGTTTTTGGGGTTATAAAAGAAGCGCCTGATGAAATTCCCCTTGGAGAGCATCATACATTTAATGTTGATGACAACACTGTAATTACAATAATAAAGCAGGATTGGCTTAAGTATCAGCTTGACAAGCTAAAAGAGGCATGTTCAGAAAAAAAGAGCTCGTTGCTTATATGCGTGCATGATAGAGAAGAAGCCTATTTTGCGTTATTCAAAAAATATGGCTATGAAATCCTGACCCATATTCAAGGGGAAGTGCAAAAAAAGAGGGAAGAAAACATAAAAAAAGAGAATTTCTACTTAACAATTATCAGCAAATTAAAGGAGTATGTTGAAAGGCACAAAATAAAACAGGTTATTGTTGCATCCCCTTCATTCTGGAAAGAGGAACTGATGAAAGAATTAAAAGATAATGAATTAAAACAAAAAATAATTCTTGCCACATGCTCCTCAGCAACAAAAAATGGGATTGAGGAAGTTATAAAAAGACCTGAAGTAAGGGAAGCTTTAAAGCAGGAAAGAACTGCCAAAGAAATAAACAAAGTGGAGGAATTATTTACAGAGATTGCAAAAAATAACCTTGCTATATATGGTATGAAAGAAACTGAAAAAGCATCATTAATCGGCGCTGTAAAAGAACTTTTAATAACCGACACATTTATTCAAAAATCAAGAAGCGAGAATTTTTATAATAATGTTGAAAACATCATGAAAACAGTTGACAAAGCTAAAGGTGATGTTGAAATTATAAGTTCTGAGCATGAAGCTGGAAAAAAGCTTGATGGCTTGGGTGGAATAGCAGCTATCTTAAGATTTAAGTTGGATTATTAAGAAAACTTTAAAAATAATTTTGTTTTAAATTAAAAATAAGAAGAGGTGTATGATGTCATATATTGATTCAATTCTAAATGAAAACAGAATATTCTATCCAAGTGACGAGTTTAGCAGAAAATCTCATATTAAAAATATGCAGAAATACTCACAAATCTATAAAAAATCTATTGAAAATCCTGAAGCTTTCTGGGCAGAAAAGGCTTTGCAATTAGACTGGTTCAAGAAGTGGGATATTGTTTTTAGGAATGACCAGGGTTTTTTCAAGTGGTTTGAAGGAGGTTACTTGAATGTTTGTCATAATTGTCTTGACAGAATTATCAAATCAGGAAAAAAAGATAAGATAGCTTTTATTTGGGAGCCTGAATCTGGAGAAAGCAAGGCATACACATATGAGCAGTTATTAAAAGAGGTTTGCAAATTTGCAAATGTTATCAAGAAAAAAGGTGTTAAAAGAGGCCAAGTTGTTGAAATATATTTGCCTATGATACCAGAGCTGCCAATTGCCATGCTCGCATGCGCAAGGCTTGGTGCAATTCATTCTGTTGTTTTTGCTGGCTTTAGCTCTGACGCATTAAAGGACAGGATACAGGACTCAAAAGCAGAATTGCTTGTTACTGCAGATGGAAGCTTTAGAAATGGAAAAATATACCAATTAAAAGATAATGCTGATGATGCTTTAAAAGAATGCCCTACAATCAAGGATGTTATTGTTGTCAAAAGAGTAAGCAATAAGGTTAGTATGAAAAATGGAAGAGATTATTGGTGGCATGAGCTAATTAATGAAGAAGATATAAATGATTTTTGTGAGCCTGAAAGCATGCACTCTGAAGAGTCATTATTTATTCTCTATACAAGCGGTACAACAGGCAAGCCAAAAGGAATATTGCATACGCAAGCTGGCTATTTGCTTTTTGCTTACCAGACCTTCAAATGGATTTTTGATATAAATGACAATGACATTTATTTTTGCACAGCAGACATTGGCTGGATAACAGGACATTCATACATTGTTTATGGTTCATTATCAAATGCTGCAACTATTGTTATGTACGAAGGCTCTCCAACATATCCAAACCCGGACAGATTCTGGCGCATAGTTGAAAAGCATAAAGTTACAATTTTTTACACAGCACCTACTGCAATAAGAGCACTGGCAAAAGAAGGAAACGATTGGCCAAATAAGTGCAATCTAAGTAGCTTGAGATTGCTTGGCACAGTTGGCGAGCCAATAAATCCAGAAGCTTGGATATGGTATTACAATGTAATTGGGAAAAATAAATGCCCTATAGTTGACACTTGGTGGCAGACAGAAACAGGAGGCATTTTGATAACGCCATTGCCAGGCGCAACTCCTCTAAAGCCAGGCTCTGCAACCAAGCCGTTTTTTGGTATAATTGCTGATGTATTGAGAGAGGATGGAAGCAAAGCAAATGTTAATGAAGGTGGTTATTTGGTTATTAAAAATCCATGGCCAGGCATTCTAAGAACTATATGGAACGATCCTGAAAGATACAAGCACACATATTTTGAAAAATTCGGAGTCTATTTAACAGGGGACAGTGCCAAAATAGACCAGGATGGTTATTTCTGGATTATGGGCAGGATTGACGATGTTATAAAAGTTGCTGGCCATCGCATTGGAAGCGCAGAGGTTGAAAGTTCTTTAGTGAGTCATGAAGCAGTTGCAGAAGCAGCTGTTGTGCCGTTCCCACATGAGATAAAAGGACAAGCAATTTATGCCTTTGTTGTTTTAAAGAGGGGGGTTAAAAAAAGCGAAGAATTAAAAGAGAAATTAAAAAAACATGTTGCCCAGCATATTGGCCCGATTGCAAAGCCTGATAAAATACAATTTGCAGATGATTTGCCAAAAACAAGAAGCGGCAAGATAATGAGGCGCATTTTGAAAGTAGTAGCAGAGGGCTCAACAGACTATGGCAACATAACGACATTGGCAGATCCTAGTGTTGTTGATGCTCTTGCTAAAAATAGAGTAAAATAGCTATAGTCTTCCAAAACATTTATACAATGAAAATCAAAGATTTTCAAGTATAAATGTCCGAAAATGCATGCATTTTCGATACATTTATATATCAGTTCATTCTTTAGTGTAATAACTCATCAGTTAATATAATTGATTACCATTTTATAATGAAATTACTACTAACTGATAAAAAATAATAACATTTTAATAGTAGCGTCTTTTATCCCCTATGCAATAATAAAAGGGGGGTGTGTTTAAATGATAGTTAAAGAAGAATTTTTGAGTAAATTAAGAAGGTTCTTTTCATTGAACCTTTATGAAGTCAAGATATGGGCAGCTCTTCTAAGCAGAGGAGTATCAACAGCAGGAGAGCTGAGCGACATAGCAAATGTCCCAAGGTCGAGAAGTTATGATGTTCTTGAATCTCTTGAAAAAAAAGGTTTTGTTATAATGAAGCTTGGCAAGCCAATAAAATACATAGCTGTGCCTCCAAAAGAGGTTGTTGAAAGGGTAAAGAAAAATATACAAGACTATGCAAAGGAGGAAGTAAAAAAGTTAAGTGACTTAAAGAATACAGACGTTCTTAACGAATTAAGCACTTTGCATACTCAAGGAGTTGAATTAGTTGAGCCAGCTGATTTAAGCGGCTCTTTAAGGGGAAGGCATAATTTGTACAACCACTTGGAATTGACAATCAGAAATGCAGAGGAAAGCGTAACCTTGATGACAACAGCACAAGGTTTCTTGAGAAAGGTGGAAGGCTTCAAGCCAACATTTGAAAAATTAAAGAAAAGAGGAGTTAAAATAAGGATAGCTGCTCCACTCACAAAAGAGTCTGTTGCAGCTTTAAAGGAATTGCAAGGTGTTGCAGAAGTGAGAAATACAGACAACAAAGCAAGGTTCTGCATTGTTGATGGCAAGGAAATCATTTTTATGGTCTTGGATGACAATGAAGTCCACCCAACATATGATGTTGGCATCTGGGTTAACACGCCATTCTTTGCAAGCGCACTTGAAAATCTATTTGAGCTTGCATGGAAAAACATGAAGCCAGCAGCTGAAGTTATTAAGAGATAATTTTTCTTTTCATTATTTTTTATTTTAATGCAAAAGTATAAAAAATAAGACTAATTCTATATGCGCATGACTAAGCAGGATTTAATTATTCAACTCAAGCAGAAAGCAAAAGAGCTTAGAAAAGAAATTATATCTATGATCTACAATGCCCAGTCTGGCCATCTAGGCGGTTCTTTAAGCGCAATTGATATGATGGTTGGATTGTATTACTACAAATTAAGGATTGATCCTAAAAATCCTTTATGGCAAGATCGCGATAGGTTTGTGCTTAGCAAAGGCCATTGCAGCCCTGCAATTTATGCTGTTTTGGCTGATAAAGGCTACTTTCCTAAATCAGAGCTTGATGGTTACAGAAAAATTGACAGGATGCTTCAAGGGCATACTGAATTAAGCATACCTGGCATTGATTTTGCAGGAGGCGCTCTTGGGCAAGGAATATGCTTTGCTCTTGGGATTGCACTTGCGTGCAAGCTTGACAAAAGAAATTGCAGTGTTTATGCAATGATTGGTGATGGTGAAACTCAAGAAGGCGCTGTTTGGGAATCTTCAATGGCTGCAGCTTTTTACAAATTGGACAATTTAATTGTAGTGCTTGATAAAAATCAAGTCCAGCAGACAGGAAAAGTAAAAGATATAATGGACATTGGCAATGCTGCTTTGAAATGGAAGGCATTTGGATGGAATGTTATTGATATCAACGGGCATGACATGCCGCAAATTGTAAAGGCTCTTGATAAGGCTTCAAAACTAAAAAATAAAAAGCCGACAATCATTATTTCCAACACAATAAAAGGAAAAGGTGTTTCATTTATGGAGCTAAATCATAGATTTCATGGAAAAGCTCCAAATGATGCAGAGTACAAAAAAGCAATTGAAGAGATAGAAAAAATAGATGTTAGAAAGTTTAAGTAAAGACATAAAAATTCAATAAAATAAACAAACACAATTATAATAAACCAAACAAAGACGAGAGCGACTTTTGGATTTTCCAAGTGAAAAAAGTGAACCGCTTGTGATTGTTTGATTTAATGTATAAATAGGCGAGGCATCACGATATGTCGATAAATCGCAAAGCGATTTTCGATCATCATCGAAAATCTTTGATTTTCGAGATGGCAGGAAAGTGATGCCGAGCACAAGATTATGTTGCGAAGCAACATATTGAAAAATAAACTAATAAGACAATTTAAAATTCAAATGGAAAAATCAGCAACAAGAGACGGCTATGGAAAAGCATTGCTTGAATTGGGCAAAATAAATCCAAATGTTGTTGCTTTGGATGCAGACTTAAGCGACAGCACAAGAAGCGAGTACTTTGCAAAGCAGTTTCCTGAAAGATTTTTTTCAATGGGAATTGCAGAGCAGGACATGATAGGCGCTGCTGCAGGCTTGGCTTTTTCTGGCAAGATTCCATATGTAAGCACATTTGCTATTTTTAGCGAGAGAGCTTACGAGTTTGTGAGAAATGTTGTATCAAGGAACAAGCTGAATGTTAAGATTGCAGGCTCTCATGCAGGAATTTTTACAGGAGAGGATGGCAAGAGCGCACAAGCAATTGAAGATATAGCGATTTACAGAGCTTTGCCAAATATGACTGTTTTGCAGCCATGCGATGCAATTGAGGCTGAAAAAATTGTTTTTGCATTGGCTGGCTACAAAGGACCAAGCTACATGAGGATGCATAGGAATGCTGTGCCTGTAATTCATAATTATGATTATAAATTTGAAATTGGAAAAGGTGAAATTTTGAAAAAAGGAGAAGATGCAGTTATTTTTGCAACAGGGACTTTAGTGCATGAAGCCTTGAAAGTAGCTGAAATCCTTGAAAATGAAAAGATAAAAGTTTATATTGTGAATATACATACAATTAAACCTCTTGATAATAATTTAGTGATTGATTTGGCCAAGAAAACAAATTGCGTAATAACAGCAGAGGACCATAACGTAATAGGTGGTTTAGGAGGAGCAATTGCAGAAGTGCTAAGCGAGAATTATCCTTGCTTAATGAAAAGGATTGGACTGCAAGACAAATACGCAGAATCCGGCAAGCCAGATGAATTATACAAAAAATATGGATTGGATGCTTCATCAATTGCAGAAGAAGTTATGAAATCTTTGAGTAAGGAGAGATAAAATGCAAAGCTGGGTTTTTTACGGAATCGTTGCGGCAATTTGCTTTGGAATTAACACAATACTCTACAAGATTGCATCACAAAAGGGGAATTTTTCTCCTGCATTTGGCAGCCTTGTTTTTGGAATCGGGATTTTGATTGCTTTTCTTGTTTATTTTTTTGCAAAGCCGAGCTTGCAGTTTGAGTGGAAATCAACAACGCTCGCTATTATTGCAGGAATAGTTTGGGCAATCGGCTTTTTAGCCATAGCAATTGCAATATCGCAAAAAGGGGAAGTTGCAAGATTAGCCCCTTTGTACAATGCAAATACCATAATTGCAGTTGTTCTTGGAATAATATTGTTAAAGGAAGTTCCTGATATCTCTCAAATGTGGAGGGTGGTTGCAGGGGCGATAATGATTGTTATAGGAGCTGTATTGGTTAGTGTATAGAAAGATTAAAAAATACATTAATAAAGCAATATTGTGATTTAAAATGCAAATCTTTATTGATTCAGCAAGTGTTGATGAAATTCGCAAAGCAGCAGATAGCATGCTCGTAGATGGAGTTACCACAAACCCAAGTTTAATCTTAAAGGTGGGCGGGAATTACAACGAAGCATTAAAAGAAATCTGCACAATAATTAAAGGCCCTGTAAGCGCTGAAACTGTTTCTCTTGATGCAGATGGAATGGTAAAAGAGGGTGTTGCTTTTTCCAAAATTGCAAAAAACATTGTTGTAAAAGTTCCTATGACTGTTGAGGGAATGAAAGCATGCCAGAGATTGACAAAGCAAGGCATTAAAGTTAATGTCACATTATGTTTTTCCGCTAACCAGGCTTTACTGGCAGCAAAATCAGGCGCTTTTTTTGTAAGCCCTTTTGTTGGGCGCTTGGATGACATCGGGAAAATTGGAATGGATGTTGTCAGGGAAATAAAGCAAGTTTATGACAACTACAAATTCAAAACCCAGATTCTTGTCGCTTCTGTAAGAAGCCCAATCCATGTTTTGGATGCAGCAAAAATTGGGGCAGATATTGCAACAATGCCTTATTCTGTTTTCGAGCAATTATTCAAGCATACTTTGAC
>Ga0213870_1000518_pt1 | contig 17964 bp, 16 predicted proteins | sample WICALVC2017_Meta_FD_160119 | JGI IMG/M metagenome (GOLD analysis project Ga0213870, IMG submission 160119) | Freshwater microbial communities from subterranean cave lake in Wind Cave National Park, South Dakota, United States - WICALVC2017 | ecosystem: Environmental > Aquatic > Deep subsurface >... | reverse complement strand
GTAAAACCAAGTTGGCTTCTTTGCAAAATGCTTCATGGAATTTCGTTTCCCAACCCAAGGCGTGTGACCATCGGTTTTGTTCTACTCTCATAGCAAATCCTCACCTTTGAAAGTGTATCAGATAAATCTGAATTGCGCCGTAGAGAAAAATGGATGGAAATTGGGTTATACTCCCCAAGATGAGCTGTATATCTCAAAAGGGAACTCCATAATGAAGATGAAGAAAATTCTCCTGCTGGGTTCGGGGGAGCTTGGATTGGTGCAAGTGCGGTCATCCTTGCCAAAGAGTCTTCCAGTGAGACACCCATCTACACGGGCGTTGCGGACGCGGTCTCCATGCCCAAAACCGACATCCGAATTTTTGGAAAACCAACAACCCGTCCTTACAGAAGAATGGCCGTGGCACTTTCTTACGACGGCCTCAATGGCGACCTTACACAAGTAAGGAAGAGTGCCATTGAAAATGCAAAAAGGGTTCATGTAAACTGAAGTATGATACAATCAGCCTGATTATGAAATATACGCAATATTTTATATTTGCAAAACAACGTTCGGATAGGGCGATTATAAGAGAAGAATGGATAATTGAAACGATTAACAACCCCTTGAGAGTACAAAAACAATCAGATGGAAGAATCAAAAAGTGGGGTTATATTGAAGAGGCTGGAAAATATTTAAGGGTAATATTGTTAGAAGATGGGGAGACGATTCATAATGTTTTTTTTGATCGGAGTTTTAAGGAGACAGGATCATGAAAGTCAGATATTTTTCAGATAGCGATACTGCACTCATAGAGTTTTTAAACAAATCAATTCTCGAAACGCGAGAAATATCAGAAAATCTTTATATTGATTTGGATGAAAGAGGTAATCTTGTTAGCATGACCATTGAGCATGCAAAAGAAAAAGCAAATATCACAGAGTTATCCTATTTACAAATGGAAAAAAAAGTTGCCTAACGAGTCCCGCCTGAAAAAAAACATTGTTGTTATTGGCAACGGGATGGTCGGGCAGAGATTCTGCGAGAAGCTGACCGAACTGGATACGCAGAAGCAATACCAGATCATTTCGTTTTGCGAGGAACCGCGCGCCGCCTACGATCGTGTCGGCCTCACCTCCTTCTTTGCACACCGTGACGCAGAAAAACTGATGCTCGCAAAAATGGATTGGTACCACGAGCATGGCGTGACGTTGCACGTCGGGGATCGCGCCAACCAGATTGACCGGAAGGCCCGTATTGTACGATCTGACAAGGGAACAGAGATTGCTTACCATATTGTCGTCATGGCCACGGGGTCTTATCCATTTGTGCCTAAGGTAGGCGGTATTAACAAAAAAGGCGTCTTCGTTTATCGCACCATTGAAGACTTAGAACAGATTATTGCGTATGGCGCAAAGGTCAAACGGGCGGCAATCATCGGCGGCGGTTTGCTCGGATTGGAAGCGGCGAAAGCGGCTTTTGATATTGGATTAGAAACCGATGTCATTGAGTGTGCGTCGCGACTCATGCCGAGACAAATCGATGCCCCCGGATCGCGCATTTTGGTTCGGAAGATCGAGGCGTTGGGCGTTGCCATTCACCTCAATAAAATGGCAGAGGAAGTCTGCGGTAATGGAAAAGTTACGGGAATCCGCTTTAAAGATGGAGAGACGCTCCCTGTTGATATGATTATTGTCTCTGCCGGTATTTGCCCGCGTGATGATCTTGCGCGTGAATGCGGACTTGCGGTTGGCGAGCGGGGCGGTGTTTGCGTAGATGACCGACTACAAACGTCAGATGAATCGATTTATGCCATTGGGGAAGTGGTCTTGCACAAGGGCGTAACGTATGGCCTTGTTGCCCCCGGCTACCTGATGGCCGATGCCCTCGCAGTGAATCTCACCGGAGGTTCTGCGCTTTTTACCGGCACCGATCTTTCTGCGAAGCTAAAACTTCTAGGTGTGGATGTCGCGAGTTTTGGCCAATATGAATTGCCACTAGAGCAGGTCAAACCGCTTGCATGGGAAGACCCGTTCAATGAAACCTACAAAAAACTTTTCTTTAATCTGGATGGCACACGCCTTCTTGGAGGCATACTGGTTGGGGATGCCAGCGAATATAGCCCTCTTTACATGATGGCAAAAAGCAGTGCGCCTCTCCCGTGCAAACCGCAAGAGCTCATCCTTGGAAAAGCCGGAGGTGCATCTGTGCTAGGGGGTGTTGAGGGGATTCCAGAGTCAATGCAGATTTGCTCTTGTAATAACGTCACCAAGGGGGCGATCTGTAGCGCGATCAAAGAGCAAAAATTAACAACGGTTGGACAGGTCAAGGATTGCACAAAGGCGGGCACCGGCTGTGGCGGCTGTTTGCCGCTCGTCACCGATATTTTCCGCGCTGAAATGAAGGCGGCGGGGGTGACGCTTCATAACTACCTTTGTGAACATTTTAAATATTCGCGCAGTGAGATATTCGCGCTGATCAAAATAAAACAACTCAAAACCTTTGATGATATTATTTCTCAATATGGCACTGGATACGGCTGTGAAATCTGCAAGCCCGCTATCTCATCCATTCTTGCCGCGCTTTGGAACGAAATCATCAGCGATCCTATGCATCAGACATTGCAAGATACCAACGATCGTTTCATGGCCAATATGCAACGGGGGGGATTGTATTCGGTGATTCCCCGCGTGGCTGGCGGCGAAATCACGCCGGACAAATTGATTGTGTTAGGGGAGACGGCGAAGCAATACGGCCTCTACTCCAAAATTACGGGCGGACAGCGCATTGATCTCTTTGGGGCGAAGGTGCAGGATTTACCGGACATCTGGGAAAAGCTCGTCAACGCCGGATTTGAAAGTGGTCATGCCTATGGCAAGGCGTTGAGGACGATTAAAAGCTGTGTCGGCACGACGTGGTGCCGCTATGGCGTGCAAGATTCCGTTGCGTTCGCGGTGCAATTAGAGAATCGCTACAAGGGCGTTCGGATGCCGCATAAAGTGAAGAGTGCTGTATCCGGGTGCGTGCGTGAGTGTGCCGAGGCGCAGGGAAAAGATTTTGGATTGGTGGCCACAGAACATGGGTATAACTTGTATGTCTGCGGTAACGGGGGTGCCAAGCCGCGACATGCTGATCTTTTGGCCGCGGATATTTCCGAAGAAACGGCCATTTTATACATTGATCGCTTCCTGATGTACTACATCATGACGGCGGACAGGCTCACCCGAACATCCGTATGGATTGAGAAATTAGAAGGCGGCATTGAGCATTTAAAAGAGGTCATTATAAATGACAAGCTCGGCATCTGTGGCGAGCTTGAAGAGATGCTGAAGTTTCTGGTTGATTCCTATCAATGCGAATGGACCGAGGTTGTCAACAATCCCGAAAAGCGGAAACGCTTCCGTCAATTTGTGAATACGGATGAAAACGAGTCGAGCATTGAGATCATTACGGATCGGGATCAGCCGCGCCCAGCCAACTGGCCAAGTGAGGCGATATCGCTGGAACAGTTTAATCATCTTGGTAAAACACGGCCGATCCCAGAAAAGTTTGAGCAAACGCGTTGGGTCAAAGTGGGAACCGTCGCAGACTTCCCCCACGATGGCGGGGCAACCATTTTGTACGGGAAGGTACAGATCGCCGTGTTTAATTTCGCCAGTCGCGGAGAGTGGTATGCGTCTCAACAGATGTGTCCGCATAAAAAGGCGTTTGTATTATCACGCGGGATTATCGGCGATGCAAACGGGACACCCAAGGTAGCCTGTCCATTGCACAAGAAGACGTACTCCCTGATAACTGGAGAAGGTATCAGTGACGATCATTATTCTGTGCAAGTCTTTCCGGTGAACGTCGTGGGAGAAGATGTCTTTTTATCTCTTCCATCAACCGATATTCTGGATCAACTGCTGGCAACAGAAATTGGTTGTCACCTTGCCACGTCGTGCGAGACGGGGTTGAACGTGGTTTCTTAATATCTCCATTGCGCATTATAGCTGGCTTTATGAAAGGGAGAAGATTAGCCCCTTCTAGCGGATTGGGTCTAAGACCGACAACGGATAAGGTCAAAGAGGCGATCTTTAATATCTTGTCGCCTGACATTGCGGGGGCTTCTTTTTTAGACCTTTACGCAGGGACCGGATCGATTGGAATTGAAGCGATGAGTCGGGGGGCGGCACAGGCTGTCTTTGTCGAAAAAGATAAAAAACATGCGCTTCTCATTCGTAAAAATTTGTCCCTATTTTCGCTATTGAGGAAGACTGCAATCTTTGAAGGAACGGCACGGGATTTTATAAAAACAAACAAAGAGTCGTTTGATTTGGCTTACATTGATCCCCCTTACGAAGACGACGATATCACTTCCGTATTGCTTACACTGGGCTGTTCTGATACGATACGTCCCGACGGGATGGTCATTATTGAGCATTTTCACAAACGGGAATTTCCACCTTCTTTCGGAGGGTTGTCGTTTTTAAGGCAGGTTCGATACGGGGGAACAGCCCTTTCATTCTATGTTAAAAAATAAAAAGACGCTGACTCTGAAATCCGTTGCCGTTTATCCGGGAACATTTGATCCCGTCACGAATGGCCATATTGATATCATTGAAAGAGGGCTTCAAATCTTTCAGGGCTTGACGGTTGCCGTTGCCAGAAGCTCCAAAAAATCTCCCCTGTTTGATATTGATGAACGTGTTAAGATGATGGAAGAGGCCATTTCATCTTACAAGAATGTTTCTGTGGAGCCGTTTACCGGACTGCTCACGGACTATATGCGAGAACACGGCGGGAAGGCGATTATCCGTGGATTACGCGCTATTTCCGATTTTGAATATGAGTTTCAGATGGCCATGATGAACCGGAAATTAAATGATCAAGTCGATACTATTTTCTTAATGCCCAGCGAGGAGTATTTTTTTCTAACATCGACATTGGTGAAAGAGGTTGCAGGGTATGGAGGAGATATTCAAAGTCTAGTCCCCAAAAAAGTTTTAGACCATTTGCGGAAAAAATTTGCTGGGGGGAAACCCAAAGGAAAACAATGACGCTCGCTAAAAGAATGAGTAGGATTGCGCCTTCTCCTACCATGGCGATTTCGGCGAAGACAAACGCCATGATTGCAAAAGGGATTCGAGTGATTGACTTTGGGTTAGGACAGCCGGAGTTTAAAACTCCCGATGTGGCATCAGAAGCGGGAATTCGGGCGATTCGAGATGGATATACCAAGTATACGGCGACATCGGGTGCGGACGATTTGAAATCAGCAATCATCGAAAAATTGCAAAATGATCATCAACTTAGTTATAGCAAAAAAGAGGTGATTGTTTCGTGTGGGGCCAAACACACCTTGTATAATATCGCGCAAGTTTTATTTGAAGAGGGGGATGAGGTGATTATTCCTGCACCCTACTGGGTTACTTATCCTGATCAGGTGCGGCTCAATGGCGCAACCCCAGTGATTGTAAAGACGCGCGAAGAAGACCGGTTTCTTATCACAAAAGACCTATTAAAAGGTGCCATCACCCCGCGTACCAAGGCGATCATCTTGAATTCTCCGAGCAATCCAACGGGTTCGGTTTATACAGAGAAAGATTTTAACGACATAGCGGAACTCCTGATTTCTGCATCGCTCTTTATTATCTCCGATGAGATTTATGAAAAGTTTATTTACGATGGAAAAAAATACACGAGTATTGCGTCTCTCTCCCCCGATCTAAAAAAGAAGACTATTGTAGTGAATGGCGTCTCAAAAAGTTATTCCATGACCGGATGGCGAATTGGGTATGCCGCAGGGCCAGCCGATGTGATTGAAGCAATGTCGACCCTGCAAAGTCAAACCACATCGAATCCCACCTCCATTTCGCAGAAAGCCGCAGTGGCCGCACTGAAAGAAGGAGGCCCTTTTATTTTAAATATGGTTTCGGAATATAGTTCTCGAAGAGGGTTAATGGTCGAACAGCTCAATAAAATTCCGGGAATCGTTTGCCCCAATCCTGCAGGGGCTTTTTATGTTTTTCCAAACGTTTCAGGTCTGTTAGGGAAGCGTTCTACGATCAATTCGTCTTCAGCGTTCGCGGAATATTTATTAGATGATTATGCCGTCTCAACCATTCCGGGAGAGCCGTTTGGAATGGATGGATATTTAAGACTATCCTACGCGGCCCCGCAAGACGCATTGATAGAGGGACTAGATAAAATTAAGAAAGCAGTTTTGAATCTATAAATTAGTGGTAGCTTAATTTTAAATTCTTAAAATGATTGGAGACTGTGAAATAATCAAAGAATTACCTCAAGGTGGACAAAAAACTGTTCACTTGGCTAAACATCCCAAAGTTGGCACTGTGGTAATAAAAAAAGGTGCTATAAAAAGTTTTACTTCTCTTGAAAGAATTAAACGTGAAGTAGAGTTACTTTCTGAATTAGAATCTGAATTTTATCCGAAACAACATCATTTTAATATTGATGTAAAAACCAAAGAGTTTGAAATTGTGGAGGATTACATTGAGGGTAAGATTCTACGAGAAACAATGACACAATTTAAAACTCCTAAAGAAATATTTACACTTTTTGATTCATTGGTAAAAGGACTCTCTGTTATTTGGGATAAGAATATTGTTCATAGAGATTTAAAACCCGAAAACATTATTATTCGCACCAATGGGATGCCTTGCATTATTGATTTAGGTATTGCCCGTTTTTTAGATTTAGAATCGCTTACCAAAACAATTTCGCCGATGGGGCCTTGCACTCCTATTTATGCAGCACCCGAGCAACTAATTAATAATAAAAATTTAATTGACCCAAGAACAGACTTTTTTGGGTTAGGAATTATTGCACTTGAACTCTATTTAGGGGGTCATCCTTTTGACCCTGTTTATGTTGGTAATCAATACTCAATTGTAGAAAACATAATGCAAAACAAATACGCTGTAGAAACCGGTGCTGTAAAGCGTAATGAGGCAATCGTGGAGCTTGCAAGTAGAGTCTTGCAGACACAACCTTACGACAGGTTCAGAAATTATCAGATGTTAAACACTTTTATAGCAGAGCAAATTTAATATGAAGGTATATCATCAAACAGGATTTAGAGAGAAATGGAATATCGAAAGTTTCCTAGATGGGGTTGGAAATGGCTTGATTTTTTCTCCTATTAACATTGATGCTGATAAATTGTTAGCACTAGATATTAAGCTGAAGAAATCTGGTTTTCTCGATCCACAACTTTATCTATTAAATGAAGCAAAGGGAACTTTACATACTTACCCATATTTTCCTGGCAATTTAAAACCCGACTTTGCAACTCCCGATTTAGATAACAGCCATATTCAATTGGCTCAATTGTGTGTGAACTACCAAATTAAAAATGATTTTGAGTACTTGATAATTCCTTCAAGATATTATACTGACAACCCAACAACCTATTTTGCCCAAAGTACAGATTATTTTGTAACCCCGTTTTGCGATTACGTTAGAGAAAATAAAATTCAAAAAAAGACTCTCCTTTCAGTAATTGTAAAAACAATAATGCTATCGGATGAAGAAAAACGAAATGAAGTTCTAAACTGGATAACAGGGCATCAAAACATTGAAGGAGTTTATTTAATTTTTGAAAACAACTTTACCAGCAAACAAATCAAAGATTTTGATTACTTACTGAATGCCATAAAATTCATAAAGGTTCTAAAAGATAATCAAATGGAGGTGCATCTGGGTTACAGTAACACTGAATCGCTTTTATATAGTATTGCAATGCCCGATTCTATTACAGTTGGTTCTTATGAAAACTTACGTTCATTTGGCATTAAACGTTTTCAGGATTTGGCAATAACTCAAATGAGACCACCCAATGCAAGATTATACAGCACTCAACTTTTGCAATGGATAGATTACGAATATATTCAGGCAATGAAGAACTTAATGCCTGATTATGCAGATTTCTTTGACGATTCGGAATTTAGGCCACTCATGTTTACACCTGAATTTAAATGGCATTTTGCAAAGCCCGAACCGTATAAACATTATTTCTATGTGTTCGACAGGCAAATAAAAAGTTTTCCTGCTACTCAAGAAGGTAGAATAGAAAAACTGAAAGGCATAATAAAGAACGCTCTAGTCTTGTTTAAGAAAATAGAAGATAAAGTCCTTTTGGACGATAACAGCGATGGCTCTCATTTGCCCACTTGGTTCAATGTTATTAATGCTTTCCAAAAAGAAATCACTAAATAAAAAATGTTTTCAACTGAAAAAGAAATGTCGGTAATGTTTGAGAAGTATCTGAAAGCAAATTTCGGAAATGCCTATTGCAAAGAATCGCAAGGTTTATTTGGTGTTCCCGATTTTGTGTTTTATGCTAAACAAAAACAAGCAGTTTTAATAATTTCTTTTGAGTTAAAATTGAAAAACTGGAAAAAAGCCGCCAAACAAGCTTTCCGTTACAAAAGTTTTTCAAATATTTCGTATGTAGTGCTTTCAAGTAAAATTACCAATACTGCATTAAAACTGTTTGAAAAATATAATATAGGGCTAGCAAAGTTTGATGCCGACAGATGTTTTGAGATTTTGCATAAGCCCAAATTAGGAACACCCTATTCGGAGAGTTTAAATAAAAAACTGATTGAAACTATTACCTCAAGTCGAAAGAAATCAAAGAACATAGAAACCCTTGTTAGATAAATATTTTAGTCAACTCAGTCTCTTGTAAATGAAAGGAATCTAATGCCCGTTTATGAATATGAATGTAAGCAATGCGGTAAGCGTCATGAAATTATGCAACGGCTGGTCGACACGCCCCTCACCATTTGTTCAGCGTGTAAAGGAGAAGTCTATCGCGTGATTTCTCCCTCTGGAATCTCCTTTAAAGGAGAGGGCTGGTACATTACCGATTATGCCCGAAAAGGACAGGACAAAGGTGCTGTGAAAGATGTCGATGCAAAAAAAGAAGCGCCGGTAACAGCACCCGCAACAGGAGAGAAAAAAGAAGTGGCACCTGCACCACCCAGCACCCCCCTTCCTTCGTCGCCGCCTCCGAGTGCCTCTGGGCCCGCGAAAGATAAAAAAGAGTAAGGAGCCATTCCCTCTATACCCCAAGCCAGCGCGATACACCCTTTCCCGCAATAGATCCGCTTGCAAGACATGCCGTCAACAGATATCCTCCTGTTGGCGCTTCCCAATCCAGCATTTCACCCGCACAAAAAACACCGGGTCGTGCGCCCAACATCAAGTGCTCATCCAGCGATTCAAATGCCACCCCGCCCGCAGTGCTAATCGCTTCTTTCAACGGACGCGCGGCGATCAATGGCACAGGGAGATGTTTTAGGTGAAACGCAAGGGGAACGTCCTCTGCGAGATGTTTCGTCCCATCCGATCCATGTATGTCGCAGATGAAATTGAACGCCTGCGGTATTGAGTCTTTTCAACCACGCCCGCAACAAGGGACTTCCATTCATGCAACGCGGAAAGACGCGCCCCGATGTGCCGACAAAGGTTTCGATACCCAGCCCGTGCACCCATTCGAGTAACGTATCCGGAGAAAAATCCATGAGCCATTTTTCTATTTCTTTCTTTTGTTTTCCATAACGAGAAATAAATTGCTCAAAAGGTTCTGTGTGCGTGATGTTCAATCCGCCCTTGCCCGCCATCAAAAATTTTCGACCCACTGACGGCATGGCATCATAGAGGGCAACCGAAACTCCGCAGGCGCTGATCACTTCTGCGGCCATCAATCCCGCTGGGCCGCCACCGATAATCGCCACAGATTTAGTCATGACAGCATGAACCACTGCCTAGAGAAAGACAACATCATTATCGGCGCGGACCGCGCTTGTTTTTGCGTGGCGGGTGACCGGCGCGTTTGGGAGGGCCTGTCCTTCTCGGGCGATCTGCTTTTTCTTCGGATTTTCGTCCCTTTGTGGTTTTCTCATCTTTCTCAACGAGGCTAAGACGAATTTCTAGAATATCTAAATTGGCCTGATCGACTAAAACATCAACGGGCTCGCCCAGTTGAAAAACCCTTTTTAGCCTTTGTCCTACGAGCTTGTGATGGATTTCATCGTAAAGATAATAATCATCCTCCATGGTTTTGAGATGTACCAATCCCTCTACGAAAAAGGGCGTCAATTCAACAAAAAATCCGAAAGAGGTCACGCCAGAGATCAATCCGCTATAGGTCTTGCCTACCTTGTCCTCCATGAAGCGAATTTTTTTTCTCTTAATGACATCTCGTTCTGCTTCGTCCGCGACTCTTTCTCGTTCGGAGGTATGCCGCGCGATCTCCGGCAAGGCTTGTCCCCACGACTCGCAGGGGACGTTCCCCTGTTTCTCGTTATCTTTTAGGGCGGCACGGAATGTTTGTTTTAATATCCGATGAACGATCATGTCGGGGTATCGGCGCACGGGCGATGTAAAGTGGGTATATTCATCGGACGCCAAGCCGAAATGTCCCGTGTTTATTTCAGAATAACGGGCCTGTTTCATTGATCTTAAAAGCGATTCATTGATCAGTTTCTCTTCTGGACGTCCACGAAATTGGGCTAAAATTTCCCCAAGTAGGTTTGGATGTAATTTTTTGGCTTTGGGCATGGGAAAACCAAATGCCGCAACCAGCGCGCCAAACGATTCTATTTTTTTGTCATCGGGCGCATCGTGAACGCGATAAAGGGAAGGAACATTCAGTCGGGTAAGATGGCTCGCAACCGTTTCATTTGCCGCCAACATAAACTCCTCAATAATCTGGTGCGCGATATTGCGTTCTGTTTTGAGAATGTCAGTGACCTCCCCGGTCAGAGAAATCACAATCTGCGGTTCGGGGAGATCAAAATCAAGACTGCCGCGCGACAATCGCTTTTTGCGAAGCAACATCGCCAATGTTTTCATCGTCTCAAACGAGTCAATCAGGGGGGCGTATTTTTTTAAGAGACCTTCAGTCTTCTTATTGAGTATCTCTGCGACAGCCGTATAGGTCATTCGCTCGTCACTGTGAATCACACTTTCATAGCGTTTGTCCCCAACCGAATTTCCATCGGCATCAAACGCCATTTCAGCGGTGAGGGTCAATCGATCTTGTTTGGGATTAAGACTTAAAATTCCGTTAGACAACTTGGGCGGGAACATTGGATAAACCGCGTCCGGGAAATAGACCGAAGTGGCGCGCGCATAAGCCTCACGATCAAGCTCTGAGTCGCGCTGAATATAGTGACTCACATCGGTGATATGCACAAAGAGCCTGTATCCATTGGGTGTTTTTTCAATGGAGATGGCGTCATCAAAGTCGCGTGCGGTTTCCCCATCAATCGTAACGGTTTTGATATTCCTTAAATCGACACGCCCTTCGCACATTTCTGCGCTTACAAAATTGGGAATGGCATCCGCTTCTTTGTGGGCCAAAGGAGAAAAGTTAAGTTCAAGCCCATAAGATTCTGCAACGAGGAGGGTATCAACGACGGGGTTATTGATCTTTCCTAAAATTTTTGTGATGGTGCCTTCGCCCGGACTCCATGCGGTTGGGTAAGCAATAATGGTTGCAGAGACAACATCCCCTTTTTTTGCGGAAAGTGATTTCTCTTTGGGAATGAGAAAAGCACCAGTCATCCGCTTATTGGAGGGAATGATAAACCCAGAATCAGGTTGCGGTTGAGTGCGGTGAGAACCGCGACGCAATTCTCTAGTGGCAGGGGCTTGAGGCACCTGATAGACTCCGATAATTTGTTTATGGGCGCGTTCCAAAACTCGGACGATTCGGCCTTCTTGTAATCCATCCTTTTTAACAGTCTCAATTTTAGCCACGACTTTATCACCATCCATGGCCTCGCCCATATTATTCCGGCGAATAAAAATATCCCGTTCGCCTTTTGTTTCTGGAATAACAAAGCCGTACCCTTCTTTATGGCCTTTAAGCCGTCCAGTAATAGAGTGTGAGTCGGATAGATGATCTGATTTTTTTTTCATTGGCCTTTATCTATTTTTAAAAAACTGTGACCAGATTGCATGATACACTTTTCCGCCCAGAAGCCGCTTGGCGATATTTTTGAGAAAATATTCTGCCTCACAAAAAGCAACATATCCTGTGCTTCCATGGAGAATAGCGGTGAAGCTAGAAAAGGACGTGACCCTTGTCATTGTAAAACGATTCCACAGATTAAATGTTTTCCCCGTTTTATCTAAAGGAATCATGCCGGGCACAGAAGTACATACGCCGCAATACCCAACCTCTTCTGCCATACGAAGGACATCAGTAGAAAAAAAACCGCCGGGGATAGCGAGGAATCGCACGTCTGCGGACGCAGAGAGGTTTTTTTCAATTCCCTCTTTTGATCCATGCAATTCTAAATAAAGCGCGTCCGGGGAGATTTCGGAAAGGTAGGGGTGCGTCAGGCTGTGCGACTGAATTGACATTCCATCAGATTGCATCTTGGCCAATTGATCCCAGTTGACATACCCTTTCTGTCCAACACGACTGACAATCACAAAAAAAACGGCTTTGAGTCCGTACTTTTTTAAGAGGGGGGTTGCGATTGTGTAGTCGCTTGCATTGCCGTCATCAAAGGTAATCACGACGCCTCTTTTTCCGTTACTGTTTTGGGGAGGCTCACGCAGGTCATCTAGTAACAAGGTTGCAATTCCATTTTCATAGATGTAGCGCATCTGCACTTCAAAGGCGTCTTTATGGATCGCGTATTTTTCCTTATTTTGATCTTGATCAAACAAGGCGTGATAAATCAGAATCGGAATTTTAGGCGTTTTCATTTAAACCTGACGTAAAACAGGATTGATATAAGTCCAGATATTTTTCGCACATCATTTCAGAAGAATACAACTCCCTCACTGTATCATATCCAGATTGGGCGAGACGATATGCCTTCTTTGGATTCTCTAATAAATGGCAAATGGCCGTTTGTAATTGTGCTGGATCTGCTGGAGAAATGAGTAGCCCATTTTCACCGTCTTGTATCACCTTGGGGACTGCGCCTACGCGTGTGGCAATGACCGGTCTTTTTGCCGCCATCGCCTCTAGCAAGGCCATTGGAAGCCCTTCTTTAATGGAAGATAATACATAGATGTCCATGATAGAAAGGATTTCGGGAATATCTTCTCGGCGACCTGCGAATACAACATGGTCTAAAATTCCCAAGGCTTCTGCTTCTTTAACGAGCGATTCTTTAAGATGTCCATCTCCGACGAAAAGAAATGACACATTTTTGTAAATGGCTACGACATCGCACGCCGCCTTGAGTAAATAAGAGAATCCTTTTTCTATTTTAAGACCGCCCACAGCGCCAATGATTCTGTTCTCTTCTGGAATGTTAAGTTGGGCCTTTATGCCTAAACTCGCCATAGATACTTTGGAAAGCCTTTTTATGTTCAAGCCATTATCAATTACTGTAATTTTTTTCTCTGCAATGCCAGAACGTAACATGTCGTCTTGAACGTCTTTTGAAACGGCAACAATACGGTCAAAAAATCGCATTACAAAGCTATCTAAAAAACAATAGAGCTTTAGTTTAAAACAAGAGGTTAGCCAATTGTGATTGGTGGTCAGAAGGGGGATTTTATGTCTCGCAGGGGACGTTCCCCTTGTTGCAAGAAGTCCAAACAGATTTGACTTATAGCCGTGGCAATGGACAAGATTGATTTTGTTTTTTTTGATAAAATCTGAAATGCTGAAAATTGTAGACAACCCCATCCTAGAAGAACAGGGGAAGATAGCAGTCTTGAGTCCTAAATGATTTGCTTCTTTTACGATTTCAAGATGACGATTCTGTGAAGTCTCAATCGCCCCTACGGTGACATGGCAAGTGTCGTTTTGCATTCCCTCCGCGATTTCAAGAAGTACCCGTTCTGCCCCAAAAAGGCCGCCACTGCTAATCAGATGAAGGATATTATAGGATTGACTTGATTTCATTTGACTGAAATTTTCTGTGGAAAAAATATCCTAAAAAAGGTCAAAAAGATTAACTGAACATCGTAGAGAATTGAAGATTTTTTAAGATATTCCTTTGCGAGCAGTATTTTTTTAGGAAGCAGTACCTGCTCATAATATGCCTCTGGATTATCCTGATGTTGAAGCAGTGTTTCTTCGTCCCGAAACAAAATGGAGGCCATATCGGTCACCCCCGGCCGCGCCCTCAAAATTTCCTGATAGTCTTCTTTATAGAGCAAGGCATATTTCTCCACTTCTGGTCTTGGCCCCACGAGGCTCATCTCTCCTTTGAAAACATTGATGAGCTGGGGCATTTCATCGATTTTTGTTTTCCTTAGAATCTTGCCGATACGGGTGACCCTCTTATTTCCATCAATGGTAATAAGTGGGCCTTTTAAGGCGGCGTGTTCTACCATGGTTCTAAATTTGTAAATGGAAAAAGGGTGAAGCCCCCTTCCCATTCGCTTTTGCCTGAAAAAGACTGGCCCGTGGCTGTCTAATAAGATCACAATGGAGACACACAAAAAAAGCGGGAAAAGAAGTGCTAACCCGACTGCGGAGAAAAATAGATCAAAAAGACGTTTCATCATAAGGATTCCAAAAGAACGGGTTCATCCGTTTCTTCATTGGGTATTTCTGCAGATTCGGAGTTTATAATGCCTTGATCTACGAGTCCCCATAGTATCCAAAAATAACCGCCTAATACCAAGTAAGACCATCGGTCACCAAACGCATTGGTGGCCATGACAGCAACTGTTGCGCCTAGAAATCCCAATCCCAATCCTTTATAAAAAGGACTGCTTCCCATCTGAAAAAGTTTCCATCCCTGCCGAAGGGCTTTTAAAAGGAGGAGACACAGCACAGTAAATCCTATGATTCCCTGTTCGCATAACACTTTAAGATAATAGTTATGTGTGTCTGTTAGATGGGCTTGAATGGCAGTCATTTTCATTTGAAAGCCATTATAGCCCACGCCTAAAATGGGATTCTCCATAAAGACATCAATGGCCTGATTCCATAAAGTAACACGCTCCGATGCGGAAGACTCAAGCTCCCCAGATTCCGTTTTTGTCATTGTGATCCGTTCTACTACAGTGACGGGCAAGAGCGTGTTCCATGTAAAAAGGATGATGCCAACAAGAATTAATAAACTGCGTTTGTGAATAAGACCATAGAATATTAATGCGACGATTCCCGCCGCATATGCACCACGCGAATAGGAAAACAATATGGCATAGACGCAAAAGAGAATGGTCATGGCGAATAAGAGCTTAAACCGGAACTTATTCTCAAAGAAGAAAATCCCCAAAATGGCCGTAGCGTAGTGAACCATAAAGGCCCCATAATGGTTGGAGCCTAAACCAACCCGCCAAAAAGGACCTTCATATCGGCTGTCCTCTGAAAAGGCGTCTCCGGCCGTAAAAGCGCGAAAACCTCTTAGCCCGATAAACAGTACAACCATGGAGATCAGCACGATAACCCGCTTCTGTTCCTTCTCCTCTTTAAAAACATGAACTGCTAGAAAATAGAGGCATATCATTTGGGCAAAATCTTTCCACCTTATAAGGAGGGGATTATCGGTTGTGACAGGCATCGGAAGGGAAAACCCAATGCTAACCATCCAGAGCGAAACGTAGCTTAAGAGAAGGTAGACAAAAACAATAGGCCAACTTCCTGTTTTTTCAAATCTGCCTTTTTGTATAATAATGCCCAACAGAACGCAAAAAATAGAGATATCCAGCATGTCTTCCCCCATTGGAAATACGTAGAACTGGTAATAGACATTGGGTTGGGGGATTAAGGCAATAATGAGGAGCAAACCCCACTCGGCCCTTTTAAAAACAGACAAGATTGTAATGATACACCAGCCTACGTAAAGAATAGTAGGCAGAATAGCTTTTAAAAAAAGAATAATCGCCGCTAACACGATGCCCCTTTATTAAAGCGGCTTAATCCTTGTCGGCCTATTGTTATCAGTCTATCGAAGACTTCCTTTTCTTTATACAAAACACCCGAAACGATAAAGACGATTCCGCAAATGACTTTTACAATAAGGTTAAGCCAGTGCGATCCTGTCTCAATTTGAGTAAGGACTAAAAGCATTCCGCAAGACAAGATACAATAATAGAGGATATGCGTACCGCTTATTTTAATTGTAATGTAACGGGTTGATAAGATGGCCATGAGGGCCACCACAATGATGTATCCCACTAAACTTGAAATAGCCGCTCCCATCACGCCGTATTTTGGCAGGAGGAGAAGGTTCATTGAGATATTGACGACAAAGCCTATAAATAAAATGGCGGACATCTGTTTCGTTTTTTTTTGCAGGAACAGGCCTGCAGAAAAAATGCTGTTCATTCCATAGCAGAATGAACCCAACAAAATGACTGTTGAAAATGTGGCCGCATATTGGTATTTTTCTGAAGCCACGGCAATAAAAAGATCTCTCGCGACGGCATGGTATCCAAACCACGCGGGAATCAGCAGAACCAGCATATAGTGCATGACCTTGCTTAAAAATGCCTCTGTCTTTTCTCGCCCTTCATTTTTGTAGGTCGTAATGTAGAGCGGGACAATTGATGAGGTGAGCGGTAGCATCATGACAGCAGACAGATAAAATGCCATGTTGTGTCCCACAGAATAAACGCCCAATGCCCCTTCGCCTTGAAAAGCGAGTATGAGATAGCGATCTACATAAGCCAACAGAAGGTAGGACACCTCCGACAATAATAGCGGGAATCCAAATCCAATTAAATCGAGGGCGAGCTTTCTGGATACGCTGTTGAGATTGATTTTGTATGTTGAGAAAAACCATGTAAATAGAATAAGTGCTACAATAACTTCGCCCAAAACCACGCCGATAAAATAGCCAGAAAACTGACCGACCACATAAAGGAGCATTAGAATAGAAAGAATGGCCGGGCTTCCCCTCTGAATAACGACCACGATGTTATAGAGTATTGTTTTTCCCGATATTCGGAGTACATTTTGTACAATCAGGTTCATCGGCTGTAGAAAAACACAAACAGACATAATCATAAGATAAGGAATGTACGAATCCTTAAGGCCAATATAGTGCGGGGCAAACTGTAGTACGAGAAGATAGACAACAACTGAAACCCCTGCGGCAATCAACCCCCGGAAAAAAATGGTAGAGGCAAAGAGGGCGCGTTGGTCCTGCGTCTCGCTATATTCCGTGTAAAATCTGATGATGCCTCCTGACAGGCCCCCTTTTGTAATGGCCACAACCAATGCGATTGTCGTTGCCACGAAGCTCATGATGCCGTACTGTTCTTGTGTTAGTACCCTTGTAAAGATGGGAAAACTAATAAATCCAAAGAGTGTTGCAACGGCTTGGCCCGTGAAAAAATGACTGTAATGAATAATGAATTTTTTGACTGAAGCCATTTTTATTTCTTACAAAATTGACGAAATAGACTTTCGTACCCGCTGATCATTTTTTCTAAACTAAATAATGTTTCCACGCGTTTTCTTCCCGCAATGCCAAATCTTTGCGCCTTTTCTGTGTCTGTTAATAATAGTAAAATGGCTTCATAAAGGGCGTGTGCATCCCCCGGCGGAACTAAAAATCCGGTTTCTCCATGGAGCACCGCCTCGCAATTTCCGCCGACATCCGTTGCAACAACAGGTTTCCATGATGCCATATATTCCAAAAGAACATTAGAAAATCCCTCACTCAAAGAAGAAATAACGGCCACGTCAAATAAAGAAATTAAATCGACGACATCCAGTCTATGTTTCAAAAAATGAACATTTTTTGTAAGATTGCCTTCCTTTATAAGGGAATCGAGAACTATTTTTTCTCCCATATCATGACCGACAATGACAAATTGCGCATCGGCTTGGTGTTTTACAATGAGCCTTGCCGCTTCTATGAGATAAACAACGCCTTTTATTTTTCGCAAGTTGGCGATGATCCCGACAAGAGGCCCACGGCTATGAATGCCAATGGATTCCCGCAGAATACTCTCTTTTTTATGCCCGTATTCGACGAGGTCAATGCCATTATAAATGGTGATCTTCGGAAAGTTTTCATCCTTCGGAAACCATTT
>Ga0213870_1000517_pt1 | contig 17979 bp, 14 predicted proteins | sample WICALVC2017_Meta_FD_160119 | JGI IMG/M metagenome (GOLD analysis project Ga0213870, IMG submission 160119) | Freshwater microbial communities from subterranean cave lake in Wind Cave National Park, South Dakota, United States - WICALVC2017 | ecosystem: Environmental > Aquatic > Deep subsurface >... | reverse complement strand
GGTTTTATTGCGCTTTTAGATGCCGTGCGATTTTTGAAGAACGACGCGCCCAAAGAAGGGATTGTCTATCTTGATGAGGCGATCACGCAGATGGAGAAATCGCTTCCGATGTTCTGGCCAGAGAATTATGAAGCCAAAAAGAAGTCCACGCAAAACGACCTTGCAAAGGCCTATCTGTTTAAGGCAAAGGCGCAAAAAAGGTTAATTGAAATTGCAAATTCATCAGAATGATCCACACGCTTTGCGAGTTGCTTTCGACGTAACGGAACGGGCGGCCTCAAGCAAAAGGTGCAATGCCTGATTCACCGAGTTGGCATCAGGAAACACTTTCAGAAAATCAGGCACAATCAGCCTCTTACGTTTTTTGGATTCGGAATATTCAGACAGGATTGCTGTGCACCAATATTGGCCGTGCAATCTTCTGCTTTTTAATAATTTCAGTTAATGACCGCAACGCTTGATTGACAGACTCATGGTCAGGAAAATACTTTGCAACATCAGGATCAATCACTACGACATTGGTTCCTTCCTCGTACCTCTTAGCATATTTTCCCCGAATACCTTTACTAAAATCATATTCTTCAAGCATATCTGAATCCTTTTGCATTCTTCTCATATTGTTTTCCTTCATTTTTTGTTGCTTTCCTTGCACTTATTATTCTGACTCTATCTCCTCTCTCAGTATGAATAACGACCAAAAGGCGATGTTGACAAGAATGTCCAGTTAAGATAAACCGGTCTTCTTGATCAGAATGCAAAGGGTCATAAATAACTAACGATGCCGTGTCTTTAAAAGATGTACTTGCCTCATCAAAAGATACGCCATGCATTCCAATGTTCTTTTTTTCTTTGTTAGTATCCCATTCAAATAAGAGCATATATAGCCAGCGCCCATGGTCTTATTATACCTATTATAAATTGAATCTGACAATATCCCCAAAATGCCGCGATAGCGGATTTTGGAATCGCGCGCGGATTTGCTATAATCTCCTTCTATGGACGAAATTTCTCTGATTAAAAAAGTTGCTATTGCGTCGGCCAAACAAGCAGGCCGAATTTTAAAAGAGGGAATGACGCGGGGTCTCACGATCTCCTACAAAGGCGATTTAAACTTGGTGACCCAGATTGACACCCTTTCCGAACAAACGATTGTTGCTGAAATTCGCAAGCATTTTCGGCATCATCAAATACTGGCTGAAGAGGGACATAATTATAAAAGCGATTCTCCTTATCGCTGGATTGTTGATCCGCTGGATGGCACCACCAATTACGCGCATCGGTTTCCCTATTTTTGCGTCTCGATTGGCGTTGAATTTGAAGGATCCATGCTGTTGGGGGTGATTTATGATCCTGTCCGTCAAGAGATGTTTGTTGCGGAAAAGGGACGTGGCACCACATTAAACAATAAGCCGATTGTGGTCTCGCAGGTGAAAGAGATGTCTTCCGCCTTGTTGGTCACAGGCTTTGCTTACAATGTCCGAACGGCGGTCAAAAACAATCTGAATCATTTTTCAAAAATTGTAAAAAAAGCACAAGGGGTGAGACGCATGGGATCAGCGGCCTTGGATTTGTGCTATGTGGCCGCAGGCCGATTTGATGGATTCTGGGAATTAAACTTACGCCCTTGGGACACTTCCGCAGGCTCTCTGATTGTGACAGAGGCAGGGGGAACAATGAGCAATTTTTCGGGAACTCCATTTTCCATTGACCATCCAGAAACATTGGCGAGCAACGGAAAGATTCATCCTGCAATGGTCACGTTGCTCACTGATGCGAAATAGAAAGTCCTTTGGGTAAAATTACTATTTCTTTTGACGCATCGCTGTCATTAATATCTGGGCCACTTCAGGACGCGTAAATTCAGGAGGAGGGCATTCCCCCGCAATGAGCATCTCTCGCACACGGGTTCCAGACAGGCTGACCCGATCTGACGCATCGTGCGGACAAATTTTTTCAGAGGCCATTGTAAGACATTTTTTACAATAAAACGCATTGTTAAAAAAGATCGGCTCAATCCCTAAATTATCAAATTTCTGAAATATTTTTTGGGCATCAAACGGGCCATAAAAACTGCCCACACCCGCATGATCACGACCAACAATAAAATGGGTTGCGCCATAATTCTTTCGGCAAATCGCATGAAATATGGCCTCTCTTGGCCCCGCATACCGCATCGCCGCAGGGAAAACCGACAAAACAGTTCTGTCGTTAGGATAGTAATTATTCAACAAAACCTCGTAACATTCCATACGAACATGGGCAGGAACATCGTCCCCTTTCGTCTCCCCTACAATAGGATGGATCAAAAGGCCGTCCATCATCTCGAGGGCGCATTTCTGAATATACTCGTGCGCGCGATGAATCGGATTACGGGTCTGAAATGCCACCACCTTACTCCAACCCCTCTCTTCAAACAGCTTCCGCATTTCAAAAGGGGTCTTTTGATATTCCAAAAAGGCGACATGATGCGGCCGCATCAATAGATCAATTTTTCCGCCCAGATAAAAATCGCCCAATTTGTGCGTATAGGCCACCCCGGGATGACTTATATCGTTGGTTCCATAAACATGCCCTGCCTCTTTCTCTTTATCAAACGGATAGATGTCGTCAATCTTGAGAATCGCCAAAATATCTTCTCCTGATTTTAGCGCAACTTCTTCTGAAGATTTAAACGAGGCCGCAGTAGAAGCCGTCACGGAAAGTGTGACAGGGAGTGTCCATGGAAGGCCGTTTGCAAGCCGCATGTTTGTCAGAACCGATTGGTAATCGTTCTGATTCATAAACCCTGTAAGCGGGGAGAACGCCCCGTCCGCAATCAATTCCAAATCGGAAACCTCTCGCGGCGAGAGCATGATTGATTTTAAACCCTTTGCCTTTTCTATCAGAGAAACTGATTCTTTTGCATCTACAAGTCTGTTGACTAACGTTCCGCCATGCGGGGTTGATACGGCCATTATTGTTCTCCTATTAAAATTACTTTTCTATAATCAATCCATTCATTTGGATCAGGCTCATAAATCGTGACACGCTTCGTTCAATCATTCTAAGTTAAGAGACGACGTTGAGGCCCACTGCATTTGCGCGACCCGCATCGCTTGTGGCCAATCCTTCCTCGCATGAGGTGGCAAGATGACAGCCGATTTCCGTGGCCAGAATGTGATCAAGGGTATGCGTCGGCGGAAGAGACAAAAACACCTCCTCGCCAATCACGTTCACTGGAAAAACTTGTACTGAATAATTTTCATCACCCAGGCATTCTCCTGATGTGAGCGAATATGTTTTTTTGTGCAATGGGCAAGCGACCTTAGGAACGCCTTTGGCATCTCCAATAATGCCACGCGATAAGACAAACGCCTTTTTGTGCGGACACATTTGCTGGCACGCATACCACTCGCCCCGACTTGTAAAGTTAAAGACCGCAATCTGTACCTTCCCGTATTTAATGGTTGCCCCGCCGTTATGGGGAAAGTCTGCAACCGCTCCAACCTTGATCCATGAGGGTTGATCGTCTGTCAAGAAAGTCTTATTCATCTGATTAAACTGTGCCAGCGAGACCGCTTCGCTGGGCCAATAGGCAGGACGCGGCTGATCCCGATCCATCACAATCTCAATACTAGATTCGCTTTCATCCGTATTGACAAACTGACGAAACAGTTTCCGCTTTGCAGGATCATTCACCACCTCGGCCCATTCGCATTTATAGGACGCGATTAAGAACTGCAACATCGCTTCTAATTCGGCGCAGATCCCCAGTTTGTCCTTGATAATCACCTCTTTTAAGTGCTCAATCCCCCCTTCTAACTTTTCGATCCAGACTGAGGTTCGGGTCATGCGATCCGCCGTCATAATGTAATACATCATAAAACGGTCAAGGTACAAAATGGCTGTCTCTTCGTCAATATCAGTCGCCAAAAGATCGGCGTGTCGCGGCTTAGCACCCCCGTTGCCACAAACATACAGATTGTAGCCATGTTCCGTAGCCACCAACCCAAAATCTTTTCCCTGCGCCTCTGCGCATTCACGCACACACCCAGATACGGCACTCTTCATCTTATGCGGCGCGCGAATCCCTTTGTAACGGTTCTCCACACGTACCGCAAACGCAACAGAATCTTGTACGCCATAACGACACCATGTTGTTCCAACACAACTCTTAACCGTTCGCAATGCCTTGCCATAAGCATGGCCACTTTCAAATCCAGCATGAACGAGTTTTTCCCATATCGCAGGCAAATCCTGCACCTTCGCTCCAAACAGGTCTATCCTCTGCCCGCCAGTAATTTTAGAGTAAAGACCAAACTGCTTGGCCGTCTCCCCTAAAGCAATCAGTTTATCGGGCGTGATCTCTCCGCCTGCCACGCGCGGAATAACCGAATACAATCCTCCTCTTTGCATATTGGCCAGAAAACGATCATTGGTATCTTGCAGTGTTTGTTGATCGGGGTTGACAATCGTTTCGTTCCACAGTGCCGCCAGAATGGATGAGATGGCAGGTTTACAGATTTCACAGCCGTATCCCGTCCCATATTGGGTAATAATCTCGTCGAACGTTTTAAGTTGTTTGACTTTAATCAGCGCGAAGATCTCACTGCGCGAATAAGGAAAATGTTCACAGAGATAATTGTTGAGGGTGACCCCTGCCGCTTTCATTTCGGCGCGAAAGATGTCGGTGACAAACGGCAGACAGCCGCCACACCCGGTGCCGGCCTTTGTACATTCCTTCACCTCTGCAACCGATGTTAGGTTTTGTTCTTTGATCGCATTGCAAATCGCTCCTTTTGTAACATTGTTGCAAGAACATATTTGCGCGGTATCGGGCATACTCTCAATACCGCCCAGCGCAGACGCCCCGCCTGCCTTTCCGAGAATAAGTTCCTGCGGCTTACAAGGAAGCGGGTCTGCGCTTTTTGCCATCATCGAAAGAGTGCCATAGTCTCCTGCGTCCCCAACCAGAATTCCTCCCAAAAGGCGCGTTCCCTCGGTATTAAAAAACAGTTTCTTATAAGTTGCATTAAATGGGTCTTCCCAGACTAAAGGTTTTGTTTGATCTGATGGCAACTCATATTGACCAAAGCTTGCGACATCCACACCCAACAATTTGAGCTTGGCAGAAAGATCGCCTCCGGTGAAGGACGCGGTTCCTCCCGTTAGATTGATTGCGAGGGCATCGGCCATGACATACCCGGGGGCAACCAATCCGTACGTCAGACCGTTGTGCAAGACCACTTCTCCAACGGCATAAATTGCAGGGTCGGATGTTTGTAGAGAATCGTCAATGCAGATGCCGCCTCGATCGCCCACCACAAGCCCGCACGCACGGGCAATCTCATCGCGGGGGCAAATGCCCGCAGAGACAATAATCATATCCACAGGCAATGTCTCTCCGTCTTGAAAACGGATACCCGTTACGGCCCCGTCACCCAAGATTTCTTCGGCGATTTTGTTTAGGTGAATTTTAACGCCCATCTCTTCAATCTTACGAACCAAGATGCGCGACCCTGCGTCGTTAATTTGTCTGGGCATCAATCGCGCCGCGCATTCAACCACAGATGTTTCTAGTTGAATATCAAAGGCCGCTTTGGCCGCTTCTAATCCGAGCAGACCACCGCCGATGATTGCCGCCTTTTTGACCTTGGTGCCATACGCAATAATTTGCTCTAAGTCTTCAATCGTGCGATAGACAAAAACCCCTTTTTTGTTGATGCCTGTAATCTTGGGGACAAACGGATAAGACCCCGTGGCCAGAACCAAAACATCGTATGTGATTTTGATTCCTTTTTCGGATCGCACCACGCGGGCATTGCGATCAATTTGCGTGGCGCGGTCTCCGATATGTAATGTGACGCCCTGTTCGTGATACCAGTCTATTTTAGCAAGCAGTAGTTTTTCCGCACTGCGATGCGCAAAAAACGATGTCAGCCCAACGCGGTCATAAGCGGCGCGCGGCTCTTCGCAAAATGACGTGATCTGATACTGACGGTTTTTATCAAGATCAACGAGTTTTTCGCAGAACCTCTGCCCCACCATGCCGTTGCCGATCACGACAATACTTTTTTTATGATTTGTGTTCATCACGTTATACTACGCGAACCTTTTTCGCATTTTCAATAGCGTTGGCTTTTACTTTTGCGATGTCGCCATCTAATCTATCGTACGCAAGCGACACGCCCATGCGTCTATAAGGACGGGTGGATGGCTTTCCGAAAATCCGAATGTCTGTATTGTTCATAGAGATTGCGTCTTTCATGCCTGTATAGGCGGGCACCTTACTGGAAGACTCTTTTGCAAGAATCACTGCGCTCGCGCCGATCCGTTCCAGCACAATTTCAGGAATGGGTAAGCCTAAAATAGCGCGGATATGCAGATCAAACTCCGAAAGATTCTGTGTGCCTGCCAATGTCACCATCCCCGTGTCATGCGGACGCGGAGAGAGTTCAGAGAAATAGACGCCTTGATCCGTTAGAAAAAACTCCACGCCCCACAAGCCGACGCCAGAAAGCGCGCGGGTTACCGCATCGGCCATCCGTTTTGCCTCTTCTAAAAATCCTGCAGACATTGCATGCGGTTGCCAGCTCTCTTGATAATCGCCTCGTTCCTGACGGTGCCCAATCGGCGGACAAAAAAGAGTGACCCCATTTTTCTGGGTAACAGTGAGCAGTGTGATTTCCGACTCAAATGCAATAAATTCCTCGACAATCACTTCCTTTAAATCGCCCCGTGTTCCGTGCATTGCATATTCCCATGCCTGTAAAATTTCAGACGCAACATGAATCACGCTTTGTCCTTTACCCGAAGAACTCATCAGCGGCTTGACGACACAAGGAATGCCAATCTCTGCAACAACCTCTTTAAATTTCTCAAATGTATCGGCGTAGGCATAGCGCGCTGTTTTTAATTTTAATGTGTCGGCGGCCAGATTACGAATAGCCTTTCTGTTCATGGTAAAGTTTGCCGCACGCGCAGAAGGCACCACTTGGATGCCATGTTTTTCGTAGTCGTAAAATCGCTCGGTGCGAATGGCCTCAATCTCAGGAACAATCATGTCAGGCCGATGCCTGTCTACAATTTCGTCTAGGGCGTTCCCATCCAGCATGGAAATGACTTCACGCGCGTCTGCCACTTGTTGTGCAGGGGCATCGTTGTAAGAATCAACGGCAATCACATATTGCCCAAGCCGTTTTGCCGAGATAACAAACTCTTTGCCCAATTCGCCCGAACCCAATAAAAGAATTTTCATATCATTCCCTGTCTAAAATGATCGTACCCAGACGGTTTTAATTTGTAAACGTCTCCGTCTATGCCTGTCACTAAAACGCCATGTTTTTTGGGAAGGATCTTGCCGATACACCGCGCGTCAATCGCCTTATGATGAATCAGCTTCTCAAGTCTGTCTCTATTTTTCTCCGGCACGCAAAAGAGTAGTTCATATTCTTCTCCGCCATGCAGGGCATAATCATACCAATTTGTTCCCATCGTTTTGGCATATCGTTTGAGTGTTTCGGAAATAGGAAACGTTGCACATGCTAACTGCGCCCCCACACCGGATTGATCGGTAATATGCAATAGATCGGAGGAAAGGCCGTCGGACAGATCAATCATCGCAGACGGAATTTTCTTTTTGGCCAATAGACGCCCTTCTTGCACCCGCGCCTTGGGCATAAGATGTTTATGCGGAAGTGCTCGGAACCCACCCTTTCGCAAATTTTTTTTCAGCAGTTCTAATCCTGCCGATGCATCACCCAACGTGCCTGTCACATAAATAAAATCTCCCGGAGTAGCAGTACTGCGCGTCACCATCTCTTTTTTCGGCACCTCTCCTAAAAGGGTTATGGAGATCGAAAGTCCTGCGTGAGAACGCGCGGTGTTGCCCCCAATCAGGTGGCACGGCGACTGCAAGCTGATAGACAATTCATGAGAAGCCTCATTCATCCCGCGATAGAGAGCGTCAATATCCCGCACCGATTCTTTGCCGGTGAGTCCAAGAGAGACCAAATAAAATCGGGGTGTTCCGCCCATTGCGGCGATATCGCTTAGATTCACAGAGAGCGCTTTGTATCCGATTTGAAAGAACGACGAAAATGCAAGATCAAAATGGGTTTTTTCCAAAAGCATGTCGGTGGTTGTGAGAAGCGCGTTTCCTCGCGATGAAAGCGTCGCCGCAGAATCATCCCCGATGCCCAATAAAACAGCAGGGTCGTTTGGACAAAGGAGATTTGCGTTTTTTTGAATCCTGCGAATAAGGTCAAATTCTCCAATCAAAGTGCTTCTTCCCAAGTGTAGGATTTTGGATCATGCAGACGCGGTGATTTCTTTTTCAATTTTAATTCTGCCAACGCGGATTTGTTTTTTTGGCTCATTCGCAGGGCTCGTTGCCCTACTGTCCAAAGCGGCGGAAAGCACCTGATCCATCTGATCCACAAAGACAAACTGTAATCCGCTTCTTAAGTGTTCTGGCACCTCGGAGAGGTCGTTCTCATTGCGTTTTGGAAGAATAACGGTTTTCATGCCTGCGCGTTTTGCCGCAACCACCTTTTCTTTTAAACCGCCAATAGGAAGCACATGGCCGCGCAAAGTCACCTCTCCTGTCATCGCCACACAATGGCGAATGGGGATTTTAGAAAGCACAGAGGCCAAGGCTGTGGCAATGGTAATCCCCGCAGACGGGCCGTCTTTGGGAATAGCGCCAGAAGGGACATGCACATGAATATCGCTTTTTGTGAAGATGTCAGGATCAATATGAAACTCTTTTTCGCGGGATCTTATATAAGAAAGCGCCGCGTGCGCCGACTCCTTCATCACATCCCCCAACGATCCTGTCAGGGTCAACACGCCTTTTCCGGGAACCAATATCGCCTCCACGCGAAGCACATCGCCGCCCACCGATGTCCACGCAAGACCCGTCGCAACCCCAATCTCATCTTTGGTAATATCCGATTCAGGCAGATATTTCGGAATGCCCAAATAGGTTTGAATCGTTTTCGGTGTAATTTGAAACGATTCGGTGCCCCCTTCTGCAATTATTCGCGCCACCTTTCTCATGACATGGGCAATTTCACGTTCTAGGTTTCGCACCCCGGCCTCTTTTGTATATTGCACCACAATCTGCTCTATCGCTTGCGGATCAAACTGAATATGGGCCGATGTAATACCATGTTCTGCAAGCTGTTTTTTGACGAGAAATTTTTGGGCAATCCCAACCTTTTCTTCGGTTGTGTAACTAAAGATTGAAATCATTTCCATGCGATCCCGCAAGGGGATGGGAATCGGATCGGCTTGGTTTGCCGTCGTGATAAACAAAATATTCGAGAGATCAAAAGGAACCCCCAAGTAATGATCCGCAAAGGAATCGTTTTGTTCTGGATCAAGCACCTCAAGCAGTGCAGATGTGGGATCGCCGCGAAAATCCAGTCCGATTTTATCCACTTCGTCCAGCATAAAAACAGGGTTTTTAACCCCTGCCTGTTTGAGTCCCTGAATGATTCTCCCCGGAAACGCCCCGACATACGTTCGGCGATGTCCGCGAATTTCGGCTTCGTCTCGAATGCCGCCTAAAGAGATTCGAACAAACTCCCGTCCCAGCGCGCGGGCAATTGATTTTCCCAAAGACGTCTTGCCGACACCCGGCGGCCCGACAAAACAAAGAATCGGCCCTTTCATATTTTGTTTCAATTTACAAACAGCCAGATATTCAATAATCCGATCCTTGACCTTCTCCAAATCATAATGATCTTCATCCAATATCCGCCGCGCCGCCACAAGGTCTAAATGATCGGGGGTTGTTTTGTTCCACGGCAGTTCCGAAAGACATTCCAAATAATTTCGCACTGTACCAGACTCGGCAGACTCTGGGTGCATCTTGGCAAGCCGCTTTAATTGTTTCTCGGCCTCAATCAACACCTTCTCGGGAAACTTGGCGGCTTCTATCTTTGCGCGAAGTTCGTCTACTTCGTCTAAGCGTTCATCCTGTGTTCCTAACTCTTTTTGAATCGCCTTTAATTGCTCTTTTAAAAAATATTCGCGTTGTGTTTTGTCAATGCCATCGCGGGCATCCGTCGCAATTTTCTGCTGTAAGGTTAAGAGTTCTATCTCTTTGGACAAAATATCATTGACATTTTTTAAACGCAAAAGCGGATCTTCCGTCTCTAAAATGGTTTGGGCCTGCTCTACTTTCAGCGAAAGGTTTGACGTGATAAGGTCTGCAAGCTGTCCTGGCCCTTCTAGGTTTTCGATCAAGGACATAATGTCAGGCACAACGGATTTTCCCAACGCGACAATTTTCTCCATCTGCTCTTTGGCTGTTCGAACCGCCGCTTCGGCAGAGAGCGAAAGGTTTTTAAAATCGGCTTCAACAACCGTTTGCAAAGAAACCACATAATACGGATCGGTTTGGACAAAGGCTGTTATTTTGGCCTTGCTCACCCCTTGTACCAAAATCTTGACCCGGCCATCAGGCACACGAAGCATTCGCAAAATCGTTCCCACAGTGCCCTGTAAATAAATATCCGAAGGCATTGGACTTTCCACTTCAAGATTCCGCTGTGAAGCAAGCATTACCATTTTGTGCGAAGAGAACGCCGCCTCAATCGCCTTTACGGAAATGGCGCGTCCGACAAAAAGAGGAATGACCATATTGGGAAAGACCACCAGATCCCGCACTGGCAGAAGGGGTAGCTCCAACGGAATAGGGTTTTTCTCTTTTTTGGCTTGTTTCTCTTCTTGTTTCTCTTCTTGTTTATCTTCTTGTTTATTTTTGGGGCGACGCGGCATATTTTTGATCCTTGGGTTATAACAACAAACCTTTTAAATATTTTCTAAACTCTTCTCCAAACTCTTTGTTCTGTAAACTGAGGGACACCGTTGCTTTTAAGAAACCTAGCTTGTCTCCTGCATCAAATCGCTCGCCTGAAATGACGGTGCCAAACATCGGGGTAAGATGCGCCAGATGGTTGAGGGCGTCGGTCAACTGAATCTCGTTATTTTTGCCGGGGCTTGTTTTTTCCAGAATATCAAAAATATCGGCGGGAAGAATATATCTCCCAATAATCGCAAGATCGGAAGGGGCATCGGAAGGCAACGGTTTTTCAACCAGACCGTTAATTTTATAAAGACCAGGCTGGTCTGCGGAAGTCGCATCAATCACACCATACTGATGAATCTCGTTTTTTGGAACTTTTTGGACACCGATAAAAGGCGCGGGGGTTGCTTGATAAAGATCAAGCATCTGTCTTAAGGCCAATGTCGGCGGGCTAAAAATCTCGTCTCCTAAAAGAACAGCAAACGGGTCGTTCCCTATAAAATGTCGCGCAGATAAAATGGCATGGCCTAGACCGCGCGGCTCGCCTTGACGCACATAGCAAAAGTCGGCCATGTCCGATATTTTTCTGATCTCGCCCAACATCTCATATTTTTTCTGTTGCTTGAGCGCTTCTTCCAATTCAAATGAAACGTCAAAATGGTCTTCAATCGCCCTTTTTCCACGCCCCGTGATAATAATAATTTGCTCAATGCCAGATTGTACGGCCTCCTCCACCACGTATTGGATGAGGGGTTTGTCCACAAGCGGCAACATCTCTTTTGGAGAGGATTTGGTCGCAGGCAGGAATCGCGTTCCTAAGCCTGCCGCGGGAATAATTGCTTTTCGAATTGGTTTTGGCGATACTGCTTTCGTCGTCATTATTTTTATATTAGAAAAGGATGCCGCCAATGTCAAGGTCGGAACGCTAACTGCGGTTAGATATAGAGTGAAAACAAAATGAAAAGAAAATATTGGTTAATGAAGTCGGAGCCGTCCGCTTATTCTATCAGCGATCTTGAACGGGAGAACGTCACCTGTTGGGACGGGGTGCGTAATTATCAAGCCAGAAATTTTATGCGGGACGATATGCAGAAGGGCGATGGGGTTTTGTTTTATCACAGCAACATTGTGCCCCCGGGAATCGCAGGAGAGGCGGTGATTGCCAAAACCAGTTATTCAGACTACACCGCTTGGGATCCCAAAGATCCACATTATGACCCTAAGAGCCGTCGAGAGCGTCCTACATGGTTTATGGTAGATGTTCAATTTGTCAGGAAATGCCGTGAGATCATCACCCTCGCACAATTAAAAGAGACGGATGGATTAGAAGGGATGGAGGTTGTAAAACGGGGCAGTCGTCTGTCGGTTACGCCTGTCTCGCAAGAAGCATGGAATATCATCATGCGCAAATTCCGCTAGATCATTTCAAATTCCACGGTCACGAAATGTCGGGCAAAATTTACTAATGACGACAACCTTTTTGCTGTGTTATCATTCCAAAGTTAAGCCAATAAGTTGTTGTGCGTCCTGCCTCGTGCTTCGCGTTACAGACAATCATTCAATCATTAGATTTAGGAGAGGATAGGGAATGAAGAAGATTAGAAACATTGCTATTATTGCCCACGTTGACCACGGAAAAACCACATTGGTGGATTTCCTACTCAAACAAGCCCACGTCTTTCGTGAAAATTCAGAAGATATGGGGAAGACACTGATCATGGACTCAAACGATTTGGAGCGGGAACGGGGCATTACTATCTTTGCTAAAAACGCATCGGTCTCATACAAGGACTATCAAATCAATATCATTGATACCCCCGGCCATGCTGATTTTGGCGGCGAAGTCGAACGCACATTGAACATGGCAGATGGCTGTCTTCTCCTTGTAGACGCGCAAGAAGGCCCCATGCCACAGACGCGGTTCGTCTTGAAAAAAGCGCTTCACCTTAAAATGAAGATCATGGTGATTATCAATAAAATAGACAAGGCTGGAAGACGGATTGATGAGACGCTGGACGCCATTTCAACCTTGTTTCTTGATCTTGCCTCCGATGAGGCACAATTAGATTTTCCTGTTTTGTATGCGATTGGCCGCGAGGGAAAGGCATGGACAAGTCTCCCAGAAGGAGACGCAACCACAATCCCCGCAACACTCGAACCGATATTTGAGAAGATTATTTCAACATTCGCAGAACCCGCGGGCGATCCAAACAAGCCTTTTCAGATGCAAGTGGCCGCCCTGGACCATGATCCCTTTAAAGGCATTTATGCGATTGGTCGGATTGTTCGAGGCACCATCAAATCGGGCATGATGATTGTGAGAATGTCCGAAGATGGAAAGCAGTCTAACGAGAAAATAGAGAATATCTTTGTGTGGGACGGATTGGGTCGCAAAAAAGTGGACGAGGCGGGAGCGGGTGAAATCGTTGCCATTACGGGTCTTTCCAAAGCAGAGATTAACGCGACATTGTGTGCGCCTTCTTTGTTGGAGTTTATTCCAGCGATTGCCATTGAGGCCCCAACACTTCAGATTAGCATTGGCGGAAACACCTCCCCGTTTGTCGGTCAGGACGGAAACCTTCTCACCACGCGCCAGATCAAAGACCGTCTTGAGAAAGAATTGGAAACGAACGTCAGTCTGCGAATGGTTCAGATGGGGGAGAAATATCTCCTCTCTGGCCGCGGAGAACTGCACCTTTCTGTCTTGCTTGAAACCTTGCGACGAGAAGGATTTGAATTTGAAGTCAGTCAGCCCGAAGTGATTACCAAAGAGGAAAATGGAAAGACGTTAGAACCGTACGAAGAGGTGACCATTGACGTTCCAGAGATGTATCGCGGAACGATTCTAACGGAACTATCAAAACGGCGCGCACGGCTTCAAGACACCTCGATGCACGGATCCGATGCCCGTTTTGTCTATGAAATGCCGACCCGCGCGCTATTGGGAATGCGCAGTCAATTGGCCACACTCACCCGCGGCTCGTTCACGTTAAACTCAATGTTTTTGGGCTATGAGCCGCACGGAGACGCGCTTCCGCGATCTCGCAAAGGGGTGCTCATTGTCAACGAAAGCGGAAAGTCAAACGCATACGGATTGAACATTGCGCAGGGACGGGGTTCAATCTTTATTGGGCCGGGAGAAGATGTCTATGAAGGCATGGTCATTGGCGAAAACGCAAAAGACGAGGATATAGAGATTAACATCTGCAAAGGAAAACAACTCACCAATATGCGTTCAAAATCCAGCGATGGGATTATTCAACTAACACCCCCGATTGTCATGAGTCTGGAAGTTGCGCTTAACTTCATTATGAAAGACGAACTGCTGGAAATCACGCCCAAGAACATTCGCCTTCGCAAAAGATATTTAGACAAAGGCGAACGATCTCGGATGGCTAAAAAAGGGGTCTAGCGACCCCTCGCGTAATAGCCGACCCGTTTTGGGTCGTCTGAAAAGACAAACAGGCAGGGTTGAAAGTTCATATTGATGCTGATTGATACACATTGCCACATTTTTTTCCCCGACTATGATGCCGACCGCGCGGAGGTCATTGCCCGCGCGCGCGATGTCGGCGTAGAGAAAATGATTGTGGTGGCAACCGATATTTCTTCCAGCGAAAAAGCAATTGCCCTTGCGGAGTCGTATCCTTTTGTTTTTGCAACTGTGGGATTGCACCCCCATGAGGCAAAAACAATGGACGATGCGCTGTTGCAAGAATTAGAGCGGCTATCCGCACATCCCAAGGTGGTTGCCATCGGCGAGACAGGGCTTGATTTTTTTTACAATAAGTCAGAGAACGAGACGCAACGGCAGGCATTTTCAGCGCAGATTGCGCTTGCTCAAAAAAGACGGCTTCCGTTGGTCATTCATATTCGAGACGCATGGGACGCGGCTTTTGATATTTTAGAAAACACGCATAAAGAATATTTTAGAGAAGTCGGGTCTATCTTTCATTGCTTTACAGGAGACAAAGCAATCGCTGCCCGCGCAACGGCCATGGGGATTTACATCTCTTTTTCTGGCATTGTTACCTTTGCTAAAACAGACGCTTTGAAAGAAGCGGCCACGACAGTTGATTCCCAATTTCTTCTGCTTGAAACCGATTGTCCGTTTTTGTCGCCGCAGGGTTTTCGGGGAAAACGGAATGAGCCGTCTTATATGGTCACAACGGCAAAAGAGATTGCTAGATTGCGAAACATGCAAATAGAGGCACTCTCCGAAATGACAACCGCAAATGCAAATCGGGTGTTTGGTTTATCCTAAAGATAACGCTTCATTACGACTATTATATACTATGGTATTAAAAAGTCGCGACTTTATGATATAAAGCTATCATAAAGTCGGATAATATCTACTTTTCCAGACTCTCTTGCCATCGGGCTTGAAACTCCTCGTAAGACGTAAGCAACGCGCTTTGCATGGCCTCGTCTAGATTTCTTTTGACGGCAAGGTCTTCTATGAGCATCTTGAGCCGAAAGCGTCCAAATCGTTCTACTAAAAATTGGACCGCAGAGAGGCTTTCCTCATAAGCCAGTCCTACAACGTTTGGGTCGCCTATTCCCATAAAAGAGCCATGCATTGCAGAGAGAGGAATAATTGCTGTCTTTCCCCCCTGACTCACTAATAATTTTAATAATCCGCTCCTTCTACCCCTATCAGGCTCAAAATATTGCGCGATTCCTTCATGCAACCATACAGGCACGGCAGAATTGATCTTCTCTCCTTTTTTAGAAACCCCTTTTTCGGTCATTTGCTGAATCACCGCATGGACATATTCATGAAAAAGGGTCTTCTTGAGTTGATCCATTTGGGTCTCAAACCCCTTGGTCGGAATTCTGATCTTGCCATCAAATACACCGCCGCTCCATGAGGGTGCGCGGGTTACGTCAAAAAATTGCTGATTCGTATAAAGAAAGACGATCACTTCTTCCGTGGGATAAAACAAAAGTGCCCTGCCGACTTCTCCGTACGCCTCTTCTAATCTATCAAGCACAAATTTATAAAGACCTCTGTTTTCCGCCCCTTCAAACTTAATTGTAAAATGCCGCGTGGATTCGTGTGTAAAGGCCGTGTGGGTCCTTTGCTCCTGCTCTGCCTTGTTGATCAGGTTTTTTATGTTTTGATTCGTCGGGTCCTTCTCTAAAATCTTTTTCCACGCGGAAATCGCAGAAGGCAATTGGTCCCGCTTGTAATAAAGATCGCCCAACAAGGCATACGCCCTAAGATCGTCAGGCTTTGCCTTAATTATTTCGTTGAGTATCTGAATGGCTTCGCTCTCTTGACGAGATCCGATCAACCGCGAGACCTTGTCATAAAGTGCTTCGTAGGATGGGTCTTTCGAGAGCGCGTCGGCCTTCTGAAGAATTGGCGTTGTGATGCTGAAAATAGCCGTGAGGGAAAAAGCAAAAAATAATACGCGCCATGAAACCCTTATCATGATCTGCCGCTATCGAAACCGCTCTTTTGGCTTGGGGGCATCAGACCATCGCTGATAGGTCTTCATATATTCTTCCATGACCGAACCGTCTATCCCAACTATTTTAGCATATTGCTTGAGATAACCCACGATATAAACAGACGCAGGCAAAGAGCTATATTTATTTGCTTCTATAAACTCCAGATAATTAATATTGATGAGTGTTTTATCCGCAATAGACGCAAGCGTAATCCCTTTTTGCTCGCGCATTGTCTTTAAGGTCTTGCCTGATACAACATCGTTTTCAAGGTGTGGCGCGCTTATTTCCGAAGGTTTTGTTGTGCTTGTCGCAACGGCCTGCACACTTTTTTCGATGACAACCGCAGGCGCAAGCGCAGGAACAGGGGTTTTTTCCTCTTCGGGCAAAGAAACCTGAACGCTGATGGGGACGCGCGTGATTGGTTCCGGGGTGGTAGAAGGAGTTTCAGGCAGAGTGAGAACCTGTTGCGGTGCAGGCGAGATCATCTGTTTTGGGGGTGCGGAAGAGGCAGGTTCAGACAAAAGGATCGCAAGGGCGTAATCGTATTTTACGCGCTTTTCAGGATGATTCAAAATAAGATAGGCTTCTTCAATTTTATCTAATATCCTGCCGCGTTCGGCAAAATCAAACAGGGAATACGGGGCCATTGCGTTTTTGCTATAGGTAGCCTTCGCCAACTCATAAGCCTTCTGAATCTCTCCCCAAGAGGCCTTATAAGAGACTTCTAAAATCTGATAGTAATCTTGATTCTCAATTCGCTTCAATTTATGGCCTTTGTGCAAAGTCTACGGTTTTCACACAGCCCTGTATTCTCGCCGGGGGGCGTACCCCCTAGACTTTGAGGATGCTGTCTAATGTGAGTTCATCCTTGTTTATTAAATTCGCAACGATGCCATTTAGACAGCGTGCGGAGGAGGCATAAGGACGCTCTAATATAAGCGGCACCTTCTTTTTTGTGGCCATCCAAACATAATCATCGTATTCAATATACCCCAAATAATCAACCTTAATGCCGAAATATTTTGCGCACGCGCTTCGCATTGAAAACCCGAGCGTCATGTCATCGCGAGATCGCACTTGATTCACGATAATCTTGGGTGAAAAGGTCAAGACCGCCTCTTTCATTCTGTGTCCCATTTCATCATCAATAGAGGCGATATGATCCAGCAGGTCGTGCGGCGTTCGGATGCCAAGTTCGTTTTTTTCGTGCATGGCCAATGTGATCAGTGCTTTCACTTCTGGCTTTTTCGCCATTTTTTTAAAACGTCTGTAAAACGCGCTCTTAATAAACCGATACGCATTTTCAATGGATGTCGGCTCCGGCAATACCGACAAAATACCGGTATCGGCAGAAAGAAAAAAATCTAGTAGTGTAAACCCTGTGCCTGCCCCTAAATCCAAAATAATATATTCAAAAGGGAGATCATGAATCTGTTTGATAAACCGATTTTTCTGTGTATGTTTAGGATTGGATATTTCAAGAAAGTCACAAGCCCCTGATATGAGCATCAGGTTGGGAAGATCAGTCGGCGTCAACACCTTATCAATGGACTGCACTTTTCCATTCACAAAATCAGACAAGGTTGCAGAAGGCGTGACGCCCAAAACAGTATGTAAATTGGCACAGCCAAGATCTGCATCAACGAGTAAAACCCGTTTCCCCATCTTGGATAGGGCGACACCAACGTTTGCGGCGATAAAGCTCTTACCCGTCCCTCCCTTCCCCC
>Ga0213870_1000516_pt1 | contig 17997 bp, 15 predicted proteins | sample WICALVC2017_Meta_FD_160119 | JGI IMG/M metagenome (GOLD analysis project Ga0213870, IMG submission 160119) | Freshwater microbial communities from subterranean cave lake in Wind Cave National Park, South Dakota, United States - WICALVC2017 | ecosystem: Environmental > Aquatic > Deep subsurface >... | reverse complement strand
TCCCGTATTACCTGCAATATGCAAAAGGCGATCTGCGACTGGATTTCATTGCTAATTTGGTCTATTTGTTGTTTCTAATACCCGCCATGATTTGGGCGGCCAATCAATATGGCGCGATGGGCACAGGGTATGTCTGGATGGGGCTAAGCTTGCTTTCCTTTATTGCATGGCCCCCGTTCGTTTACCGTAAATTTGTACCAGAAATAATTTTGAAATGGTATGGCGTTGATATTCTAATCATTGTTTTGACCGCTGCAATGGTGGGCTATTGTCTGAGTTATTTCTTACCCAACAGCGATAGCCGCGTCTGGCAAATGGGCATTGTTATTGGGTTTGGTCTGATCGTGATGCTCTCTGGTGCCATGGCGTCTACTTTCGTTCGCACGCGTTGGCGTGAAATGTGGAGCGTCTAATATCAATCGGAAAGACCTCCTGATTCTATTTGCAAAATCCCCACACGCGGGCGATGTTAAAACGCGTCTAACGCCCATTCTTTCTAAAAAAGAGCGTGCCCTCCTACAAGAAGCGCTTATTCTTGATACCCTTTCATTGACGGCATCTCTTTCCGTAACACGGGCACTGGCCTGCACACCCAACACAGAAGATCAATTCTTTGGCAAGTGTGCAAAGGAACATGCTGTTCTTCTGGTAAGACAAGATGGAGATGATTTGGGAGAACGGATGAAGAATGGATTTTATTGGGCTTTTTCACAGGGCTTTCAGCGCGTCGTGATAATCGGGTCTGATGCCCCGACATTACCTATCTCATTCATTAAGGAGGCGTTCAACCAGATCAAAACAATGCCGATTGTTTTAGGGCCTGCCATTGATGGCGGCTATTATTTAATCGGCACAAAGTGGCCCCTTCCAGATATCTTCACCCATATTAGATGGGGATCCAACACCGTATTATCAGATACAATAGCGCGACTCCGTCGATACCACCTCCTTCCTTTTTGGTATGATATTGATTATCCAAAAGATATGGTCTTTTTAATGTGGCATATTGCGCTACTGGCAAAGCAAAGGGGCGTCATCCCAGTTGAGACGGTGTCGTTTCTAAAGGGATATTCGGGGTCTTGTTACTGGTCTTGTTGAAATGATATCTTCCTTTCAATGGCTTTAATTGTTCAGAAATATGGCGGAACCTCTGTAGGCGATATTGATTGCATTCGTCGTGTGGTGCATCGTGTTGTCAAGGCGAAATCGGCGGGGAATCAAGTTGTTGTTGTTGTTTCGGCGATGGCGGGAGAGACCGATAGGCTGATTCGTTTGGCACAGCAGGCTTCTGCATCCCCTGCCGCGCGGGAGATGGATATGTTGCTTTCCACGGGAGAACGGGTGACGACGGCACTTTTAGCAATGGCGTTGGAGCAGGAAGGGGTACGTGCGCAATCTTTTACGGGAAGGCAGGTCGGTATTTTAACGGATGGTGCCCATACCAATGCGCGCATTGAGAAAATTACTGCGGAACGATTAAGAGAGGCGCTGGCCGCAGGAATTGTCCCTGTTGTGGCCGGTTTTCAAGGGATCAATCAGCAGTCAGATGTGACGACCTTGGGCCGTGGCGGCTCCGATTTGACTGCCGTGGCATTGGCCGCAGTCTTATTAGCCGATCGCTGTGATATCTACACCGATGTCGATGGCGTCTATACAGCCGATCCCAACATGGTTCCATCGGCGCGAAAACTTTCTAAAATTGCTTACGAGGAGATGTTGGAGATGGCCTCGTTGGGGGCAAAAGTATTACAACCCAGATCGGTTCAGTTTGCCATGAAATATCAGGTACCTGTTTGTGTGCGATCTTCTTTTACAGATGATGCAGGTACACTGGTAACAAAGGAGGATAGCGAGATGGAACAAGAGGTGGTATCAGGGGTTACCTGTGACAAAAATCAGACCAAGATAACGTTGATTGGTGTGCCAGATCAACCCGGCATCGCGTCAAAAATATTTTCGGCCATTGCGGACGCATCGGTGGTGATTGACATGATCATTCAAAACATAGGACAGGACGGATTGACCGATCTTTCTTTTACGGTGCCCAAAGGGGACGCAGAGCGCGCCAAAAAAACGCTTTCAAAGTTAAAAGCGGATCTGGGTGTAGAAGGGCTGAGAGGCATAGGTCTCATGGACAATATCGCCAAGGTCTCCATCGTCGGAGTCGGGATGCGGTCTCATTCGGGTACGGCAGCAAAAATGTTTACAACGCTTGCAAAAGAAGGGATTAATATCATCATGATCTCAACATCCGAGATTAAAATCTCTTGTGTTGTTGACGCGAAATATGCCGAGCTTGCGGTACGTGCGCTTCATGAGGCATTTGCATTAGGAAAAACGCCTGCACGGGCGGGCCGCCGTAACAAAAAATGAATTGTAACAATATGATAAGCTAATCATCTTGACAGCGGGGAACACAATAAGATAGGATGCAGGCCGCTCTAACCAACAGAAAATATTGTAGGAGACATTACCATGAAAGTAACGGTTATGGGACTTGGCTATGTGGGACTTGTCAGTTCGGTTGCCTTGGCAGATGCGGGCCATGATGTGGTGGGTTTAGACATCAATGCGGAGCGTATAAAGACACTGCGTAATAAACAGGCTCCTTTTTATGAGCCGGGGATGGAAGCGATCTTAAAAAAAGGTCTTGAATCGGGAAGACTCCGCTTTCATGCTGTTGGAGAGGATAGCGTGCCACTTGGGGAGATTGTTATTATTGCAGTGGGTACCCCATCGCTTCCGAATGGCGCGGCCGACCTTGCTCATGTTAGATCTTCAATACGCTGGGTGGCCGAGAATGCGACTGAACCGATTACATTGGTCATGAAAAGCACGGTTCCGCCGGGTACAGGCCAACAAATGCTGGCCCAATACCTAAGAGAGACGACCAGTAAGATTGCTTATGTGTCCAATCCTGAATTCCTCCGAGAAGGAAATGCGATGTCGGATTGGTTTTATCCAGACCGGATCGTGATCGGCACGCAAGATACAACGGCGCTTGAACAAACCAAGAGGCTCTACTCCAATATCAAAGCCCCTGTTGTTGCCACGGATGTAACCACAGCGGAGATGATTAAATATGCCGCCAACGCCTTCCTTGCTACTAAAATTAGCTTTATCAACGAAATGGCTTCGCTGTGCGACCGCATCGGCGGAAATATTAACGATGTGGAAGAAGGGATTGCGCTTGATCCCCGTATCGGGCCTCATTTTCTGAAAGCCGGTTTAGGGTATGGAGGCTCGTGTTTCCCGAAAGATGTGAGGGGGCTTGAATTTATTTCTACGATGCACGATCACAGCTTCGAGCTGATGAAAGCAGTGATTAGCGTGAATAACCGTCAGAGAATGCGTCCAATTCAGGCGCTTAAACGGGTGTTGGGAAGCCTTCATGGCAAAGCAATTTCGGTATTGGGATTGGCGTTCAAGCCGGATACAGACGATATCCGAGAAGCGCCTTCAATCGATATCATCGGGTTTCTGCATGCAGCCGGTGCAATCATTAAAGTTTATGATCCGATTGTGGATACGAAGGGGCATGCTTTCCTTCCAAAAGAAGTAAAAATCGCCGCGAGTGCACAGGATGCCATCTGCGGTGCCGAGGCCGTCATTTTAGCAACCGAGTGGAAAGAATTTGTCGAGGGGATTGATTGGCCCGTGGTATATCAATCAATGTTGCCCCCTCGTTTTATTTTCGATGGGAGGAATGCCCTCAACGCGGCGGCACTTAAGGCAATAGGATTTCACTACCAAGGCGTAGGACGATCGTAAATTGTGATGCGAACGACCTCATAATGTTTGCGTCAAGGAGTGAATCAATTGAGCGCCAATCAAGTTGCTTCAGCGACAAGCTTTATAAGCTTTACAAGCCCAAAAAGTACCACCTTATCAGAACCAACTGGTTTAGATAAGACGGTACTTTGGTTTCTCATCATCGGCGCTATTTTAACAAAAAATCGTTTTTTTATAGAGGGGGTCTCAATAGGTGATGTTTTATTCGGCTGCGCTTTGCTGTTGCTTTTCTATGCTTCTAGTGCAGAAGCATATTTGCAACTGTTGATGGATCAAAGAATATGCCTACTCTTTTTATTTCTTTTGTCCGCACTGATGGGGGGGTTTTATTTAAGCATTCAAGTTCCTTTTGTGTTTTCTCCTGGAAATCTATTGAAAGCACTTTTGAAATTATTGTTTTATGTCGGCGTCACCGCTTTCGCTCTTACTTTTCTGAATCGGCTTCCTCGCGCATTTATATGGGATACGGTACTAAACGGGTTGACTGTTAGTGCACTCATTACACTCTATATTTATGTTGTCATGTCCCTGCAATTGAATCTACCGTACGATTTTTTTTGGTATGGACACAGTGAAGTCCTAAGGGATGGTGGATTTTATAGACAGTCAGGCATCTTTACAGGGGGGGCAGTTTTAGCAAAAGGATTATTTTCTGAACCATCCTATCTGGGGGTTTTTAACAATCTTGGATTGGCGTATCTATACTTTTCAATTAAAAATAAACTGCAATTATTCGGATGGAAGCATCTTATTATTATTCTTACACTGCTGTTGTCCTTCTCATTAACTTCTTATATTCTCTTGGCCTTCATCATTATGTTGTTACTTGTAGATAGTAATAATATGAAGTCGATCGCCATCGTATCACTTTTTGTAGCTGTTTTTTTGTTGACGCTTGTTGCGTCGGAATTCTTGCAAGAAGTGATCGTTAACCGTATTGGAACGATATTCAGGGACGGCGATAATTCGGTGACCTTACGCGTATTGGGTTCATGGGAAGTTGCTATTAACTTTCTAAAAAGATCGTTTTTTTTTGGCGCGGGTATTGGACATTTTGATATTGCTCAGGCCAGTTTACCGGTATCTCAGTATGGGATGGGTGAAGATACCCAAGGTTGGAACATTTTAGCTTATGTTTCTGGCACGATGGGCATTCTTGGTCTTACCCTATTTATGCTCATCATAGCCGGTCTATTCAGGCATCAATACTTACTTGGGTTTGTTCTTGTGGCTGCCATGTTTACGACGGGGGCTTTTTTAGAGCCGACATTCTGGTTTTTTTACTGTTTATTTTCGACCACAAAAGAAAGCGACTGAAAAGTGTACCAGTGATGATTGCTAGTCCTTTAACAAGAGCGCAGCAAGAAATGGGGATTGTTATTGTCGATTTGCTGTGCGTATCGCCATTTTACGACAAATACCTCTGTGAGGCGATGCAGCAAAAAGGCACGCGTGTTCGTCTCTCCTCAATCAGCTTCCACCTCGAAAAAGACTACTTTAGGAATGCGGGGGTACGCAGATCCTCATGGGTAATGGATGTGGTCGCAAGGAGTTCACTGACCAATGTGTTTTTACGAAGGATGTTAAAAACTTGTGAGTACGCAATCAATATCCTGCTGCAGTCTGTCTATTTCTATTGCACTCAACCACACATTGTGCATATACAGTGGTTGCCATTTTTACGGTTCATTCAGCTAGAACTTTTTTGGTTGCGTTTCCTAAAGCAGTGTGGCTTCAAAGTCGTTTTCACAGCGCATAATATTTTACCTCATGATAGTGGTAAACAATGTATACCGAGGTTCAAAAAGCTGTACCATCTTGTGGATCATCTGGTGGTGCATACTGATTTGGCCAAGAGGGAGCTTGTCAGTCAGTATGACATTGATAAAGCAAAGATCAGCGTTATCCCACATGGCCCCTTGTTTCACGATGTTGAATGCGGTACAAAGCAGTGCTGTCGAAGTAAGGTGAGCCTCCCGAAAGATCAAGAGGTTGTCCTGTTTATCGGGACATGCAAGCCTTACAAAGGAATAGAGTTCCTTGTGCGATCTTTTGGTTTGGTTCTTCAGGAATGCCCCAATGCAGTGCTTGTGATCGCTGGAAATGGAGACCCAGATTATCTGAGTGCAATTCGGGCGCTGGCACAAAAGTGTCTTCCCAGTCAATCCGTGTCCCTTGTCCTGCGCGGTCTTTCGAATGATGAACTTGTGATGTACCACGTGGCGTCTGACCTTGTCGTTTTCCCGTATCGAGATATCACTCAGAGTGGCGCGCTACTGACTGCGATGGCGTTTGGAAAAGCGATTGTTGCAACAAATCTGGGTGGTTTTCAAGAGACGTTAGAGCACGACGTCACGGCGCTTCTCGTCCCCTACAACGACTTCCCTGCTTTGGCTGCGGCTATCGTGAAAGTGCTCAAGAACCCAGCAATTAAAGATAAGATCGGTGAGGGGGCTGCACAACAGGTAAGAAGAAAATACGGCTGGGACATCATCACAGAGAAGACACTCTCTTGCTACCGTCAGTTGTTACAGGATGTAGGGGTTTGATTCATCAAACCCTACGGCAGGATAATACCCCCCATCATTTGTGCAAGAGGAACCGATATAATTGACATTCAATCTCATTGTGCTGTATTTTTTGGGCTTGCGTACGGGAGATCGTTTTTATGGCTGACAATTATTCTTTTGATATCACCTCGAAGGTGGCATGGCAGGAAGTCAAAAACGCCGTTGATCAAACCACTAAGGAAATTCGGCAGCGGTTTGACTTAAAAGATACAAAAAGCCAGATTGAGCTAAATGAAGAAAAAGGGGTTATCATCAAAGCCGACGACGATTATAAACTAAAGGCAGTGATTGATATCTTTCAATCAAAACTGGTTAAAAGGGGGGTTTCCTTAAAGGCGCTTGTTTATGAGAAATTAGAAAAGGCGTTGGGCGACACAGTGCGACAGGAAATTACAGTTTTGCAAGGGATCGCGTCCGAAAAAGCCAAAGAGATTACGAAAGTGATTAGAGACGGAAAGTTCAAAGTCCAAACGCAGATTCAGGGGGATCAAGTCCGCGTCTTGGGAAAAGAGAAAGACCAGCTTCAAGATGTTATCCAATTTATTAAATCAAAAGATTTCGGAATTGATCTGCAATTTTCCAATTATCGCTAGAATCCTTTCAATAGGTGTTACCTGTTTCCTTCTCCTTCTTTCTGGTTGCGCATCAGGGGTTGCGCGGGATCGCGCGACAATGCACCTCTTGGATTCGTCGTCGGAAGAGCCTCTACCTAATAGAGAACAAGAAAAAATTATTTCTATTGCGAAAGGATTGATTGGGACTCCCTATCATTTTGGCGGAACCAATCTGATAGACGGTTTTGATTGTAGCGGGTATGTTGCTTACGTCTACATTATGGCAGTCGGTATGCCTCTGCCGCGACAGGCTCGTGACCAAATCAAGACTGGAACTGCTGTCTCGTCTTCACTGCAACCGGGAGATATTGTCTATTTTAAGATAGCAGGTCCTAACTCATGGCATACGGGCATCTATCTCGGCAGGAAGAAATTCATCCACGCCCCAAGCTATAACGGGGTTGTGAATATTCAGAATATCAATCTCTCCTACTGGAAAAAACGCTTTTTCGGCGCACGCCGCCTGTTGAAGGATTAGAAGAACGGCATGGTTTAGCGAACTCTGAAATTATTCAAAAACCTTTTTTCTGGTCCACTGCAGTCGGCGTCCCAACTTTCGATAAGCCAACGGAATCAGAGAGACGAGCAGAAGGAGAACGAGGCCGATGAGGAAGGGCGGGGAAACCTTTCCTTTCAAGAGGCCCAATAAGGAGCTAGAAAAAACAACGTAGCCGACAGTTGCGGGGAACATGCAAACCCACGAAGTGAGGAGGTAAACCCCAAATGGGATTTTGGTGAGGCCAAATGCGTAGTTGAGAAGATTAAACGGGAAGATTGGAATCAGTCGCGTCGTGGCGACATAAACCCATCCTTTTTGCGCCACCCCCTCGTCAATCTTTTTCCATCGTTCCCCCAAGATTTTTTGTACCGCTTCGCGCATCCAATAACGCGAGATGAGGAAGGCAAAACCTGCCCCAAGGGTCGATCCAATGGAGGCGTAAACCGTTCCTAAAACCGGGCCAAAGGCAAGGCCGCCCGCGAGTGTGATCGGCAGTGCCGGCAGAAAAAGCGCGGGTGCGGTTGCAAAGATCAGGATATAGACCAACGGCCCGGTAACGCCGAAGCCGTCAATCCCTGTCCGCAGCCGATCCTGATCTAAATACGTGCTCCACCCTGAATATCGGACGGCCGCAGCCAAAGCGATTAAGACCAAGAGAAAGACAACAGCACGAATTTTAGATTTGGACCCCATTCACTTCCTACTCCATAAGCAGTTTTTGAACCATCCGTTCGGTTTTTAAATAACCCCCTTCGCCCACGCTAATGGAGGTGAATAACCCACCACCGCAATCCCCGCCTCTTTCGCCATTTTAATCATCCGCTCTTTTTCAATGAGGATCGTTGCCCCCGCTTCTATGGCCAAAACAGACGCCTTTGCATCAATCATTGTTTGAATTGTTTGGGGGCCTACGGTTGGAAGATCAAGCCTGATATCCTGATGCGGTTTTACACACTTGATTACCCGCACAGCTTCTCTCCCTAATAACCCGCCGCGTCGTATTGCCGCGTCCGTTCCCTCTATCGCCTCGACCGCAAGCAATACTCCATCTTTCACCACAATACATTGCCCAATATCCAAAGCGCCGAGTTGCTTCGCCTTATGCCACCCCCATTCTATATCGTCTTGTTCGCTTTTTGTAAGCGGCCGCGTCATCTCGCATTCGGTTGCAAGGAGTGACGGAAGCGTGTCTATCACGGATAAAATCTGTAGACCTTCTTTCTCACAGGCTGATGCAAATGCCACCAAAATCAGATTGTCCTGTTTTTCGGGGAGCGGGTTGATCAGCGTGCGAGCCAGATGATCAAGCTTTGCATCAAAGAGATGGGTCTTTGGAATGCCTCCTGCCATCAGAATTTGGTTTACTCCCTGTTTCTTAAAATAAGGAACAATCATCCCAATCTGACCAATAGTAATCCACTCTATTTGATCCACTTTCTGTGCAAGCGATGGATCGGTCTCCTTCTCATGCGCAATGGCAAAGACCGAATAAGAAAGCGCGCGCAAGGCATCGGCAAAAATCAATGGAAGCGCGCCGTTCCCAGCAATGAGGCCAATAGGATTACTCACCGACATATTCCCCTTTTTGAATTTTCAATAAAAGAAAGAAACGCCTCCACTCGGTCAAGCTGTCCCCATGTCGTGCGCGACTCTTTAATCGCTTCTTTCAGAGGACGGTGCGCGTGAAAGAGGAGTTTATAAGCCCTTTTTAACGCGGTTATTTCTTCATTAGAAAACCCGTTCCGCTTTAGACCAATGAGATTTAATCCATGCAGCTCGGCACGATTTCCAGACGCAATAAGATACGGCGGAACGTCTTGCACCACAATCGCTCCGCCGCCAATCATTGCGTATCCGCCAATGCGAACAAATTGGTGCACAGCGACCAATCCCCCTAAAACGGCCCGATCACCAATGGTAATATGCCCCCCAAGTGCAGCGGCATTGGCCATAATCACATGATTTCCAATAAGGCAATCATGCGCAACATGAGAGTAGGCCATAAAATAATTGTGATCTCCAATGACCGTCTCATTGCGCCCTGTGGGCGTTCCACGATGAATGGTGACGTATTCCCGAAAGACATTCTTGTTGCCCACAATAACCCGTGTCGGCTCTCCTTTGTACTTAAAATCTTGAGGAGGAAGCCCAATGGAACAAAAAGGCGAAAGGTCACAATCCTCGCCAATTTTAGTGATGCCATCAATGACAATGTGACTTCCCACTTTTGTTCTTGCGCCGATAGAAACATGCTCCCCAATGATGGAATACGGCCCAATCTCAACGGAAGAATCCAAGTGTGCTTTAGGATGAATAATGGCCGTTTTATGTATACTCATCGCGTAGTGCCCTTCTGAACAACGGCCATGAGTTCCGCCTCACACCTTAATTTCTCATCTACATAGCAACAGCCCTTTAGTCGAAAAAAGGGAGGCCGCGCCTTGATCACTTCGGACGTTATTTTCAGTTGGTCACCCGGAAAGACCGCCCCCCGAAATTTTGCCTTGTCGACACCAGCCAGTAAAATGAGATCGCCCTCCTCTCCCTTTCGCGACTTAAAGGCCAAAATTGCCGCCACCTGCGCCATCGCTTCAATCATCAGTACCCCCGGCATAATCGGAAACCCAGGGAAATGGCCATGAAAAAACGGTTCATTGATCGTCACGTTTTTAATACCGACTATTTTTTGTCCCGGCTCCATTTCTAAAATTTTATCTACCAGTAAAAAGGGATACCGATGGGGAAGAATCTTTAGAATTTCACTAATATCAATGGTCATTTTACTTTTTTGCTCCCTTCTAGTTGTTTTATTTTCTTTCGCATTTCAGGAAGATGTTCCAGAGAAGACAATACCGCCAGTCCTTTGTTATAAGGCAATGGAGGAAAGCCAATCACTTTCTGGTTATTCTCTATATTCTTTGTCACGACCGATCTTGCGCCAACAATGACATTATTTCCAATCTGCACATGATCCACCACGCCCACTTGCCCAGCCAGAGTAACATGATGGCCAATCGTAACACTCCCAGATATGCCGACTTGCGCCACCAAAAGCGTATGCGGGCCAATCGTCACGTTATGACCTATTTGAACCTGATTATCAACTTTGGTCCCCTCGCCAATAACAGTATTTCCCAGCGTCGCCCGATCCACCGTCACGTTCGCACCTAACTCCACGTCGTCTTCAATAATCACCCCACCCACCTGCGGAATTTTAAAGTGTTTTGGAGGCGCGTCCTCTGCGGATTCATGCCGAATAAATCCAAAACCGTCTGAACCAATGACAGAGCCTGAATGAATGATGACCCGTTTTCCTATTTTGACCCCATCGTAAATGGAAACATTCGGATAAATCTGTGTGTCATCCCCAATAACAGAACCACGGCCCACAAAAACGCCCGAAGAAAGCCAAACACGATTCCCAATTTGAACCCCGTCTTCGACAATGGCACATGGGCCAATGGAAACGCCCTCTCCCAACAAAACATGCTGACCCACTACCGCACGCGAGTTCACACCATGAACCCGCTGTTGCGGCGGATGAAAATAAGAAAGCACGCGAGCAAAAGCATAATACGGATTGGGAACCAATAAAAATGTTTTTTGCACACCGGCAATCTTTTTTACAGAAAGGATCACGGAGGCTTGTGTTTCTATAGCCTTTTTATGATAGGAGGGGGAACCCACAAAAGTAAGTTCCCCCTTTTTCGCGCATTCAATAGAGGCAATCCCGTGAATCAACAGCGTGGGATCGCCAACAATCTTGCCATCAACCAGACTGGCAATATCGCTTAATAAGTATGCCATTTTATTTGGTAGCCGCAGGAACGTATAGCTTATCCATCTGTTCAATCACCTTGGCTGTAACATCAAATGCCTCTTTTCCATAAATGACAGCACCCCCTTCTCCGTTTTTGTTTAAGACCAATCCGTAACCTTCCTTTTCAGCAATATGTTTGACCGATTGCTCTAGTTTTTTATTAAACTCGTCCAACGCGCTCAACCTTTTTTCCTGAACCTCTTTTTGAAGCTCAGAGACTTTTTTTCGGTAATGGGTCACCTTGTCTTCGAATCCATTTTGTTTTAGTTTAAGCGCTTCATGTGAGAGCACAGGCGCCTGTTTGTCCAGTTCATCTTTCAACTGTTTTATTTCTTGTTCATCCAGATCAATAATCTTCTGTCGAGACTTAACATACTCGTCCAGCGATTGTCGTAAACGCATCCCCTCTTTCGCACCATCTAATGCCTTTTGGGCATCCAGAAAGGCGATTTTTATGCTCGCAGTCGGCGTTCCAACCGCAGGCGTTGTTACGTCCTCTGGCTGAGCCATTGTGTGTAAGGGTAAAAGCATGACAAACATCATTGCGACTAAAATTCTTTTCACTTTTTATTCTCCTTTTTTTGTTTGTTTAAAAGATGGTGCCTATTGAAAATTCAAACTCCGTCTTTGACTCTTCCTGCTGGGGATTGAGGTTGTATCCCCACTCCAGCCTTATGGGTCCCACGGGCGAAATCCATCGGATGCCGAATCCCGCACCCTCTCTCAACTCGGAAAAGGCAATCGACTGGTCATCATCAAATGCCGCTCCGATATCGTAAAAAATAACCCACTTTAATCCAGCCTCTTTTGAAATAGGCACTAAATATTCCGCATTAAAAAAGAGCTGCTTATTCCCTCCATTGATAGCCCCCGCAGATGTTAGCGGCCCGGCTTTTCCAAATCGGAAACCGCGGACGGTGTTAATCCCTCCGACAAAAAACCGCTCCCCTGCTGGCAATGCGTCTTCTTGTATCCCATCCGCATATCCGACTCGTCCATGAACAGAGAAGACATGCTCGCGCCATGCCGGAAAATAGCGGCTGGAATCAAGCATTGTCTTATAATATGCGTTATCTCCTCCTAAAAATGTTCCGGCGTATTCCAAAGAAAGGGAATGACGGGTTCCTTCCTTTGGATCAAAAATAAAATCCCTTGTATCTCGAGAAATCGAAAATCCAATTGAACTGGTCACTGTTTTACCCAACGCGGCTTGGTCTTTCACCAACTGCGGGGCAGTGGTGGCATTCACGTCTAAAAGCTGAAGACTCTCTAAAGTGTAACTAATACTGCTGCTGACATGTTCTCCAAATGATTTGCCCAAGATGAAATCTCCTCCCACCCTCTTTTCCTGATAACTATCCAATGTCCGTAACTGGTTAAAAAGATCGGTTTGTCCAGAATAGGTCGAGTCAAAAAGATAGGGTTCTCGAAAGCTGAGACTGAAACTCTGTCTCTTTCCGCCAAACTCTGCCTTCGCACGCAAAAGTTGTCCCCGACCAAAAAGGTTCCCTTGATTGACCTCAAACTGTCCAACGAATAGATCAACAGAGCTATAGCCACCTCCCAAAGTCAAAGTCCCAGTAGACTTTTCCCTCACTTCTACATTCAAGTCCACCATTCCATTCCCCACCTTTTGGGGGACAAGATTGATATCTTCAAAAAAGTTTAAATTATGGATTCGCTCGAAGGAGCGTCTTAATAGTCGCGTGTTGGCTGTTTCCTGTTCGTTTTGTCTGATCTCTCGTCGAATCACCTTATCATGTGTCTTATCGTTTCCGCGAATATTAATATTTCGGACATTGTAGGAAACACCCTCTGTAACAATGTACGTCAGGGCGACCGTCTTGGTTTCGGTGTTTGGAACAATCTCTGGCACGACATTGGCAAATAGATAGCCGTGCTCTCCGTAAAGATCAATTATTTTCTTGATATCGCTTCCAATGACTTCTTTTCTAAATGTTTCTGAAACACGGGCATTCACAATCGCAAGCAGCGCCTCACTGCTCAAGAATAGATTCCCCTCAATGCCTATCTTTTCGATTTTATACGAAAACCCCTCTGAAACTGGGAAGGTAATCACTGCCCCAGGCATTGTCGCGCTCGTTTTTTCGTCTTCGCTGAAGGTGATAGAAGGGGCCCCTACCTGTATTTGAAGGTACCCTTCATTGAGATAAAAATCCTTAATTTTCTCCCTATCCAAAGAAAGTTTGTCCTCTGAAATCCGTTCCGATTCTCCGACCCACGGAGGAAACCAGAAATATTCTTTTGTGTCTAGCTTCTTTTTAATTTTTTCTTCTGGGAACGCAGAGACACCAGAAAGGAGGATTTTTTCTACATAAGCTGGATCATTTTCCTTGATGAGAAAGGTTAAGGCACTCTTGGAATCAGAAAGTTTGTTCAGAACGGGAAGAATACGGGCATCTGCATACCCCTCCTTCTCATAAAGGCCCCGAATTGTTTTAACGTCATTTTCAATTGCCATCGAATCGACTAAAGTATGTACCTTCATGGACAGTTTTTCTTTCAGTGTTTCTGTCCGGAGATGGTCATTCCCCTCAAAGGAGATTTCGGATAGTTCAGGTTTTTCATGAACAATAAAGGACAGGGAAATTCCCCCTTCAAAGGGGTCAGTCATGACTTCGATCTGATTAAAGTAGCCCAATCCGTAAAGTGTTTTAAGTTCTTTTTGTATGGTTTCCAGAGAGAAAAGACTTCCCTCTTTCATATTCAATCTTGATAAAAGGGTCTGGGTGTCAACCCTTTTATTCCCTTTTATCTGAATTTGTTTTACCAAAAATTGGCCCTCTTGCGCGAAAGCATGGGCATAAAAAAGTAGGATAACAATGTAAGGAACAATCCGCTTGATGAGATAAATAATGCCTCCTGAAAGCTATAAAAGACAGGGATGGTAGCATGTTTTCCCGCAATCTGTAAAGGGAGTGGCGACCCCTCTGGTGGTCGTCACCCTGATGCGGGGCAGGCACAGGGGCCTGTCCCTACAAAGGGTTTATACAGGAAGGGTCTTCTGGATGGAGGAGACGCTATGAACATTGCTTTCTGAAGCAAGACGATTAGGGTATCCTTTCTCTTTCAGTAAAAACCCTTGTATCAGCGGAATGCCAACCTCCCATGCCACCTCCAACTCTTCTTGCATTTCTATCCCCTCGGCAATAATAGAAATGGCCTGATCTTTTTGTAACGCCCCGACAATGCTTTTTAAGAAAGTCCGAAATTGAGGGGAAGTAACAGCCTGAAGAATAACAGAACGGTCAACCTTGATATAGTCGGGGCTGAGTCTAGAAATAAATGGAAGCGAGATAAACCCTGCGCCAAAATCATCAATGGCAAATTTAAACCCTTTTTCCCGCCACTTTTTTGCAATTTTAAGATAGTCTTCATAGTCTTCAAGCGATTCAGACTCTGAAATCTCCAAGACCACATCAATATTGGGAGGCTTTTGAACCCATCCGCATTGGTTCAGCAGGGCAGAATCGACGTTTAAAAAAACCCGCTCTAAATTGAGGGCCTCGGCCATTTCTATTTGGGTCACAAAACAATTATTTTTTACCTCTGAAAGTTCTCCCAATGCCGCATATTGTTTAAAAATGTCTGCAATGCCAAACTTGCCATGCGCATCTCGACTGAGGGCCTCATAACCGATAATCAGGTTTTGGCCTAAATCCACAATCGGTTCAAGCAGTATATGAATACGGTCGGAATGATTAAAAGCGCCAGCGGAGCCAATGCAGATTTTTTGATCGCTTTTTTTCGCAACAATAAGAGACTGATTGGCTAACGTCATCATCTGATCCTGTGTTTGACTTTCTGTTGGATAAAGGGCTACGCCGATACTGACATCAAGCGGAAATGCGGCAGTCTCGCTCGCGTCTTGTACCGCCTTTCTGATTCGAAAGGCGGTGTGTAATATTCTTTCATGGTTGACATTGTGGAGCAGGACTGTAATTTCATCCACGCCGGATCGGAAGAATAGCGAGGGTCTCTCCCCTGTATCCTCTTTGACCACTGCGGCAGAAACGCTGTCCACCATAATTTTGAGGACATGATCACCGTACTGATGTCCAAATTTTTCATTCACTTCCTTAAACTGGTCCAGATCACAGACAAGGAGGGCAACACTTTCCTTCTCCCGATCTGCCCTCAAGAGCACCTCTTTTAATTGCATCCCCAACTGACCACGATTATACAAGCCTGTAAGGGGATCTCGCGATGAGAGCTGCTTCACTTGGGCTAGGGCCTTATGTTTTTGTATCGCGATCACCGCCGCTGTCGCAAACTGACCCAATTGGTCAACAAGATAAGGCGGATAGGTTCTCGCATTAATATCGTCATAATAAAGGATGCCAAGGAGTTCCCACTCCGAAACAAGCGGGATGGCCACCAGAGAGCGAATTCCCGCGTTCAAGAGAAAGGTGCTGTCAAAAACCGTATTTTCCTTTAGGTCATCAATAACCGTTGGCTTGCTACTTGAAAGCACAAACTGCGTGAAGCCCCCAGGACGGATCGAATACCGCTCTCGCTGGAGTAACCCTTTTGGCAGTCCCTTTTGGGAGACAATCGCGAATTCTTCTTTATCTTGGTCAAACAACGCCAGCGAGCCAACGGGCATATCGGTCATCTCCATTCCTCCCGTTACAATGGTATCAAAGATTTGCGCAACTGTCTTGGATTGGGCAATCATAAGGCTAATTTCCATATGTTTCTTGAGTAGACGATCTTTTTCTTTCGCCTCAAGAATCGTGTTGACAAAGAGGTGTACCGCGTCCCCCGTGGCGACGCCAAATCGCCTACCTTCCATACCCAGAAGGTTGGCCCTAACCTTTTCATCCCCTGTCAACTCAAAGACGATATCGACCTCTTGTGCCTTTAGCATTTCAATCGGATTCGCAGTATAGATCGGGAGTCCGGCCCTCTGGGCCATCTCTATGGCAGGGGCGCTTGGATTACAATCTGCTACTCCGACAACGTGAATCCATGAAAAGGGAAGCAAGTACTCCAACAGAATTTGACAATCCTTTCCTGCACCAATAATAAAAATGCGTACGATGTCCATGGTGGCCAGTCTAACATAAATAATCCCCAGAATTAAAATCATCGTAAATTCCGCGATAGCGGAATTTAAAATTGCAATTGTGATGAGGAAAATTGGATCGCTACTCACAATATCTAATTCCGGTCAAGGACATTTTCCTTTATCCACTCAAACCCGTCTTGTCTTTTTTGCGTGATCCCCTGTATGATCGCGTCAATGAAAGATCAATACTGGCTTTTAATTGCCTTGCTTTTAGTCGGAGGGGGATGCACGGATACCTTGCTCAATAATCCCTATCCTGCGAAAGAGAAAACCGAGAATATCCTTTATAGCTCTTTTAGCGAACGGCCCAAACACCTTGATCCTGCTTTGTCATACTCCTCTAATGAAATCGTTTTTACGGCGCAAATCTACGAGACTCCGTTTCAATATCACTATCTAAAACGGCCATACACCCTGATTCCGCTCGCGGCAGAAACAGTTCCGACTCCGACTTATCTTGATAAGTCTAATCACGCCCTCCCAAAAGATGCACCAGCAGAACAGGTTGCCTTCAGTCTCTATGAAATTAAAATTAAGCCGCACGTCCAATATCAACCCCACCCTGCGTTTACTAAGGACAAAGAGGGAAAATACCTTTATCATAATATGACATTCGAACAACTCAATCAGATCAATGATCTCGGAGACTTTGAAGAAACAGGCAGTAGAGAACTGACTGCGGCAGATTTTATCTATGAAATAAAACGTCTTGCACATCCTAAATTAAACTCTCCTATCTACGGATTTATGAGCGAGTATATTGTGGGATTAAAAGAACTGGCGGCAACATTAAAACAAGAGGCTGAAAGTGTTTCTTCGCGACCATCGGGAGCGACATTACCGCAGTCGGCGGCCCGACTATCTGGGGTGGAAGAAGTGGATCGGTATACGTATCGGATAAAAATAGTTGGAAAATATCCCCAGTTTATTTACTGGTTGGCGATGCCGTTTTTCGCTCCGATTCCGTGGGAAGCCGATCGCTTTTATTCTCAAAAGGGACTGATCGATAAAAATATCACGCTGGATTGGTATCCGATTGGAACCGGGCCTTATATGCTCACGGTGAACAATCCAAACCGTCAGATGGTAATGGTGAAAAACCCAAACTTCCATGGGGAAAATTATCCTTCAGATGGGGAGGAAGAAGATAAAAAAACAGGATTGCTCAATAACGCGGGCTTGCCGCTGCCCTTTATTGATAAGGCAGTCTATAGCTTGGAAAAAGAGGATATCCCGGTTTGGAACAAGTTTCTGCAAGGATATTATGATGCCTCTGGGATTGGGTCAGACAGCTTTGATCAGGCAATTCGGGTTGGCGCAGGCGGGAATGTTGACCTTTCGGACGAGATGAAAGAAAAAGGGATTCGGCTTATCACCGGCACGTCACCGACAACCTACTATTTGGGATTTAATATGTTGGATCCAACCGTAGGAGGATTTTCTGACTCTGCCCGAAAATTAAGACAGGCCATTGCGATTGCCATTGATCAAGAAGAGTCGATTGCAATCTTTAATAATGGCCGCGGGGCCGCAATGCAGGGGCCAATCCCGCCCGGCATCTTTGGATATCAAGAAGGGGAAATTGGCATCAACCCCAGAGTCTATGATTG
>Ga0213870_1000515_pt1 | contig 18000 bp, 28 predicted proteins | sample WICALVC2017_Meta_FD_160119 | JGI IMG/M metagenome (GOLD analysis project Ga0213870, IMG submission 160119) | Freshwater microbial communities from subterranean cave lake in Wind Cave National Park, South Dakota, United States - WICALVC2017 | ecosystem: Environmental > Aquatic > Deep subsurface >... | reverse complement strand
GCTAATACCACTCAAGCTGTTATTTCCAGATTAGAAAATATGACAGCTAATCCTTCTGTCGGACTTTTACAAAAAATTGCCCAAGCCCTAAATTTAAAAGTCAAAATCCAGTTTGAATAACCCCGATTTCTTACGTAATTAATTACGTAACTATTAATTAAACCTTTAGTTTACCTATTTTACACTTTATCAATACTGCCAATAGTAGCGTTAGTAAAAATATATACAAGGGGAAGGCAAATGTTTCAGGGTTCCATATTTTAATTGTCAGAAGAGTAATTCCTGCACTTATTGCATTTGCAAAATAAAGTATCCAATTTTCAGTTTCAGGGAATTTAAAAGACTTAATTACTGTAGGGAATGCTGCCAACCCATCCGCAAGAATGGCAAAAAATATTGCAACATTTCCAGTACCAGTACTGTACCAAAGAAAAAGTCCGACGAGCGATAGAACTCCGCATATTATATCTAGCTTGCCTATCTTCCAATAAGCCTTCTTATTTACAAATGAAGCTATAAATATTATGAGCGGAATAAATCCAACCATAAATGTTAACAAAGCCTGATGAATTCCAACTCCTTGTTTAAGTTGGGCTATAAATGCAATAAGAGGTGCTAAAGACCAAATAAACCAAGTGACTCTATTGGGTTTTACTTTCCCTTTAATCGTGTCTACGAAATACCCAATACTGCCAAAAAAGAAGATAGCTGCTCCCAAAAATACGAGGTTGTCATTAATCACACTGAGATGATTGTATCAGAAAATCTAAACCAACCCCCACTCCAAAAACTCTAAAATTTTGCTAAACTAAAGTTCATGGATAAAAAATGGGAGATTATCTATTACGAAACCTCTCAAGGCAACTTTCCTGTCTTTGAATTTATACAAAGCCTAAATCCCAAAATTAAATCCAAGATCATAGGTGTAATTGATCTATTAAAAGAACTCGGTACTTTGGTAGGGCCTCCGCATTCAAAAAAAGTCACAGGCACGCCTTTGTGGGAGCTTCGCATTCTTGGCGGTAACAACGTTAGAATCTTTTATGTAGCAGTTGTTAACCGGAGATTTTTACTGCTCCATGCATTTTTGAAAAAGAAACAAAAGACAGATGCAAGGGAAATAAAAACCGCCATTGATAGATTGAATGACTTTAAATCGCGCCAAGATAAAAATTGACCATTGCAAATATCATAATATTGTGATATTATTGAAACTATGATGAATTGGGAAACACATAGGAAAATATTAATGAGAGATCCCCAAGTTAGAAAAGCATGGAAAGAGGCCAGGCTTGAATACGAAATTGCCAGGGCTTTAATTCTGGCAAGAGTAAAAAAGCGTTTAACACAAACTCAGCTTTCCAAAATGCTTAAAACCAGACAATCTGTTATCTCCCGCGTGGAAAGCGGAAAAACTACCCCTTCTTTGTCATTTCTAAAAAGATTAGCAAATGTCCTTGATCTCTCCCTTTCAGTACAATTTAAGTAAAAGCAAACGAGTTCCAAAATCACCCTCTGCAAACCTAAATTCCCCCACCTCCAAAAACTCTAAAATCTTTTCCTCATTTATTTTTCTTTTTTGGTTCCAGTCATTTTACCAATTAAAGTACCAACCCATTCAGGAGAATCTTTCTGTACGTCAGCAGGTAGAATTGTAGACCAATGATTTGGAATATTTGATTTTTTAGTTTCCAAGACTCTTATCAAACCCGCAGTCCCAGTTGACCACAGAACCCACTGATCACGATTCAAAGGCAACGGATCTTTTCTGTCAGGTCTCCACCTTTCGATAGTTCCAAATGCAATACTGGTGAGTGAGGTATAAGAAACGCTTCCAGCCCATGAATAAAGAGAAGGAACGTTTGGCCCTGAAATTATACCAATAGGGGAGACTACACTAAAGCTTCGTTGCAAGTTGGGTTGAAAGATACTCACACAGCTACCAAAACTTATTAATTTATCTCGCATATGCAAACTCTACTCTTTTTTATGGGGAATTACCAGATTTGGAAATAATTAAAATCTTTGGTTTGCTACGTAATAATCAAGAAGTCTTCTTATCATTGCTTGATAAGAAGCCTTATGCTTTCTTGCAGAGTCTTTAAAAAAGTCTAAACTTTTTTGAGTCAGAGTTAACGTTACTCTTTTCTTTTTCTCTTTTAGAATTAAATTTTCAGGACGCGGCAAAAAATCACTAATTAAACTTGCCTCTATGGGTTCATTTCTGTATTTGATTTTGTTTTTCATTTTCATCCCACTCAAAAGATATATTCATAAATATATTACCATAATAGCATATATTTTGCAATATATTAAATTGGCAAATTTTGTGGTTTTTTGTAGGGAATTTCCAGAGTAGGATGCTACTAAACTAGCTTCCTACTTGATCCTTCGGCAAGCTCATGACCAACACTGAGCGAAGTCGAATGTGTTGGAATGTGGAAATGTGTTTTAACTGAAAATACTGAGAAACGGGTACGTTCTTTCCTTGCTTGGCGTAGCAAGATGCAGACTTGTGCCTGGCTCCCCCGTCAGGACTCGAACCTGAAACAAACTGCTTAACAGGCAGTTGCTCTACCATTGAGCTACAGGGGAACGTTTTCGATTAGAGATATTCTATCATCAAACAAAGCGTAAATCCAGCCCATGATTTTTCTATGAATAGCAGAATCGCTAAACCGAATTTGAATAACACCATATTGGTGGATATTTTTCCTTACTTTTTTACTATCGCTTTTTACTTTTGAAATATAAGTTTTATGAAACTGATTAGAAGGTAAACTAACTAGATCTGACCAAAACTTTTTTGCGTTTTTTTCGCTGAGACCTTCATGAAGCCATATTGCCCCTCTCATTTTATCCATAGGAACCTTGGCAAATGTTAAAAACCAATCCATCATAAATTTGATTAACTTTGGGTCAGCGTTGGAGAATCCTGCTTTCCCATCTCCTTTGTTTCCTTCTGCTGCATAAAGCGCAATGCCTGTAACAAATTTGTCTCTATTACCTAACTTGCCAAGGGTTTTTCTTGCTTTTTCTTTTATCTTTTCTGTTCTTGCAATTCTAGCCCGACGCTTATTATCTGCAGCAACTAAAGATCCTTTTCTTTGTCCGAATTGTTTATTTTCTAAGAGACGCAACTTCTGTTTCTGTGTTAACTCAATATCTCTACACCATTTACTTATCGTGTCTTTGGAGACAGAAATCGTTTGAAGTATTTCTCTATATGATAAACCTTGACGTCTTAATTCTTGAGCTTTGAATTTATCTTCAATTCTTCCAAAATATCCCACAGACTTATCATATTAAACGAACCAACAACAGTCAAGTGAGCAAAATTGATATTCTAGGTTCGAGTCCTAACTTAGAAAAAATATCCTAAGCCTCTATCTGCCTCTATTAGAACAGGGAACATTTTACTCTGTTGTGGTTTCTGTGGGGATTTGCTTTTTTGCTTTTGTTTTCTTTTTTACAGGCTTAACATTTTCTACACTTTTTGACTCTTCCTTAACTTGAGGTAATACTACTTTCGCTGTTTCCATTGGCTTTTCCGGATTTAGCAATTTTAAGATCTGATCAAGCTTGGCATTAAGCGCTTCAAACTGTTCTTTATACTGAGGATAAGATGAACTTCTGTTGTTGTCAAAGCTTGGTCTTCTTGAATCAGAAGATCTCATTGCTGCAAAACAATCTCTGCAATAAACAGGCTTACTTCCTGTTGGTTTAAATGGCACTTCACATTCTTTGCCGCAGTTACTGCAGGTTGCCTTAAACATCTGCCTATCTGCGCCCCGATCGCCATCAAATCTTCTTCTGCCAAAGCCGCGCCCGCCTTGCCGCGAGGCAGGCCCGCCACCTGATCTGTTACCTCTATTAAAAGCCATACTGTATTATAGCACGCAGCTCCTCGCATTGCATGAGCATAATTAACCCAATCAATCATTTGGGGATTTAATAAAAACCACATAAATCCAGCCCACATATTTACAATGCGTGCTACAATATTCCTATGTTTGATATGGAAATAGCAACTTTGGCAGGCGGGTGTTTTTGGTGTCTTGATGCGATTTTCAAAAGATTAAAAGGCGTTGTATCTGTTGTGCCAGGATATAGTGGCGGGAAAAAAGAAAATCCGAGTTACGACGAGGTTTGTTCGGGCACAACTGGTCATGCAGAAACGATTCAAATAGTCTTTGACCCCAAAATTATTTCCTTTGAAAAACTTCTCGATGTGTTTTTCCATTTGCACGACCCTACCAGTCCAAACCAACAGGGTGCTGATATTGGCCCCCAATATAGATCACAGATTTTCTATCATTCAGAAAAACAAAAACAAATTGCAAAAAAACTAAAAGAAAAATTGGATAAATCAGGAGTTTTTAATAAACCTATTGTTACTAAAATCACTCCTTTTACCAATTTTTACAAAGCAGAAGATTATCATATAAATTATTATGAAAGAAACAAATCCTCTCCTTACTGTCAAATAGCGATAAACCCAAAAATCCAAAAACTAATGAAAAATTATGAGGAATATACCACTTGCTGATGGATGTTTTAGTGTCTTGATGCAAGCAGTTGTTCTTAATACTACCGTTGGCTAACCATTGACACCAGAAGGCTTATTACCCAAAACCACACAAATAAGGTCATAAAAAATGCTATTACTGTAACTCTAGTCGATCTTGAAAAGAAATTATCTAATGTTTTTTTGGCAACTGCTTCAGCAAGGCTTTCTATATCTTCTTTAGCCAAACTAATTTTGTGCCTTGAGGAATTTTCGTCTTCTCTGGGTTGGTTCTTACTGTCCATAAAAAAATCATACCACTGTTAAAAATAAAATGCAAGAACCAAATTTAAATTCACTCCCCCAAATAATCTCTTAACTTATTCCCCCTTGATGGGTGGCGAAGTTTGCGCAGCGCCTTTGCCTCAATTTGCCTTATTCGCTCCCTAGTTACAGCAAACATTTTTCCAACCTCCTCCAGTGTCTTTGCTTTGCCGTCTTTTAGCCCAAACCTTTCTTGCAAAACCCGTCTTTCTCTATCAGAAAGCGTTAAAAGAACTTGCTCCATTTGTTCTTTAAGAAGCTCACGGGATGCAGAATCAAAAAGGGTTGGGGCAGAGCTATCATGAATAAAATCTCCAAGCTTGCTATCCTCTTCTTCTCCAACAGGCGTCTCAAGACTGGCTGGCTCTTGAGATATCTTAATAATCTCCAGTGCCTTATCCGGCTGTATCCCTAAAACTTTTGCAACCTCCTCTGGGGTTGGTTCGCGTCCCAGCTCCTGCATCAGTTTCCTGGATGTCCGCAAAAACCTGTTTATATTTTCAACCATGTGGACAGGAATCCTAATAGTTCGCGCCTGATCCGCAATCGCGCGAGTTATGGACTGCCTGATCCACCACGTAGCATAAGTTGAGAATTTATAACCTCGCCTCCAGTCATACTTTTCAACCGCTCTTATCAAACCTTGATTTCCCTCTTGTATCAAATCCAAAAGTGTCAAGCCTCGTCCAACATACTTCTTGGCAATAGATACCACTAACCGAAGATTAGAATTGGTTAGTTTTTTCCTAGCTTCCTTGCTGCCTTTCTCTACCTTTTTTGCCAAGTATATTTCCTGCTCAAACTTAAGAAGAGGAATACGGCCAATTTCTTTAAGATACATTCTTACGGGATCGGAAGAGGTTCCTTCTGTTAAAACAGTCAATGCCTCAAGCTCTTTTTGTAAATCTTCTATTGGTTTTTGGCTATCTATGTCTTTAGCAACAGATTCAAAAACATCAACTCCTGCCTTCAAAAGCTTGCCGTAAAGCTGGTCAAGATCTAAAATGTGGTCTTCGGGTTTTGGAAAAATTGCCAGTATCTCGTCCTGGGTGATGTATCCTCTTTTTTTTGCAGAAGCTACAATTTCTGATAGTATATTTAGAGTCTTTTGCTTCATAGTTAAATTTATTTTACCACACTTAATCTTTGGGCAAAAGACTAATAAGAGAAGATAGCTCTTTTTTAAGCGCTTCTATTTGTTGACTATTTTCTGCTTTGTCCTCGTTTTTCAAGGCATTTGCCAAAACCTGCATCTTGTTTTTAAGAAATAATGCCCTTAACTCTCGCGATACTTTTTCTACTTCTTGCATGCTTTGGTAAAACTCTGTAAATTTTGGAAGAGGAAATAAAAAACAAGTATCAAAAGTCTGCTCTAATTCTTGAGGAATAGATGATAAAAACTGTTTGGCGTCAAATTTTTTTTTCTTCTTAAAATAAGAATCAAGATAATTAACAATTTTTTTATAAGATATTCCTTTAAAATCATAGTCTTGCAGTATAAATTGTATACTCGTCAGGGCATGCTTGGGATCTTCGCTTTGAATAATTAAGCTCAAAAGATACTCTTCCAAAATTTCTACTCTTTCTCTTTTGTATTTTTTCTCAAAAACCATATTTTTTTCTATAACTTCTTTTTTTGCTGCTCTTTCCAGTTCCCTAACCAAACTATCATAAGAAGTATCAAGTTCTAGACTTAATTTTTTTAGATAATGCTCTTTAACAATTTCGTTCTCGATGTGACTTACTATTGGCAACAATTCTGTAGCTATTTGCCTTTTCCCATCAATGCTTTCTTTGTCGTACATGGAAAAAGTGTGACTAAAAATATAGTCGTAAACGCTAGCGCTCTCCTTAACTGATTTTTTAAAAGCAAAAGGGTCTTTTTTTACAGCCTCGTCTGCGTCTTTGGCACTCCCTAATACAATTGATGATATGGCAAACCCTTTTTTCTCCAAAACCGGCAAGCTTCTTTTTGTAGCATCATAACCTGCTCTATCGTTGTCAAAACAAAGACTTACGCGTTTCGTAAAACGTGCCAGAAGGTTTGCCTGATCTTCCGTTAACGCAGTACCTTTTATCGCAACAGTGTTTTTAAATCCCAGGCTATAAAACGCAATAACATCAAATTCTCCCTCAACAGCAATTGCCAAGTCTTGTTTCTTTATTTCTTCTTTCGCAATATTTAGACCAAAAAACATACTGCCTTTGTGGTAAACAAGAGTTTCCCTACTGTTTATGTACTTTCCGCCAAAATAATCCTTGTCTATTGCTCTGCCTGAAAATCCTAAAACATTGCCTCTATGATCAAAAAGGGGAAATATAACTCTTCCTCTAAAAAAATCAAACACTACATCTGCCTTTAGAAACGCGAGACCTGCTTCTGTTAAGTCTTGTTTTTTGTATTGCTTTTTATTTATAAGGTAATCACACATTGATCTTCCTGATCTTGGAGCAAAGCCAAGCCTAAAAGTTTCTATAAGACGAGTATCTATTTTGCGTTCATTTATAAGATAATTTAGCGCTTGTTTACCTGCTGCGTGTTTTGTCAACACGAAATGATAAAAGTCCATTGCAATTCTGTTTAAAACATAAATTTTTTCTTTCTTTGCCGCAAGTCCAGTCTGAAAGTCAGAATGTCTGATCTCTACTCCTCCCTTTTGGGCAAGAATTCTTAAAGCCTCTATAAATTCCAAATTTTCGTACTCCATTAAAAAACTAAACGCATCGCCGCCTTTGCTACAGCCAAAGCAATGCCAAATTTGCCGCTCGGCTGAAACAATAAAAGACGGGGTTTTTTCGGTATGGAAAGGGCATAGTGCCTTAAAATTTCTGCCCATTTTTTTTAGGGGAATATATTCCGATATTAAAGAAACTATATCTATTCTTTCACGAACCCTTGCAACATCATCCATATCGCAGCTATTGTACCACGTTAGGTATTGTTTTTCTTTTTAGAATTGCTGCCAATAGTATGGTATAATACTGATACATGGTTGAGGAAAAGAAAAAAACGCAAAATTTGATTGTGAAGACTAACACTGTCATAGGAAGTACTTATTCTCAAATTGCTAGAGTTACAGTTTCTGATTATGAAATAACTATAGAATTTGCCTATGTACATCCTGCTGATCCGGCACAAGGACATTCAGTAGCAAGAGTAACAATGCCAATAGCAGCCGGACGGGAACTAGCACAAACTATATTATCATTAGATAAGATACATAAGAAAAGGAAGAAACGTAAGCCAAATGACTAATGCACAATTATTTTCATATCCAAATGTCAATCTCACGTTCAATCAAGATTTAATAGCTCCGAATGCAATCCCAAACTTTAAAATAAGACAAATTATATGGGAAAGCTTATTAGATGAAACTAATACAGAACTAACAATAACTTCGCTATTACATAGCGTCAGATTTGCTACTTTTGTTGAAGAAACAAGAGAGGAATTTAAAAAAAATTATAAAGACCTTAGTAAATTTCCAAAAATGAATGGCGATGATTGGAAATGAATAGAACATGTATGAAATTCGTTTTAATGGAAGTAAGGTTCAAAAACAGTTTAAGAAACTGATGCAAAAACTTTCAGATGAAGTAAAGGCTAGACTGAAAAAGGCTTTAGAAAATAATCCTTATCCTAGTCCCACATATGGGAGTAACCGCAATGTCGCCACAAAAATTGAAAAGAAAGGAAGAATTTATTGTTATGAGGTAACTGGAGGAGATAGGATCTTATTTGATATTTATGAAAAGCCAATAAAAGCAGTATTAATACTCTTTGCAGGGGGTGATGATAAAGAACAAAGATTCTTAAAAAAACATGCAAAGTAACAATACAAAAGTTACATAGAAAGATAAAAAGCTTAACTTCTCACCTTATGTTACTTGTTGTTTTTGGCAAACCAGCTGCTGGTAAAACACGCAATGTCTCTCATGTTTGAGCCACCGCGCATTGCCCACATTGTTATTAATAACAACCCACCGGGCAAAAAGATGCTTGTCGCCCAATTGCAAACAATTCTTCCTTCGTTAAATAACACGCTTGTTGATTAACGTATCAATAATTTCCTTTGCTATCATTTGTTTTGATATACGCAGTGCTTTTTTATACTTACCATCAGGAAATAAGATAATAACTTCGTTAAAATCCGACTCAAACCCTTGATCCTTTTTCCCTATGTCATTTGCAACAATTGCGTCTGCGTTGCTTTCTTTTAATTTGTTATGTGCAGCTTGAATAATATCTTGTTCTGGTAAACCATATTCTGCTTTAAATGCAATGAGTCGAATATGTGGATTAAGCTTTTTTATTTGATCGATAATTTTCTTTCGTGGGTAAAGATCTAGTCGCAATGGCAGATTGCTTGTTATTTTTCCTTTATGTTGATTTTTGACATAAAAATCAGATATCGCTGCTGTATGAAAGATACTATCATATTTGGGAACAAAAGCTGCTATTAGTTTCGAAAGATCATCAAACGTTTCAAATAATTTCTCTGGGAGTAGGTAGCGAGGGGAAACAGCAGTTTTTGACCGTAGTAATAATACATCTGCTCCTCGCAAAAGACATTCTTCAGCAATTGCCGCTCCCATCTTTCCAGAACTTTTATTTGCAATAAATCGAACGTTATCAATTTTTTCTATGACTCCTCCTGCGGTAACAATAACTTTTTTTCCCTTTAGAGACTCTGAACTTTCCAGTTGCCGCATTACTTCTCTATATATTGTTTCGATATGCGCAAGTCGCCCTTGTCCTTCATATCCGCATGCAAGCATTCCTTTTTCCGGATCAATAATAATATATCCACGTTTTTTGAGAAGCGAGATGTTGTCGTAAGTAGCAGGATTATTCCACATATTAACGTTCATTGACGGACAAATGACAACTTTGGAGGTTGCTGCCAAAAGGGTGGTTGTTAAAAAGTCATCTGCAATGCCGTGTGCTATTTTTGCAACAATGTTTGCCGTTGCAGGAGCAATAACAAATACGCTGGCTTTATCCGCAAGATATATATGATCAACGTGCTGTATCTTTAAAATGTATTTGTAATTAAAATCCTCATCAAAAAGCTCTGTATAAACTATATTACCAGTTGCTTTTCCAAATTCTTTTGGGGAGATCATTTGGGTAGCGCTTTTTGTCATAATTACAAAAACTTCTATTTTTTGTTTTCTTAACAACTTGATAAGCTCCACTGATTTAAACGCCGCTATACCACTTGTTACACCCAAAACTACTGTTTTTTTCATAACTTCTTTTGAGCAATTGTATCACTTCTATCCTGCTTTTTCCTGTTAATGTAAACTTAAAACAAGAGAAAAAATATGTATAATTAGACCATGTGGTTTTTCTTAGCACTTTTTTTTGCACTCTGGACCTCAATTTCAATCTCCATAGTTAAACATCTCACCAAAAGCGTTTCCACTCTTACTCTTTTATTCATAAGCAACTTATTTATACTACCCTTTATGTTACTAATACTTAGTTCAACAGGTGGTCTTCCACACTTTACTCCTAAATTCTTTATACTAATGCTTATATCAAGTATTCTGGATGTCACAGCAGCAATTTTCTCACTTCGCGCTATAAAAGAAGCTCCAATTTCTCTTATCTCGCCTGTATCTTCTTTTAACCCTGTATTTACTACTCTAACCGCCTCGTTATTTTTAAAAGAGATCCCAAGTGTAATAAAGTTTATAGGTATTATGGTGGTAGTTGCTGGATCGTATCTTCTTAATATTGCCGATATAAAAGGAGGTATTTTTGCTCCTTTTAAAAAACTGTTCTCAAATCGCGCAGTCTTACTTTTCTTAACAGCTAATTTTTTATGGGCAATAACTCCTATTTTTCAAAAAAACGCGATTTTTGAAACCTCACCCACCACGCCTCTTTTCCCCTCATTTTTTGGCAGCATTCTTATTGGGCTAATAATTACGCCGTTTGCTCTAAGAAATGTGAAAAATGAAGTAAAACCAATTCGTCAAAATATTGGTTGGTTTTTTCTCATAGCGCCATTCTCGGCTCTTGCCCAATGGGCAGCATTTAGCGCATTTTTCCTTACAAACGTTGGGTACGCCACCGCAATATTTAAACTTTCAACGCTTTTTACTATCCTTTGGGGAGCGCTCTTATTTAAAGAACAACGTATAAAAGAGCGCTTATTGGGAGCAAGCGTTATGGTTGTAGGAACGATTTTGCTGGTAATCTAATTAAAACTTACAATAAATTCATCGACTTATTATTACTATAGCAATAGTATTTCGTTAAAATAGTGGCGTATACTTAAATATAAGAAGACTCATGAAAACCTTAAAAAAATACGAATATTACTTCGCAAAGCCTAAATCAGAAATTGTGAAAGATGTTCTCTCATGGCTTTTGATTGGAGAAGCAGTTGCCATTGCATCTACTTCTCCATACTTTGTACCCAATCTCATAAGAGCATATCAAAATAAATGGAACAAATATCCTAAAAAGAAGGTTTCAGATACTTTTTCTCGGTTGAGACGAGAGGGACTTATAGAAATAAGAACAGTAAATCATCAAATATATATTTCTTTGACTTCAGAGGGGACAAAAAAGGCAGGGATCATGCAAATAGATAAGCTCCAAATTAAAAAACCGAAACGCTGGGATAGAAAATGGCGTCTCCTTATGTTTGATGTTCCAGAAAAAACAAAAATTTCTCGAGAGGCATTGCGGGGAAAATTAAAACAATTAGGATTTCTTCTTTTCCAAAAGAGCGTTTGGGTTCACCCCTTCGATTGTAAGAGAGAAGTAGAATTACTGCAAGATTTCTTTGGACTATCAAAACAGCAGCTTCGTCTTATAATAGCTGAAAATATTGGCGATGATCAGGAACTTAAAAAAGATTTCAATCTTTCTTAACTGTCGAATTAGTAATGCTATAGCATAAATAATTCGTAAGACGTAGGATACGATTAAAATTCAACAGGAAGATCAAGAAGATAATGAAGATAATGAAATTGTCAAGCTTTAAAAAACAATACAAAGCCCTTATTCTTGATGTCGATGGTACTCTTATCCCAAACAAACGCGATGGCATGCCTTCAAATATTACTGGCGTTCTTTGGCTTACTTTAGCAATTCAAAAAATAATTAGTAATAAACAATAGGGGTATTAGTTGGAGGAAGATATTCTTAAATCCTTCACACGAGAAAAATGCTCTTTATTGTATGTTATAAGCGTTAAATCATAAGTAAGACAGGTTGCGGCAATAAAAATATCTAGATCTTCAAGTATTTTCCCTTTTACTTTTAAATCTTTTCGTATTTTGCCAAAACTTTCTGCAATTTCAACATTTAAACCAAAAATAGTAGTAAGACTTGCAAAAAAATCCATGACAGCTTCTTTTACATGCTGCTTATTGTCTACTCTATACACGCCCTCAAAAAGCTCGGATAAACAAACATAGCTTGAGGTAAGGCTTCCTTCAATATTGTCAATAAGATCAACTGTTTTTTCCTTACCACGCAAATAATCAATAATTACCGAAGTGTCAAGAAGATAGATCTTCATAGACTAATACCTTTAGATCGAGATTTTCTTCTGATCACTTCTTTCCAGAAAGCATCTTTGTCAAGATTTGTTCCTTTTAAAACTCCTGCTGTTTTTTTCATTAAAGATTTTTTAACAGCTAAAGTTGCCGCAAGAGTAGCAAACGGCTTTCCTTTTTTGGTGACAATAAAGTGGTCAACATAAGGAAGCGCTTTTTCAATCTCTCCAAACTTGCGCCTTAAATCGCTAATTGCTATTACATTGCTGACTCCATTATTTATCATATGGTAAATATATAACATTGACCACGTGATTTGTCAAGCGGTAAAATGCCTTCAACCTTCGTTAATTCCCATCAGTTATATTGGATTATTTGATATTTGAAATTGGAAATTCCAAAGCTAAGCTTTGGTTATTCCCATTCCATAGTCGCTGGAGGTTTCGTGGTTATATCGTAGACAACACGAGAAACATTTGGCACCTCGTTAACAATTCTTGACGAAATTCTTTGCAAAACTCCATATGGAAGCTTTGCCCAATTAGCTGTCATCACATCTTGAGACTCTATAATTCTTACTGCGACAACTTCTCCAAAGTTTCGTCCGTCTCCTTTTACAGCTGTAGAAAAAGCGCCTGTCAGAACAGGAAATGAAAGGAATACCTTATCAAGAAGTTTTGCTTTTTTAAGTTCTTCCAAAACAATCTCATCTGCCATTTTCTCCATTAGTAAACGCTCTTTTGTAACTTCTCCTCTAATTCTCACAGCGTATCCAGGTCCTGGAAAAGGCTGCTTTTCTATAAATTCTTCGGGCAAACCAATCTTCCTACCAATTAGCTTTACTTCGTCTTTGTAAAAAAATCTTAAGGGCTCAAGAAGCTTTAGCCTCATATTTTTAGGGAGACCTCCTACATTGTGATGGCTTTTTATTTTTGCCGAATGTTTTGTACCCTGACTCTCAATAACATCTGAGTAAATCGTGCCCTGCAGAAGATGTCTTACAGACAGTTTTTTTGCCAATAATTTTTTCATTTCTTTTTCAAAAATCTCAATATAAAAATTGCCAATAATTTTTCTTTTTTCTTCAGAGTCAGTAATTCCTTTTAATCTGTAAAGAGTCTCCCCTACTACATTAACAACTATAGGATTACTATCTGCGTGTTGGGTGAAAATATTTTTCACATGTTCCAAGGTTCCTCTTCTCATTAATCCATTATCTACAAAAATAGGTATAAATCTATTCCTTATCGCTTTCGCAGTCAAAACACCTGCAACTGTTGAATCCACTCCTCCGGATACAGCGCCAATCACATATGACCTCCCTACTATTTCTTTAATTTCTTTTTCTATTTCTTTTACGTTTATATTACCAATTTTTGAATTTTGAATTGTAGATTTGATTTTTGATTTTTGATTTTTGATTTTTCCTCGAATATTTGAATCATCTCCTATAATACATAAGTCAACAAAGTTTTTTAAAAGTTGTAAACCGTGTTGCGTGTGTTCTACTTCTGGATGAAATTGCAATCCAATTATTTTTCGTTCTGGGTCTTCCACAAACGCGAACGGCACATGCTCTGTAGAACCTAAAACCTTAAATCCTTTTGGAAGTGCAATAACTTCATCCCCATGACTCATCCAGACAACAAAAGATTTGGGTAAATCTTTTGTAATTTCCAATTTCCAATTTCCAATTTCCAATGACGAGGGACCATATTCTTTCTTTCCAGAAATTACTTTTCCACCTAACAAATGCGCTGCTAATTGCAATCCGTAACAAATTCCAAGTATTGGAATACCAAGATCAAAAATTCTTTTGTCAATAGTTGGCGCTCCTTTTTCGTAAACCGACGAAGGGCCGCCAGAGAAAATAAGACCTTTGGGATTTTCTTTTTTTGCCTTCTCGTAAGCATCTTCTGGGGAAACCATTTCTGTCTCAACGCCAAGCTCTTTGATACGACGACTAATAAGATGCGCTGTCTGTCCTCCAAAATCAACAACAAAAATCATTTGCTTATTATACATCTATTGCAATTTCGACTACAAGTCACATATAATGAGTGAACATATGGAACAAAGAAAGTTACAGCAAATAACTAAAATTGTGCAAAATGCTTTAAAAGACGAGCGAGAAATATTGTTTTGTTACCTTTTTGGTTCGATTGCTCGCAATGATGCCATAGGAGAAAGCGATGTAGATTTTGCAGTTTACCTTTCTGTAGAAGATAAAGCCAAATTTTTCGATTTAAGATTAAAGCTTATCGAAAATCTAACGCATGCACTTCACCAACAGGCAGACGTTGTTGTATTAAATACTGCCTCTTTATTCCTAAAGTATGTAGTAATTAGAGAGGGAAAACTTGTATTTGTGCGAGATCAAGAAGCAAGAATTGACTTTGAACTTAAGGCTCTTAACGAATATTTCGATTATAAACCGATCTTAGACCAGTACCATAAACGTCTTCAGATTTCTGTATGAATTCTATAATATATGACTTCTCTAACTAAACAAAAGGTATTTGAAAAACTCGAGGGTTTCCGAGAATATCTTGGTTACCTATCTCAACTTAGGAAGGAATCAGGTAACAAAAAAGCCTTCGCTTCTGATTTTCATTTGTTTGGAAACACAGAACGCTATCTTCAACTTTCTGTTCAGGTAATCATAGATATCGTTCACCTTCTAATCATAGACCTTAATCTAAAAAGACCGGAAGATAACTATGAAGCAATTTCGATGCTTTATGGAAAGAAAATTATCTCTGAAAGGTTAGCCGATAAACTCACAAAAATGGTAGGGTTATGGAATATTTTGGTACATGAATATGGCAAGATAGATCGAACAAGAATTTACCAGATTCTCACCACACAACTTGAGGATCTAGAAGAATTCCAAAAACAGATTATTTCGTATCTTAAAAAATAAATGAGGAAACTCTCAACCCTCCGCCGCCAAATCAGCAGTCTGCGATCCAAAATCAACAATAAAGATCATTTGTTGATTATTATACTATAATTATAGTAAAATCAATTATGGAGGAACACAACAATCTGGCTAATCGGTTTCCCAATTTTCCTCTCGCCGAACTTCATGCTCATCTTGGTACATCTATAAACCCTGCAATCTACTGGCAGATTGCGCATGCACAAGGATTTAAACTGCCTAAAAAAGAGTATCGAGAATTTATAGACTATATAACTCTTTCTCCTAAGAAAAAGGCGACAACGTATATGAAATACCTAAAGGACATCTATCACCCGCTTTTAGACAAATTAAGTTCTGGAACCTATGCTGTTGAGAAAGCAATATATGAGATATTAAGCGGTGCATATCGCTCAAATAGCATTACGCTTCTTGAAATTCGGACTAACCCCATGAAGCACAACCATGAAGGACAAGAGGATTTGGATCATATTATTATGGCAATGCTTCGCGGCATGGAGCGGGCGCTTTTGGAATACAAAAAACTCTCCTCCGGACTCATATTTTGTTTGGCAAGAGAGTTTGATTATCACAAAAATGAAATAATAGTTGAGAAGGCAATAAAGTATAGAAGACGCGGCATTGTTGGTATTGATTTTGCCGGGCCGCCAGACAAAAACTTTCATTTTAATGATTACAAAAAACTAATCCATCGGGCAAAAAAAGCAGGGCTTAAGATTACATCACACTCTGGAGAAGTAAAAGACGCAAATGATATGTGGGAAGCGCTCGAATTTATTAACCCAACTAGGATTGGCCATGGCATAAAAGCAGCCTACGATAAGAAACTTATGAAAGAATTGGTAAAAAGAGATATTATTCTTGAAGTTTGCCCTCTATCCAATGTAATGACGCAGGCTGTAGAAAACGTAGAAGAACTAAAATTTATATTGCGTACTTTTGTGGAAAACAAAGTAAAGTTTTGTATCAATTCCGACTGGCCAGAAACTATCGAATCCGCGCACTTGTGGCAACAGTTTGAGTTTTTGCGAAAAAACAAAATCCTAACCGAGGAGGAACTTAAAAAATGCAACCAGATTGCTTTTTCCTCAAGCTTTATCCCAGGCATTGGCCTTGATGCCTACCTCTAACTCTCTTTTTCTCTATTGAGAACTTGCATGATTTGCTTCTTTATTAGCGGAAGAGTTTTTACTACTGTATCCCAAACAATTTTATAATTAATACCAAAGTATTGATGAATTATCACATCTCTCATCCCCGCCATCTTTTTCCATGGAGTGTTGTAATGTCGTTTTCTAAAATCTTCGGGGATATTCTTTGCAGCCTCCCCGATGATCTCAAGCCTTCGGATAATAAGATCTTGTTTTTCTCGCGAAGTATAAAATTCCTCCTCGTCAACTCCCTCCAAATACTCTTCTATTGCATCTATTGACTCTAAAATATGCTTTAGAAAAATACTGGGGTCTTTTCTCATAAAATTTGATATTGACTACTCAAGATTGAATCTTTAAGAAGCGGATGTATCCCTTCGTAGGTTACGACGTCTACTTTTTTCTTCAACTTTTCTTCAAGATTAGTTTTTAAATCTACTAAATCAAAAAGGGTCTTTCCTCTTGGAAGATCAACAAGAATATCAATATCGCTCTTTTTGATATTATCTCCATTTACATAAGAACCAAAAAACGCTGCTCTTTTTACATCGGCCTCTTTAAGAACAGGCAAGACTTGTTTTTTTATTTGCTCGAGAATTGCTTGCTTCATGGTTTTTATCTATACAAGTATAGCATACTCTATAAAAAGTGTACCTACTTTGTTTTATTTCTTGCCCAATCAGGTATTTGTATCCTAGATCTCTCTTCTTTATGATCTATGCTGTACTGCTGCCATCTATCTAAACCTTGCCATTCTAAAGCTGCTGCTATTATCCATTTTGCCCCTTGCCCTTTTTCCCAAACCCCTGCTACATTGACGCCTGATGCTCCCGGATAAATCTGTGGAACTGAAGAAACAATAATAGGTGCGCTCGGCCAAACAAAGAGAGCCTTACTATTACTTTCTTCTTCTAACCTTCTTTCTACTTGATCTGTGTTCACGCCTCGACACACTAAAACAGCATCTATTAAAGGCCAATCCATATTTTTAGCGACCCTATCGTATGCAGATACAGTTTGGACAACTGATTTATTTGTACCGATAAATTGCCATTCTCTATTCTTCCAAGAAAGAATACCATGGGCTAGCATTACCATGGTATCATCTAAGACTACTGTTTCTTTTGTTCTCAAAGACTCTAGGTGTAACTTATTTGTGAAAAAAACATGAGGATTTGTGGGCATAGGAACAATATCCTCATATTGTCTATCAGGGTCTGCAAATAAGGCATGTTTACCCAACCGAATGCCCCATTTATCTAATAACTCTTTTTTATTGTCAGGAATGAATCGAAATTTTTCTTGCATATCTGTTCTCCCCCTTAGTTTAAGATTATTTACGGCGAAGGAATTATAACACAGCACGAAGTGATTGCAAAAAAATTTTCCTCAGTAGTTTTCCCCAGGATTTGTAATTAGAATATCGTGCGGGTGGCTTTCGGTTAGGGATGCTTGAGTAATTTGAATAAATCTTGCTTTATCCCACAATTCTCTAATCGACTTTGCTCCAACATAGTACATGCCGGATTTTATGCCTCCCACTGCCTGGTCTACTA
>Ga0213870_1000514_pt1 | contig 18022 bp, 14 predicted proteins | sample WICALVC2017_Meta_FD_160119 | JGI IMG/M metagenome (GOLD analysis project Ga0213870, IMG submission 160119) | Freshwater microbial communities from subterranean cave lake in Wind Cave National Park, South Dakota, United States - WICALVC2017 | ecosystem: Environmental > Aquatic > Deep subsurface >... | reverse complement strand
GTGCAACTAGTTTCTCTACCTTAATTCGCTCTTGCTTAGTTGTGTCTCTGTCCCTTACTGTCACCGTGTCATCCTTTAGCGTATCATAATCTACGGTGACACACCAAGGGGTACCAATTTCATCTTGTGCATAATATCTTTTGCCTATATTACCTCGGTCGTCCCAAACTACTCTGAAATTCTTCTTAAGATGTGTATAAATCTCTTTGGCTTTAGTGGTAAATTCCTCTTTGTTAGAAACTAAAGGAAAGACAGCCACTTTGTATGGTGCGAGTTTGGGATGAAGTTTTAAAACTATTCTTTTCCCATCTTCCCAGTAAGCATCAAGCAAAAAAAATAAAGCTGACCTATCAACACCTCCTGAGGTTTCAATCACCCAAGGTGTAAACTCATTACCAGCCTCATCTGTGTAGTTAATTTTGTGGGCAGATAGATCCCAATCTCCCCTGTGGTGTATTCCTTCGAATTCGCTCCAGCCAAAGGGGGCATTATATTCTATATCAACTGCAAATCGTGCATAATGTGCTTTTTCGTTTTGCGCATGATCTCGGAATCGTAGATACTTTTGATTCATTCCGAATGTTTGATACCATTTCATCCTCTCATTCTTCCAAAATTCAAACCATTTGATCCCTAATTTCTCTTCAGGATTAATAAAGAATTCAAGCTCCATCTGCTCAAACTCTCTACTTCGATAGGTGAAATTTCCGGGAGTTATTTCATTTCTAAATGCTTTTCCAATCTGAGCTATTCCAAACGGAATTTTAATCCGGGTTGAATCGAGCACATTTCGAAAATTTACAAATACTCCTTGAGTAATCTCTCCCCTGAGGTAAGCTTCAGATTGTTTTCCTTCAAGTACGCCTAAATACGTCTTAACTAATAGATTAAAGTTTTGGGGCTGCGTAAATTGTCCTTTCTTTCTACAAAAAGGACATTCTACATTAGAAATATCATTGCTATTCACTAGATGATCTACCCTAAATCTATGATGACAGTTTTTGCATTCAATTAGTGGATCAGTGAAAGCACTAACATGACCAGATGCCTCCCAAACTTTGGGATTCATTATAATTGCGCCGTCAAGCCCCACAACATCGTCTCTATCTCGTACCATGGTCTTCCACCACTCCTTTTTAATATTATTTTTAAATTCCACTCCCAAAGGTCCATAGTCCCAGAATCCACCGATGCCACCATAGATCTCACTTCCTGGGAAAATAAATCCCCTACGCTTACACAGCGCTATAATTTTATCCATTTTATCCATAATACTGCGAGTTTTCTTTATTAAGCCTGGTCAAGAGAATTTTACTTTTTAGTGTTTTTTCCATTACTTCCTCAAGAAATTTATCAAGAGATGAACCCGCTATTACTTTTTCTTTTGGTAAAAACCCAAGCCCCCATAAAAGTTTCAACGTAAACTCGTTTACCACAGATTCAAGGTCTTGCTCTTTTTGATTATCAATCCGTTTAAGAGTTTCAACAAGTAAAAAATAAATACTTTTGTGTGATTCTCTTTCTGGAGCTAGACGGTCAAGTTGTTCAACAATTGCGTACGCTTGAACTATCCTATCTAGTCGCGAACCAAGATAGACAAATTTCTCAATTGAGACAACTTCTGTGATAATATCCCATGTACGCCCATGAGTAATATAGACTTGTACATGAGCAAAAAGCTCAAGATGTGGGGCTTTTCTGCTATGCAACCGTCTAATACCTTTGGCTATTGTAACTATTTTGCCATTGTATTTACTATAAATAGTTATCAGTCGATCTGCTTCGCCCAAATTTTTTCTAGAAATTACTACACCTTCGATTTTGAAAGATCGCGGCATAAAGGTTAGATCCTTCGACTCCTCCGATGTGCATCGGAGTCGCTCAGGATGAAGCTGGAGCAATTATGATGCACCAGCTTCATTTGATAGAAAGCTTCCTATCAGTGAGTAATGGAAACTCTTCTATTTTTTTACCATTATAAGACACTGCATAAGAATTGTCTTCCGTTCCGGGTTGTTTTTGGATTTCTAGTGAATATGGCTTTCCTTTTTCAACTTTAAAAGGCAACTTGTAGACAATCTTTACCTCAGATGATCCCTGCGGTTTGACTGTCAGGAAGCCTTCAAACACAGTTTTGTCAAGCTCATCATAGGTTGTTGTATCTTTTTCTGAACCAGTAAATTCCAAAAGGGTCGAAGAAAGGGGGACATACACACGTAACCAGTTACGTAAAATTCCATTAAGACACAATTGACCTGCTTCCAAATTACAGTTGCTGGGAGGAGCTGGATTTTTATAATTAATATATAGAGTTTTTGTAACTACTCCATCGCCTCCAACATTTATTTCTTGTCTTACGCTTTCAATCACAAAAATATTAGATTTAGCTCCTGCAAAATTCACGTCGTTAACATGAAGGTAATCTTCATCGGTAGCTTTAATCCTACCGGCAAAGTTAATAGACTCAATTCCACTTTGAGCTTGGGTATCGTGGAAATAAAAAAGTACATGCTTTTGTTGTGCTTCCTCCAAAAACATCTGGAAAAGCCTCCCCCAATATTGTGATGGAGAAACACCCAAAGCTTTTTGCATAATTTGAAAAAGCAGTGTACCTATAATATCTTTTCTCTCTTCCCTCACATAAGCCACAGGCTTAGTTGCATAATCCTCCAATTCATATATAGCTTTAGGACAGTCGCAGCGTTTATCATTTTCAGCGCTAAAAACTCGACCTGCTACATTAAACTGCCCGAGAATTTTAATTATACTTACCAATACATGAGTATCTACAGCAATAATCCCATCAAATTTGGGAAAATCAGGAACAGCATCTACCAACATTGTCTCAAATTCCTTCATAGAAACTACAAAATCAGGGGATAAATTACTATCTCGTAGCTCTTGAGTAAAAACGTTTTGATGGTATTTTAAAATTGGGGTTTTTGCCGGGTATTTCTTTTTCTTTGATTCATCAAGTTTATATATATCATCTGATTTTACTACTCGCATTTTTCCTTTGTCAACTTCAAACAGCGCATAAGCAGTAATAAATCCGCCAGTTGCTCGCAGCTCAGCGTCGTTTTGAAAAATAACTAAATAAGTCCTTTTTTCTTTAGTGCCCAAAACTTCTGGTAACTTAGCTAAAAATGGCTGAGCATCTACAAATAACTTTGCTGTTTGGGAAAATAAAACCTTTGCAGTTTGTAGTTGACTTCGCACATGAATTGAACCGATCTTTTCTGGATATCTTTCCGGGGCAATTGCGTCAAGCTCAGTTCCAGCAATTGCAACTCTGCCTGAAATCTCCTCAAGCTTTGGGGTAACTTTATCCAAAGTCTCGACAGCTGTCTGGATGCGATCATCAGCACTGCCTGATACAAAAGTTGATTCACCCTTCAGACCTAATAAATCAGCATAAGGAACTATAGTATCTGCTGCAATCTCGCCCGCAGATACAGCTGCAACTCCCGCCTTAATCAAATGTTCGGCATCTGCCTCGTACGCGCCTAAAAAGGGTATATATTTTGTCCAAGCAAGTCTAGAAAGATCCTTTTGTATCACAAGTAAACTTTGATTTAATTCTTTTAGTTTAGATGAGGCCTCTTCAATATTTTGATTCTTGATAGCAGCATAGCTTTCTTTTGTAATCGCCGTACTCTTTTGAATAGATGCATGTAAACGTCTTGCGGGTATGGCTATGGCAATGGCCAGAACTATAAAAATAAAAAGTACTGCAATTAGAAATTTACCTATATTTTTTATAGACTTTCTTGATCTGGGTTTTGTTTCAGATGAAACTTCTTTTTTTGAATTTTCTGGCAGTTCTATTTTTCGAAAACCATCTGTCATCTTATATTGCTCCTTTACCTGAAATCATCGCCCAGGGAGTTTTGATAAGAATTTTTATATCATACCATAGAGAACGTTTATCTACATAATCAGCATCCATCGCAATTCGTTTATCAAAATTTACTTCGGATCGACCAGATACTTGCCAATAACCCGTAATTCCAGGTTTTACTGATAGAACTTTACTTACTAATGATTGAGTTTTCGGATATTTCTTTTGTTGGTCAACAAGTTCATCCTGGTAATAAGCCCTTGGTCCAACTATGCTCATATCCCCTGCCAGTACGTTCAATAACTGAGGAATCTCATCAAGAGAATGCTTCCTAAGAAGTCTACCAAGTGTTGTTACCCGTGGATCTTGCCTTAATTTATAACTATTCCTTTTATATTGCTCATAGAGCGTTTTTAATTTTGGATCTTGGCGAAGAAGCCTATGAGCATTCTCAACCATAGAGCGAAACTTAAACATTTTAAATAATCTGCCATGCTTACCTACACGCTGAGGGGTATCGGCAAAAATTGGTCCTCGCGAACCCAGTTTTATAAAAACTGCAATAGTGAGACAAACCGGTGTAAATATGATAATAAGGATTAACGAACCTACGATATCAAAGAGTCTTTTAAGTATCTTATCATATAAATCACGGCGAAATATATTCATGTCAAACTAAATGCTCGTTGTCTCCTTGTGCTAATTTCTGAACTAATTTTTTAATCTTGGGAACAGAATTTTTATGACAAACCAATACCACATCATTTGTATTTACGACCAAAAAACCGTTTAAATCGATAGACACCACGAGTTGGTCAGTGTAATTATATACGAGTGTATCGATACAGTCGTTAAGCAGTACCTTGCCTGAGATTACATTTTGCTCAGGCGATGTTTGTAATGCTTCTTTGAGGGCCTCCCATGCTCCAACGTCGCTCCAACCTATGTCTTGACATACGACTAAAGCATTTTCTTTTTCTATTCTTTCCAAAATAGCATTATCAAAAGAAACTTTAGGCAAAGTAGGGTAAACTGATTTTACGGTTTTTTGAAAGTGTGGTGTTCCAACAGAGTGATAAATATTCTTCATTCCTTCAAAAATTTCTGGCTGGTATTTTTCAAATAGTTTCCAGAGAAAGTGAGAAGTTGTGACAAAATAACCCAGATTCCAAGCATAATGCCCACTTTTCATGAACTGCTGGGCTTGTGAGAGAATTGGACGATAATGAAAACTTTCAAAAGAATAAAAATCAAAATCTTCCTTTCGTGCTTTTGGGTGCCCAAATTTTATCCAACCCAAATTTTGACTGGCGAATCTAGGCTTCTGACTTATTAATATTATTGTATCTTTATCATTTGATATTATCTTTTCACACTGAGTCAATAATCTTTTGAAGATTTCTTGATTTTTAACTATATGGTCGCTCCATAAAATAACAAGTGGTGTACTTGGATGAGTTTTAAAAAGGATAGAAGTAGCCAGAGCAACTGCCGGACCAACATCCCTGGTTTCCGGTTCTCCTATAATATTAGTCTTTGGTAATTTTGGCAAGTGTTTTGAAACTGCCGGAATATAACGCTGGCTGGTAGCAACATAGATATCTGACCAATTTATCTCAGGTAGTAATCGCTCAACGGCCAGCTGAAGTGTAGATTTATCACCAATAACCTTCTCAAACTGCTTTGGCGAGCTTTTTCTAGAAAGCGGCCAGAGCCTGGTACCGACTCCGCCGGCAAAAATTACTGCTTTCATATATTACTTTTATGCTGCTGCCAATAATATTCAACAGACTCTTTCATAGCACGCTGGAAGTTAAGTTTAGAAAATCGTTTGGCGTTATAAACACACTCGGAAGGTAAATAGTTATTGTATTTAAAAATTTTTAAAGCAGAAATAAGTGAGTCCTCTGATTGAGTGTCGTAAAATAGTCCTGTTTTACCTTCTATTATTATTTCTTTAATGCCTATATTGCCAAAAGCTATTACTGGCTTGCCGCAGGCTTGAGCTTCAACTGCAGTAAGTCCAAAGTCCTCCTCACCTGGAAAAATGAGTGCCCTACAATTTTGATAATAACAAGCAAGTTCTCTGTCTGTCAAATCACCCAAAAATTTAATATTTTCAGAAGCCAACCTTCTTAATCTACTCTCGTCAATCCCAGTGCCTATTATATATAAGTTCGAACCTAACTTGTTAAACGCAGAAATTGCGTAATCAATTCTTTTATAAGGAACAAGTCTCGATACGATTAAATAGTAATTATTACTTTTTTTACGAACACCAGGCTTAAATTTAGTTAAGTCTATTGGGGGATAAAGAACCCTAGCATCCTTTTTATAATATTTTTTGATCCTTCTTGCTACATTATCTGATATTGCTATATAGATATCAGGCCTATTTGACGATATATAATCACTAACCCTTAAATAATTTATGCATATTCGCATAAAAGCTCTTACCATGGGGTTAAAAAAATCAGCTCCCGGTTGATGGAGGTAATCAGCAAACCCACTCCAAAGATACCTGGTTGGAGTAAGACAATAACAAATGTGAAGTGTTTCAGGTTTTGTAACCACGGCTTTTGCTTCAGCTGAAGTTATAGACAAAACTACATCGAAATTTCCGAAATTCATTGATTCAAATGCAAAAGGAGTCAAAAGTGGTAATAACTTATCTCTTCTTAGTAAATCTGGTAAATATCGTAAATATGATGGAATTACTTTGAAAACATTGGCCCAGGCTGCTTTTTGCTTGTCGTAAACCGCTGTAAAAAGTGGAGCATTGGGCCAGATTTCATGAAGAGCCAGTAGCACTCTCTCTGCTCCACCAAACTTATTTACTCGATCGTAAACAAAAGCTAAGCGCATAATGCTTTTTCTTAAAGACTAGATATTTGCTCATATAACGAAAGTGTAGTCAACGCAGTAGCCTCCCAACTAAAATCCTTAATTCTTGTTTTTGCTAAGTTAACTCTATCTCTATAAACATTTATTGGAAATGAAATAGTCGCGAGTATTTTTGAAGCCATATCATCAATATCCTTAGGATTAAAATAGCTCAGTAAATTACCCCAAATTTCGTGAAACACAGGGATATCAGAAACCACAGGTAAACATCCGCAGGCTAAACTTTCCAAATTGGGCAGGCCGAATCCTTCCATAAGAGACGGAAAAACCAAACATTTAGCGTGAGTGTAGAGATTAATTAAATCACTATCTGAAGCTTTTCCAAAAAATAAAATGTCTTTGTGCAAACCAAGTTTCTTTACATCATTTTTGAGTCTATGGAAAAAGTAGTTATCATCTCCGGCCAAGACTAATTTTATTTTCCTCTTTTTTAAAATTAGGCAAAAAGCGGAAATTAATCTTTCTAGGTTTTTATGTGGATAAGCATTTCCAATATAAAGTATATAAGCAGAATTATAAAAATTGAATGGTTTTTGAGTTTTTAATACTTGTAAGAAATTTATATCTAGCGCGTCATATGTGACACTCACTCTATTCGGATCAACCCTGTAGTGAAGAATCAATTCATCTCGGGTTGTGTTTGATATGACTGTAATATAAGAAGCTCTATTTATTCCCATTGTATTTGCAACTTTATAGCCTAATCTTTTGACCTTGTAAGCAACTGGGCTGCGAGTACTTGCTCTCCCTGTATCAAAATGATCAACAATTAAATCATGAATAGTTAATAAATACTTCCTAGGATATAGTATTGGAACATTGAAATATGGAAAGTGAGCAACGTCTAATCGGTCTTTTATTAAGACCCTTGGAACAGTAATTTGTTCGAGTATACTGTGCCAAGCGACATCAAGTAGTTTTTTCTTCCATTTGAGAGTTTTAGGAGTGAAGCTTTTAAAATCTTCTTTTCTTAAGTAAATAAAGTATTCATTTTTAGAATCGCATATTTCTAGTTGCCAGATAAGATTCCTTATATATCTGCCAACTCCAGTTTCGTTTATTAGTCTTGCATCAATTCCAATTCTCATACTACCTGTATTTAAGTAAAGTCAAATACTGCTTGCCTCGTATCCCACTAGTTACAAGAGTTCGCAGCCATCCTGGATATTTATCTTGATAGTGTTTTTCATAAAATATTCTCATTACTTCAAATCTCGCTTTGGTTGATACCAGTTGAATTTTTCTATCTGCTAATGATAAATTACGTGAATGTTTCTTAATTCCACTGGAAACACCCTTATAATGAATTATAGTTACATCTGGCACAAACATGATTTTCCATTTATTCTTTTTTACTCTATAACAAAAATCTAAATCTTCACCGTACCAGAAATAATCCTCATCAAACCAGTCGATTTGGTCTCCTACTTTTTTTCTAACCATCATAAATGCTCCAGCACAACTATCAATCTCATGTATTTTATTCAAATCGCTGTACCCTAAATGATAACCATTAAATATTTTACTTGCCGGAAAAATAGTGGATAGACCACTAAAGTGGCAAAAAGCATTCCACGGCGTTGGAAAGCCTCTATGACAAGCGTCGTCTATATTACCTGACACTAGATTTACTCGGCATGTAGCAACTCCAACGTCGGAGTTTTCTTTCATAAAGTTCAACATTGTAGGAAGTGTATCCTCATTAAGTTGTGTATCAGGATTAAGAAATAAAATAAAATCACCACTGATCTTTTTAACTGCCTGGTTATTGGCAGTAGCGAACCCTTCATTTTTTTTATTATTGATGAGAATTACTTCGGGGTATGTTTTTGGAATGAGCCTGACAGAATCATCTTTTGAATTATTATCAACTACAATAATTTCGAAATTACTTTTATTAAGTTGTCCTTGGTAAATAGACCTCAAACATGAATTTAATACTTCCGAGGTGTTGAAGTTGACTATAATTATAGATAAATCAATATTCTTTTTCATAAACTGCTTGCTGGTAAATGCCATCAAGCTTACCAGCTATTTTTTTCCAATTATACTGTCGACTTACTAATTTTCTACCATTTTCTGATAATTTTTTATAAAGATTAGTACTTGTGAGAAGTTTAATTGTTTCGCTAGCAAGTTCATCGCTTGAAACACCTATTAACGCCTCTTGACCAGGTTTTACGTCAAGACCCTCGATACCAGTTGGCGTTGTTACAACTGGAAGTCCTGTAGCCATAGACTCCAAAATTTTATACCTTGTCCCACCCGGTCCATATATAGGAGCAAGTAATACGTCTCCCCTCTCGTAAGCAAGTCTAATATCATCAATATCGTCTGATACTTTGACTGAATCAGAGGCAAATTCCCGAATTTCAGCAGTTGGGTGTCTACCTACTATCCAAATCTTAATAAATGGTAATTTAGCTTTAATTTTTGGAAATATATTTTTAACCAAAATCGATACAGCTTCTCTATTCTGTAGCCATTTAAAGTTACCTACGAATAGAATCGTTTTTTCTTTTTTCTCTTTTACGACTTTATGGGCCGAGAAAAAATGTGTATCTACCCCATTTGGTACCAAATCGACAGTGAGATTTGGAACAAGAGTTTGCATGACTTGTTTATCAGCATCTGACATAGCAACCACCCTGGAGGCTCTATTCCAGAATGTTTTTTCCCAAAAATGAATTTTTGCAACATCCCAATTCATTAACAATTTTTTAGCGTATAACTTAACATCAGAGGTATAATGCTGGTAAACTAAGTACTCTATAGTTTGTTCAACTAGAATTATTGGTATTTTCCCCTTAGGTATGTTTGGCATTACATAAAATGTTTCTGCATGGATTAAGTTAAAGTGTTGTCTTTCAATTGCTTCCTTTATTGCTTTTTGCACTTTCCGCCGCAAATACATACAAACAACTAATGGATAAAATGTAATAGCAGCCAGGACTAAACTCATGGTAGACCATGGAGGTCTTTTGAGAAAAACTTTAACCTCATAGCAATATTTTCTAAGTTCTGGTAAATATTGTTCTTCATTCTCATCTCTAATAAATGAAAAAAGCGTAATCTCGTGTTTGTCTGAAAGATTTTTTATTAGATTATAACTACGTATTTGTCCACCAGAATATAGTGGATAAGGTAGGTACGGAGTAAGCATCAATATTTTCATAAGGGGTAATTTATCTGGGAAGTTCCCTGTCTGGTACCAATTGAATTATCACATATTGCGGGGTCAGTTCGATTAATTTATATTTTTGTATAAGAGGGTCTTCACTTGTTGCTTGCACAATTAAATTTCTAGTTAAATCATCAAAAGCGACGCTAACATAATAATCGGCTCCTTTTTTTATTAAAATCTCTATATCATCCTGGACTATTGGCCAACCCGATCTGCGTGTTTGATAAAGAAAAGCTGTATCACCATTATATGGAGCAATTACAAGCGCACTTTCATTCGTCTTACGCTCTACAGCTGATCCAGCCTCTACAATTTCAGGGTGATTGACATTGTAAAAGTCCCGGATTTGATACCAGCCAAACATTTCACTTAATAGAAGTAACACAAACAAAGAACCATATACGGCCCAGCGTGAAACATTTTCTTTTGATAAATTCGCAACGAAAACTATGCCTTTTGCCATAAAAATTACAATAATCGGAATAGTTAGTATTTGATAATAATCATGTCTCACATTTCCTGTTGCGAAAACAAAAAGATACAACAAAATTCCTAATCCCCAAAAGTAGAAGAGCAGTCCTTCTTTTTTGGCTTTTGCAATTATTCCAAAAACCAGTAGTGGCAAACCCCAATATCCTAAAATTAACTTGGCAATTCGCTCTGCAAATATCCAGTAGAAAAAAGCTCCCTTGAAGCGAATACCATCTCCATTTAGAAGCCAAGTGTAAGCGGGAATACCTTCTGGAAAATGGCTAATCCACCATCTCCACCAAATAAAAGGTAATAACCCAATAACCCAATAACCCAATAACCCAATTATGGATTTAAAGTTGATTCCGAGGTTTCTAAACCAAAGGTATGCCATAGGGACAATTAAGAATATGGCGAAAGGCTTAATTAGTAATGAAGAGGAAGTAAAAACTAGCGCAAAGAAAAAATAGAAAAATATTTTTGCATAGGTTCTTAGTTCTTGCTTGCCCTGAGCTTGTCGAATGGGGTTCTTAGTTCTTAGTTCAGATAATTTTTCAACCCATTTGTCGAAGAAGTAAATCATGCCGAAAGTAGTAAAAACCAGGAATGGCTCAGGTAGTACAACTCGTGTAAAAAATATATTGTAAGGTAGGATCGCATATAAAGATGATGCAAAAATTGCTTCTAGTTTACCCAGATATTTTTTAACCAGTTTAAAAAGAAAAATAATTGAGCCAAGGGCCGCAAAAATTGAAGTAAGTCTTCCGGAGATTTCTATAGAGTAGCCAACAAATATCTTATCGACTAAAACGCTAGCTACGTTATATAAAGGAAATTCCACCATGCGAAGTCCCTTGGGATTATCAACTCCAGAAGCTACATTAGATAAATCGTAATATGTGGGATAAAGGATATTGATACCATGTTTAACATAATTTCTAGTAACTGCCGAAGTATCTGACTGTCTCCATGAATGCCAATCTGCAAGTGGAGTATTAATTTTATAAAGCCGAAGAATAAAGCCTACAAATAAAATAAGCAGTAAATAAAATAAATCACTTCCGACAAAATTAGTTACTTTTGTCTTCAAACTTTTTTTAAAATCATTTAAATGAGGAATTGTTGGTGATGGGTATGTGGTTCCACGATTTCTTTTTGCAATATTAACTCCTGCTAGCGTTATGCCAGTGATTGCCCAGAAAGAAAAAGCGACCTTAGAAGATTCAAAGACATCTATATAAACTGCATTTACCAAAAGACCAACTAGTAGACCGGAAAATCCTGCTGCTAAACTAAATATTACCGGATCACGGATAATTGACAGATTTCTCCATACTAGATAAAGTATGATAAATAGCGTACCAAAAAAAGTAATAAACCCAAGAAGTCCTGTCTCACCAAGTGATCTTAGATAGTCATTATCAGTAGATTCAGCTTCTGTAAATTGGGAAGTTTGAGTTTTGTTAAGAGTCGAATAACCGCTTCCAAGTAGAATATTACGCTTGAATCCAGAAATTGCCATTGGCCATAAAGCATCAAATCTAATTGCTGTGGACAAATCATATGTAAATGCAGTTCGTGAGTAGGACCGCTGTTTTGTAATTGTCGCCCCATCAGTCCCCACTGGAATTACTAGAGGTATATCTGTCTCTACATCTGAAGGTCTACGAGTAGTTGGTGGTTGATCACTGCTTGAGGTAATGGCAGAAAGTTCATCTGGATTATTGGCCAAAAAAATTGCCTTATCGTCTGGAGGTTTACCAATTGGTGTTAAAAGTAAGAATTTGAGTCCAGAAATTCTCTCATCTATTTTAAGTAGTTTAGTAAATCTTTCGGATAAGTCACCGAAAGAAAGCATAACAATGATAGATACCAAGGTTACAGCTAACCATCGAGATATGGTCCATTTTAAACCTTTTTTGTATGCGTAAAAGAAAAACATTATACTTAACCCAATTAGATAAGCAATAAAAGATGTTCTTGAAGCTGTGAGAATTAGAGTCCAAAATGCAGCAGAAAGAACGATAAATATCCCTACTTTCCAAAACCAATTTTTTAGACCAAAAAAAAGACTCCATAAAAAAACCAACGCCATCATAGTAAAAGCTGCTAAGTCATAATGTCCACCAAATGTAGACAAAACTCGGGCATGAGCAGTCAAATATAGCATCCAGCCTTTGGAAAACTCTCGATTCATAGTCGAAAAGGCTGGCCAGTAAAGATATTTTTGCCCGAATCCATAAATTGCAACTCCAATTATAGTTGCAATTAGGAGGCCCATATAGATCTTTACTTGTCGGAGAGTTTTTATTGATGAGTAGAAGATAAAAAATAGTGAAAAATATTCTATGCGACGTAGGAAATGCAGAACCATTTTTTGTATATGCAGAAGCTCGTTAGGAACCGTTTGGACAATAAAAACAGCCGAGACCATAGATAAAAGGCCAACGAGCAAATAGGCCGCAATAGGTTTAATTAAAGGATTTTCAGTGAGCTTTGTTTTCCCGCGGATTATCCAGAGGAGCCAAATTAAAATAGTGAAGAAAACCAGAAAATCTTCAAATCTGACCCGGACAATATAACCAGGTAGGACATCAAACAACGGAAGCTTCGGATATAGAGGAATAAAAATCAGTAAAAAACCAGCTAAAATTGGTAGCAGATTATCGTCTAACCATCTCAAGAGCCTTGCCATAAGTAGCTTTTAGATCAGTCCTATTGGCAATTATACCAAAGAGAATCAGTCGTAGCAAAGCGCCATAGATCAAGAAAAACTTTAAAATAGGAAATTGCCAACGTGGTTTATGCTTAAGATAAAAATATAGAAGCGTAGTAAATTCCTCAATAATACCTGGTTGATAACGATTATGGGCTGATTTTCCTTTGAAGTGATAGATTTGACAACTAGGAGTGTAAAAAACTGAAAATCCAGCCTTTTTTATTCTATAACACCACTCAACTTCCTCACCATACATAAATATTTTTTCATCTAATTTACCCACTTTTTCAATCACGTCCCTACTTACTAACATACAAGCCCCGCTAACCCAATCCACATAATGTCGTTTAAGATAGAATCTTGATTCTTCAATATGATAAGGTTTAATAAATCGTGAAAGAATTGGTATATCATCTATAAAACTCATCCAAAAAAAGACTTTAATTAAGTTGGGAAAGTAACCAGTAGAAGGTTGTATTGAACCATTTCTATTTAGTAGCATAGAGCCAATAGCTCCTACATTATTTTCTCCATTAGCCTCGGCGATAAGATTAAGAAATGTGTCTTTTTCAACTTTGGTATCGCTATTAATGAGTAATATTAATTTACCTCTTGATATTAAAATTCCGGCATTATTGGCTTTGGCAAAACCAACATTATCTTTATTTTGAATTAATCTGACCTGGGGAACTAATTTTTTCACTTTTAAAACACTGTCGTCACGTGATGCATTATCAACCACAATTACTTCTACTTGATCGTTAAGCTTACTTAATTCAACTGAAGAAATTACACTTTTAAGATTTTGAATAAGAAGTGTTGAGGTATTGTAACTGACAATTATGATGCTCAGTGTCACATTTATTGAAAAAGTCTCGCTCTACCTAGCCTATAATGAGGATTTTTATTATTTCTTTCCTTGATAAATTTGGCAGGCACTCCACCCACAACCGCAAATGCCTCAACATCTTTAGCAACCACTGCTCCAGCAGCCACTATCGCTCCCTTTTTGATAGTTACTCCTGGCTGAATAATTGCTCTTGGTCCAATAAAAACATAATCTTCAATAATTACTGGCTCCTCAAGCGCGTGAAAATCATCTGAGTCAACATCATGCTGCGAATTATATATAAGCACATATGAAGCAATATCTACATGACTACCTATCTTAAGTGGTGCTCGACCGTCTAAAAAAGCGTGATCACCAATTATAGTATCTTCTCCAATCTCTATTCCCTTCGGATTAAAAAAATTAGCCCACATATGAATTGTTGATCCTGGACCTATTTTTATGCCTGAAAGTCTATAAAAGAAGTTCCTAACGCTATGCAAAGGGATGAAACCAACCAATCGAAGCACCAATAATTCAAAATCTAACCAATAGTTCACTACTCTATTACCAACTTTTAATTTTGCCACATCAAAGCTCAAATCTCTACCCATTTTATCTTTCATATTATCTCTGACCTACTTTTATTAAAATATCTAACACTTTTTTAGCTGATCTTTGCCAGGAAAATTTTTCAGCCTGAGTCAAGCCTAATTTTATCAGTTCGTCTAATTCTTTTCTAGTTAAAGCAAGCAATCGTTTTAAACTATTATATATTGAATTTTCATCAAGAGGATTATCAATATAAATACCAGCACTTCCGGCTACTTCTGGTAAACTACTAGATTTGGATATAACCACAGGAACGCCAGAAGCGAGTGCCTCAAGTACCGGAATTCCAAATCCTTCGTAAAGAGATGGCAAAACTAGTCCAACTGCACCGGCTAATAATTTAGGAAGATCAACATCTGATACAAACCCAGCCATTATAACTTCACTTTCTAATTTTAACTGTCTAATTTTGTAAAAAACTTCTCTACTGCCCCATCCCCCCCTACCTTCGTTAATCATTCCACAAAGCACTAATTTCAAACTTTTATTATTAACTTTTAATTTATGAAACGCTTCAAGTAGTCTTTTTAAATTCTTTCTCGGTTGAATCGTTCCAATAAACAATAAATAAGGAACATCTATTTTATATTTCTTTTTTATTATGTCAATTTTTAATTTTAAATTTTTAATTTTAAATTTTTTTATATCGTATCCAGGATAAACAACAACAACCTTATCAGAATGCACTCCATAGTAACTAATAATTTCCTCTTTACTAAATTTTGAAATAGTAATTATTTTTTCGGCCTGTTTGACACTATATGCTGTCCAATTCCTCAACTGATATAAATCCTTTTTTAGAAACATATCTGGAAATTTAATAAATGATATATCAAAGATAGTTATTACAGAAGGAACTGGACAAAATCTGGGTGCGTAATGTGTTGGCGTGAAGAAAACATCAGGAGCTTGATTGGTGAATTTCTCTCGCCACAATTCTAAGGGTAAAATTATCTGTGTCCAAAATTTTGACGGTCCAAAAACTTTATAATTCCAGTAATCCGATGTTTTGAGAAATTCTTCAATCGGTTCTTTTTTAAAATATATTTGATATTTGATATTTGATATTTGATATTTTTTGAATTGTCTTAACAATTCAAATCCATATACTCCGCTTCCCACCCTCACTTTTTGATTTGCTTCATTTCCATCAATGCCAATTAACATATTTATTCTAAATTAATTTTATTGTAAAGGTCTAAAACCTGTTCAGCTGTTTTTTGCCAAGAAAACTTTAAGGCGTTTACTTTTCCTTTTTTGATAAGGGATTTACGCAAATCATCATCCGTAAAAATCTGATCCACCTTCTCTGCAATATCCGAAGCTTTGAGTGGATTAGCAAATAATGCAGAGTCACCTGCTATTTCTATTAAACTACCCCTATCCGAAGTAATTACAGGACATCCGCAGGCCATTGCTTCAAGAACTGGTAGACCAAAGCCCTCATAAATTGAAGGATAAACGAAACAAATTGCCCCAGAATATAAAGGGGGGAGATCTTTAGAGTCAATATAGTTTAAATAACGAATTGATTGTGATAATTTTAGTTCGCTTCCCCAACCTTTTTTCCCGACAACTACTAAATTAACTAGTTTAGCTTTAGAATTTCGTGATGTTTTGTTTAATAATATCTCAAAGGCTGAAAATATTGATTTCAAATTTTTTCTTGGTTCTTGTATGCCTACGGTTAATATATAGTCTCCAAAAAGAGAATATTTACGTTTTACTCTATCTACTTCATCTTTAGATTGAGGTCGAAAGGATAGATTAATACCAGGATAAATAACTACTATACGTGACTCTTCTACTTCAAGCTTTGTACATAAATCATCTTTCGTTGCTTTGGAATCTGCAATAATTACATCACATTCTTTTTTTACCCATTGGAGCCTTCTTTTTTGCGTGTCTATTATATATTGATGAGAAGTTTCAGGAAATTTATATACAATCATATCGTGAACTGTAGTTACTTTTTTTGCTCTCGTGGGGGGTTGTATCCAATCAGAAGAATGGAGAACATCAATTGGTCCTAAAAAAGTTTCTAAGTTTATGACATGAAAGCGGTTCCATAATATGTTTAAAAATGTTATTGGTAAAAAAATATGTTTCCAGGTTACATTATTGTAATTCTTAAGTGTGAGGATGAAACTATTAAATACTTCGTTTTGTCGAATTGTTGATCCAAACAATATATATTCATTAGTCTGGTCGTAACGCAGTAAACTATGTACCAAGTCTTCAGTGTACCTTCCTACACCACTTCCCTTATATACTATTTGTGAAATATCAATTGCTATTTTCATTTAGTTGTTTGACTAAATCTAATAAAAATATAACTCTATATGTTGGTTCTTGATTCATTAGCCGAAATATTGGAATAAGTAAAAGAAAAAATTTTCTATGCAAAATATTTACAAATATATTATTGCTCATCCACCCTTGCATTAGAAATTTACGAAGTATCAGGTTTTCGTTTCGTTTTACTGTTACCTTGATCTCCTTTTTTAGTTGCTTTGAGACATTATTTATATAATAAAGAAGTTCATCTTGGTCTGGTAACCCATACGAAACTTGTTCATCTAAAAAACGAAACGGTTTTCCATAACGTCTCTTGTAATCTCGGTCTAGTTGATCATCTTGTTTCTGTGCTGCATCTCCAGAAGGTACTCCTATAATAGCTTTTTGTCTAGATACTCGAATCATCTCGAATATTGCTTTCTGTCTATCGGAGGGTTTAATATGTTCCAAAGTATCAACACTGATCACGATATCAAATGAAGAGGAATTAAACGGGATTTTTAAAGCGGATCCTTTAACCCTTTTGAGTAGTGGATGATATGGAGGACTAAATTCTAGATCAACACCGGTAACATTTTTTCCAAGATATGGGGAAATACCTAATCCGCCTGAACCGACCTCAAGAATAGTTGCAGAATCCTCCATTTTTTTAATTTCGTTAACAATCGGCAGATAGCGAAGTGCAACCTCTGGATGCCAGCGATAGAATATTACGTTCATATATCCAAATCAATCCAACCCCAGGAAAGTTTTTGACATCTGACTCGGCAAATCCGCGATTTTCTAAAAACGAACGGGTTTCCTCTTTTGGGTCAGTTAATCCCATCAAGTATTGAAAAAGATAAACCCTAGATATATCCCCAAGTTCTTGGTCCAGAGCGATTAAATCTTCTTTCCGAATCTTAAAACTTGGTGCAATCCCAATCCCTTTCACTTCTCCAGTATTGTACCAAAGATATGGCGCAAAAGGATCGGGGAAAGTAAATAACGCTATTGATTGACCGTTACTTTCTTTTTCTATAGTAGAAACCGCTTGCCTCCATTGTTCACGTTGCACATATGGATTTGTATAGTACTGTAAAAGTCCAATACTACTTGTTATAAAAACTATTGCTATAGCTAAAAACTTAATAAAGCCTCTCATTTTCATAAAGTAAAAAGAGA
>Ga0213870_1000513_pt1 | contig 18085 bp, 19 predicted proteins | sample WICALVC2017_Meta_FD_160119 | JGI IMG/M metagenome (GOLD analysis project Ga0213870, IMG submission 160119) | Freshwater microbial communities from subterranean cave lake in Wind Cave National Park, South Dakota, United States - WICALVC2017 | ecosystem: Environmental > Aquatic > Deep subsurface >... | reverse complement strand
GCGGCTAATGGTATTGATGAAAGGGATCGATTTTGAAACGCCATCAACTTCCGACCCATTATCTTGGCAATTCGTAAAATAGTATTTTTCCTCATCAGGTTGTAGATTCGTTCTTGATTAACGATTCATAAACTCACTGTGGATTATTCCACAGCAGAAGCCACCCAATACAGTTTTAACTAAAGTCTTAAGACAAAATCATATTAAAATTTTCTTACTTAGATGCCAAGTTTTGGCATATAATCATAAAATGATCGGAAAAATCAAGAGGACGGGAAACTTTTTTGCTTATTTTGTGTTGCTCTTGGAATAGTGCCAAGCACAATCGTAGAGGCGACCGGCCGGTCGCCCCTACAAGAAATATGATTTTTAACCAGATTTAATGATTATTGGTAGGGGCAGGTTTCAAACCCGCCCGTGTGTAGGGGCACGTTGCAACGTGCCCCTACACACGCCCCTGATTCATCAATTTTACCCACGATAAACCCTCAAACACCCTTATTGGGTTCCGGCTCAGCCGTGTTAGGCTGTTACTAATTCTAACTTTTCTTTCGTTATTATGAGGAAGTCTTATAGGAGCAAAATACTTCACATGTGCCACACGGAACATGTCCTAAAGATCAGGACTGGGTGTCATTTTTTAATACGGCTGATGGTTGCGATCCAATCCCTGACGTTTGATTCCACATCACCTGAGACAGCCAAGATCGCGGCCACGGCATCTGCACCAGCAGAAAAAATAGCAGGCAGGTGCATCTTCTCTATGCCGCCAATTGCCACCAACGGAATGTTTACGTTGTGCGATATGGTTGCAATCTCCGTGAGGCCTGTTGCGGGACGGGCATTCTCTTTCGTGTTTGTTTTAAAAATAGGCCCAAAGCCGATATAACTCGCTCCGTCTCGTTCAGCCGTTAAAGCCTCTGCCAGTGTGTGTGTAGATATTCCGATAATCGCCTTCGGACCGAATGTCTTTCGGGCCATGCTGATTGGAAGATCGTCTTGCCCCAGATGCACCCCATCCGCGCAGACTGCAACGGCTAAATCAATCTGATCATTAATAATGAGGGTTGCGCAGAACTGAGACGTGATTTGCCTAAGACGTAGTGCATTTTCATACATCACGTGGCGTGTATTTATTTTATCGCGATACTGAATCAGTCGCGCGCCGCCTGCAATCGCCTGCACAACACTTTCTATTTTAAAAACAGGCTCGGTAATAAAATAAAATGGGAACATACCCAAAAAAGAAGGATTAGGCCGAAGGCGCGGCGGACGCAAAGAATGATTCAATATAGTTTGTGGAATAGCGACCATTGGTGAAGGTCTGGTCTTCAAAGATACGCCGATGCAAGGGCAAGGTCGTTTTGATACCGTCTATCGAAAATTCAGACAAAGCCATCTTCATTTTGGCAATGGCTAAATTCCTGTCTTCCGCATGAACAATCAGTTTTGCAATCATTGGATCGTAGTAAGGCGTGATTTTAATAGGTGCCACCAAGGCGGTATCCACGCGAACCCCCAATCCTCCAGGAAGATGAAATGCGGTGATGGTTCCCGGGGAGGGCGTAAATTTTTCAGGGCATTCCGCGTTAATGCGACACTCAATGCTATGCCCATTGGTCTTGATCTGGCTTTGCTTTAACTCCAAACCACGCCCGCTTGCAATTTTAATCTGCTCTTTCACAAGATCAATGCCGCTTATCGCCTCAGTCACTGGATGCTCCACTTGAATACGCGCATTCATCTCAATAAAATAAAACTCTTTTTCAAAAAGAAATTCCACAGTGCCAGCATTGACGTAATGCGTCGCGCGAACTGCTTCTAATGCGGCACGCCCCAATTCACGCCGCATTTTTTCGTCTATAATCGGAGAAGGCGATTCCTCAATTAGTTTTTGGTGACGGCGCTGAATCGAGCAATCGCGTTCTGGGAAAAAGACGGCCTTGCCTTTTTCGTCGGCCAGCACCTGCACTTCAATATGCCGCGGGCCTACGAAATATTTTTCAATATAAACCGACTCATCTCCGCAAACCGTTCTGCCCTCTGTGCGGGCTGTTTTTAAAAGATGCGCAAGGTCTTCCTCCTTGTAAACCACGCGAATGCCGCGCCCACCGCCCCCCGAAACCGCTTTGATAATCACCGGATACCCGATTCTATTGGCCACTTCAAACGCCTCGGAATCTGAGGAAACCGCGCCGTCACTTCCCGGCACAATCGGAACACCCGCCTTTTTCATCACTTCACGCGCCTTGACCTTATTGCCCAATAAACGAATCGCCTCTGCAGAAGGGCCAATAAACTTAATGCCCACCGACTCACACACCTCGGCAAAATGGCCGTCTTCCGCAAGAAAGCCGTAGCCCGGATGGATCGCTTCTGCACCGGTCATTTCAGCACTACTTAATATGTTTGGAATATTGCGATAGGAAAGATTTGCATCGGGAGGTCCCACACAAACCGATTCGTCGGCCATTTTAACATGCAGGGCGTCTGCATCTGCAGAAGAATAAATTGCGACAGTCTGCACAGACAGCTCACGGCAAGCGCGGATAATCCGAACCGCAATTTCGCCCCGATTTGCAATTAAGATTTTTTTGAACATTTAGACGGGTTTTGGATCAATTTTAAAAAGCGATTGGCCAAATTCCACAGAGGCTTTGTCCTCGACACAGATTTCAGCAACAGTGCCGTTTAGCTCGGATTCAATTTCGTTCATAAGTTTCATGGCTTCCACAATGCAGAGGATTTGTCCTTTTTTAACAGCGTCGCCTACCCTAACGTAAGGATCGGCCCCTTGTTGGTGCGATCTGTAAAATGTTCCAACGATGGGGGAGTGAATGGCCACAAGATGACGATCTGGTTCTTTTTTTGCTTCCTCTGTGGGCGGCAAGCAAGCGGGGCCTTGCACAACCTGTAACGTTTCTTTTACCTGAGGAACGGATGTTACGGAAAGAATCGGCAGGGTTGCTGAGTGCCCCTGTTCTTTGCGGAGACGCACACGCTTTCCGTGCTCCTCAATCTCAATTTCTGTAAGCCCTGTTTCTTCCAGTAATTGGATGAGGGATCTGATTTCTTTATGGTCCATACCGAACACGCTCTATGTAGTTGCCCGACCGCGTATCAATTTTAATCAGCGTTCCCTCTTCAATATAAAGCGGAACCTTGACCTCTCCACCGGTCTCCAGTTTGGCGAGTTTTGTGCCTCCGGTTGCGGTATCTCCTTTGACCCCCGGAGCAGTTTCCGTGATGGTCAGCTCAACAAAATTGGGAAGTGTGACGCCAATCGGATCTCCCTTATAAAACATGATTTGGGTCAGCATGTTTTCTTTTAAAAAATTGCGGGCATGACCGACTTGGGCTATAGTAAGAAAGGTCTGTTCGTAAGATTCCGTGTCCATGAAATGAAACGCTTCCCCTTGCAAATAGAGAAACTGCATCTCGCGGTCTGCAATATCAGATAATTCAAACTTCTCAACCGATCGAAAAGTGCGTTCCAGCGTGTTGCCCGTTTTCAAATTCCGCATCTTCGTTCGAACAAAGGATCCCCCTTTTGCTGGTTTTACATGCACGAAATCAACGATCTCGTAGGGAAATCCATCTACTTCAATTTTTACGCCTGACTTAAAATCAGTTGTTCCGATAACCATTATAAATCTTCAGCAAGGGCAAACGCCTCTTGTTTCATGAAAAACTTTCCTTTTCCAATATTCTTATCGGTTTCTGCCGCGAGAAAGAGGAAATATTCCGGGTTGATTTTTTGGATAATAATGCTTGCCTTTTCTGTTTTAATTGTTACCTCTTGCGAGAAGCCTAAATCCACGGAGACAGACGCCTTATCAGCCGCTTTCACAAAAGCGCTATATTCGGCCACCAACGAGATTAAATCAAAAGAGGGATCACGCTTCACTTCTTGCACCATGATCCCCTCTGAATCCACAATAGCAACCCCCAAGATATCATCTATTTTATGAACAATTCTTTCAAGACCATCCCTAAAACTCATTTTCTTACTCCCTTTTCTTCAATGGAAACAAGCCATTCCTTTAAACGAATTTGATACAGCGACGTAGGATTGTACGCTGTTTGCGGCACGAATGCCAGTGGTATTACTTGCTCGATAATTGATACAGAGACGGGATCAGTTTGAGCAGGCGGAATAAGCGCAACAACATCGGCCTCAACTTCTCTTGCAGGCAAATCAGGAAGACTCTCTACGACTGCCATTTCCTCTACTTCTGGCAACTGCAAAATATCTTCTGCTTCATACAGATCCTGCGAGACCTGTGGGGGAAGTATCGGGAAGGACGAAGCCTGTGATGCGCGATCTTCTACGGCGGAAATCTCTTCTTGCGTATAGGCCAAAATCTCTTTTGCCCGCTTATCGTGGGGATCAATCGTTAATATCTTATTGCAAGTCTCAACGGCTGATCCCAACTGTCCCGCATCTTTATGAAGGAGTGCTAATTTTTTATAGGCTAAAACATTATCAGGGTGAAGTCTTACGACTTCTTCAAATTCTTGTCTTGCCTCTGCAACGCGCCCAACGCGTTGATAAGTCTTCCCAAGCATCATGCGCGCGGCCACATAAGTAGGGTGATTCTTGATCCCCTCTGTGAGCACTAAAATAGCGTCCTCCGGCAGGTTTTGGCGCAGATATTCGTCCGCCAAAGGAACAAACGCCCTAGAGGCGGGATCATTCGCGAGCCGTTGTGCCAGACGTGAAATGGGTTGAAGCAATTCTTTTTCGGTCAACATTCCCCTTTCATTAGGCAATGATGATACCAGAACAGATTAAAAAGTCAAGAAACCGCTGAAATCTACCATGGCTTTTTCAGCGTTTGTGAGAACCGATTCGTGTATGCCTGTTCTTGGGAAGCTAAAGGATATCATCGTTCGTCACGGCGAAAGAGTTTAATCCAGTTGGTCTTTCCCGGCACGCCGATTTTTTTAATCTCATCAATCTGGTCAGGCGGCCATTGCTTGTCTTGCAATTTTTTAGAAAGAACAAACGTATCGAGCGTTGCGACGTCATCCCAAATACCAGCTTTCTTGACGGCCGCTTCCAAGTTGGCGCGACCCGGATTGTCTTTTCCGGGGAAATCTAGTTTTGGATAAACGCGCACCCGCACCTTATGTGTTTTGTTGTACAAAATATCCACTTTTTTAGTCTGCGCGTAGGCCACCATCGCCTCTTTAATTTGTTCAATCTCTACCTTAATCTTCTCTGCAGATGATTGTAATCTTTCAAATTGACCGACCAATGCAACCCCCTCTTCTTTTAGATATTCATTTTTGGGCAAGGGGATCGTCTCATACAAATGCTTAAACAGCGGACAGATTGCGTGGTACTCACACCAGTTGCAAAGGCCGGATTGTTTCGTCGGAAACAGGGTTGCAGATTCTATTTCATCAATCAGCGCAATGGTCTCCTTACGAAGTTTATGGAGGTCTTCCACAGTGCGGCGAGAACGAAATTCCCGATCAAACAGCAGATAATGCCAAATCAAGACCACTTCTTTCGTCTCTGGCCAGAGGGTTGCGACCGCCATTTGATAAAAGGCCAGCTGGCGGTCTTCATCAAGATCAGGCTGGGTGGGAAGCAGACTTTTTGCCTTATAATCGTGAATCCATAAAACCCCGTCGGAAGGCTGACTCAGCCTGTCAACAAATCCTTGCAGGGTGTATTTGCCTGATTCATCAAGGGCAAGCGTTACGCGATATTCCAGCCCCAATGTTTTGGATTGGTTAAACGGATGATAGCGTCGGTAATAATCGGTAATTGCCCTTTGTCCTATCTTAAAATATTCTGCAGGCCCTATCTCCTCGCGCACAATTTTAATCTCATCGTGCCACTTGGCCTCCCAATCATTTTTATATATGTCCAAAACCGCTTCCAATGTCATTGGCTTTTCAAAGCGAAGATTCGTATAAAGTTGCTCAAGGGCGTAATGAACGCGCGACCCCATAAACGCCTCAATCCCTTCTGTGTTGGACGCAATCTGGTCAATATAAGCGAACTTGAATTTTTGAGGACATTGCCGATAGCTTTCAAGACGGGAGTGCGAGTAAGTCATACAAAATCTTCTCCAATCTTCCAAACGCCCTTTTCTAAAAAGGCCTCAATCGTTTGACGATTCGCTTTATTAATCAGGTTAGAATGAGAGATTTTATTACTTTTTGCATAATCAGAAAGCAATACAATCTTCTTGCCCTCTAAATATGCTAAACGTTTGTAATAACTATTCGTGAGCGCTTTACCCACAATCTCTTCCATAATGCCAATCGCATTTTTTTCATCAAACTCTTTAAAAGCGTCATAATATTTTCTCCGATCAATGAACTTGATATTGATCGGCACAAAGCCTTCCCGTAACAGCAGGTAGTTATTGATCGCACGTCCAATACGGCCATTTCCATCTATAAATGGATGAAGATCTTCAAAGGCAAGATGGAGGCGGGCGATCCGTTTGATGATATTTTCATGACACGTCGCATTGTATTCTGAAAGCATTTTTGCAAGACTTCCATGAATTTCTTTTGGAGCGGGGGCGACATGACTTCCAACACGAACATACTCGTTATCCTTGCGAAACCTTCCAGCAATTTCATCACGAATATTGGACATCAGCATCTTATGAAGCAATAAGATAAGATCAAAACAGAGCTCTTGTTCTTTGGCTTTTTTGTCTATGTATGATACGACGCGCGCAAGATTTCTGGCCTCAAATATTTCTCGTTCTGTGATATACCGATCAAGATCAATTTGGAGCAGTATCTTTTCTGTATCTTCAAGAGAGAGCGTACTGTTCTCAATAGCATTTGAGTTGTATACCTGATCCGCAATTTCCACCTCACTGATAAGCTTAATAAGCGCATCTTTACCTACCAATGCCTCGTAATACCGCACCCTCAGCAGATTAATCTTATTGAAAACTATAGATGTCCTTGCCATAAACGAAATATAGCATTTTTCACGTTTTACAGTCAATAATCGTGAAAACGTATTGTTTTTTCTAGTATTTTCACGTTTTACTGGCAATAATCGTGAAAGTGTATTGTTTTTTCTTATATTTTCACGATTTAGGCGGTTTTTGTGACCGCAATCTTTCTAATATTGTCTGCATATCCGTAGGCGGAGGGGCTGAAAAAAAGACCTCTTTTTTTGATGTCGGATGCATAAAACCCAATGAAGCCGCATGAAGCATCTGGCGGTCTGCGCCCAATTCAGAAATACGCGCCGTCCTGCCTCCATACGTTTTATCGCCCACAACTGGATGAAAAAGATGCGCCAAATGCACCCTAATTTGATGTGTTCGGCCAGTCTGCGGCTCAATATCAAGCAGGGTCGCAATCTCAAATCGTTCTATAACCCTATAATGCGTTTCCGCCATACGGGGACGATCGGTGCGCGCGGAAATCTTTTTGCGATCAGATCGGTCGCGGCCAATCGGTAAAATGATCTTCCCATGATTTTCCTTGATAACGCCTGCCGCAATCGCCAGATAATGCCGTTTAATCGAATGACATTTAAATTGAGCAGACAAAGATACGTGCGCAGAATCAGTCTTGGCAATAACCATAATGCCCGAGGTGTCTTTATCCAAACGATGCACAACCCCGGGACGCTCCCTTCCCCCAAGCACGGTGAGGTTTTGACAATGATGTAACAAGGCGTTTGCCAATGTTCCGCTTAAATGCCCCGTTGCGGGATGCACAACCATGCCAATCGGTTTATTGACAATCAAAAGGCTTTCGTCTTCATAAACAATGTTGAGAGCAATCGGCTCTGGCACGAGTTCAACCGGCGCGGGCTTCATGACCAATAACGCAATCTGATCCCCCTGTTTGACCTTACAGCTGGCTTTTGTTGGCGCGCCGTTGACCAATATAACCTCTTCGTCAATGGACCGTTGTATGCGCGATCGAGATACCGGAAGCCGTTTGACAAGATAAAGATCAAGCCGTTTGGGTGTCCCTGAAACGTTAATCAGTACTGGATGACTGCCCCCCGCGCGCGGCGCATCAGTCAGCGGCATTGATGGTATTCCCTTTAGAATCTACACCCGACTGGTTTTTCTTCTGGTTTTTTTTGAGGCGTTTATTTTCCCAATAAAGGTTCAGCATGAGCAAGCTAACCCCGATGGTAATTGCAGAATCGGCGACATTAAACGCAGGCCAGTGATACGTGCCGACATAGAAATCCAAGAAATCTATGACCTCTCCCATCCGAATGCGATCAATAATGTTTCCCATGGCCCCACCCAAAAGGAGAGAAAGCGAAGTCGTTTGCCATCGGTCATCTTTAGGAAGTTGATACACCATGACGGCCAGAAAAGAGAGGGCCAAGAGAGAGACGATAGAAAAAAATGTCGTGCGAAAGAAACTGCTTTGTCCTGCAAAGAGACCAAAAGCGGCCCCGGGATTGCGAACGTAAGTAATCGAAAAAAGATCAGGGACAATCGGAAGCGTCTCGTGAAGCTGAAATGCCGTATCTATATAGACCTTGCTTACTTGGTCCAGAATAACAACGCTTCCCGCAACAAGGGCTAGGATAAAAAGTTTGGTCATGATTGGATTATTTCACGGCCACCCGTAACCTCAACACATCGCCCACAGAGGGTCGGATGCGTAGCACTTTGTCCGACCTCTTCCGCGTAAAGCCAGCATCGTTCGCACTTGGTCCCGCGCGCAGGCAATACAGTAATGGTAGTCTTTTCGGCTTCTGCTAAATCAACCTGTGAGACAATAAAAAACGTCGGCAGAAACGACTCTCTTTTCTTGAGTTGTGCGTAGAGCGGGGCATTCGCGCCAATACGCACGGACGCCCCCAACGAACTGCTAATGATCTTCTCTGCGCGCGCCTTCTCCAGATGACCATTCACTTCATTGCGCATAAGAATCAACTGATCCCACTCTGTCGCGTTTGGCGGTGTCAATATGTCACCCCAATTTTCAGAAAGCAAGGGAGTCCCATCGGCACGGTAATCACTGCTTGCTAGGTGCACACTCGGCATTTCGCCTGTTAAATTATCAGGAAGGAATTGCCAAATTTCTTCTGCGGTAAAGGAGAGGATCGGCGCCATCAGTCGCGTCATATCAGAGAGTATCGCAGACAAAACGATCTGTGCCGCGCGTCGTTCTAAGCTATCTGCGGAGAAGGCATATAAACGATCTTTAATAATATCCAGATAGAACGTTGAAAGATCAACCGAGCAAAATTGATTGAGGGTATGAAAAACGACATGAAACTCAAACTGTTCGTATGCCTCTACCACTTTCCGGTTGACTTCTTTTAAGCGATGCAACGCCCAGTGGTCTATTTCTAAGAAACCAGTGTGTTGCGAAAAAACATTGTCTGGATGATAATCGTAGAGATTACTCATCAGAAATCGGCAGGTGTTTCGGATTTTTCGATGTGCCTCCACCAGTTGATCTAAAATTGCATTTGATACTTTGACATCATCTCGAAAATCGGTTGCGGCCACCCAAAGTCGTAAAATCTCCGCCCCGTGCCGATCAATAATCTCCTGCGGCGCCACAACATTGCCCGCTGATTTTGACATCTTCTTCCCAGCCCCATCCACAGTAAAGCCGTGTGTCAGCACAGCCTCATAAGGTGCGCGATTTTTCCCGGATGAAAGAGAAGCGAGCAAACTACTCTGAAACCAGCCCCGATGCTGATCAGAACCTTCCAGATAGAGATTGGCGGGCCATGCGAGATCCTGTCGCTTTTTCAAGACAGCCGCATGGCTTACCCCCGATTCAAACCAAACATCCAAAATATCGTTTTCTTTTGTAAATTTATTTTTTCGACATTGCGAGCAAACGGTTCCGGGGGGAAGCAGTTCTTCCGCTGATTTTGAAAACCAAATATCTGCGCCGCCTGCAAGCTCCATCTGATTGGCAACATTGTTAATGATTGTTTCGTCATAACGCAATGTTCCACACCCCGTACAAGAAAACGCCACAATCGGAACGCCCCACGACCTCTGCCGCGAGATACACCAATCAGGACGGTTCTTCATCATGCCCAAGATACGATCTTTCCCCCAATCTGGAATCCATTTGACTTTGTTTTCAATCGTTTTGATGGCCTGATCCCGTAGACCCCCTTCTGTCATGGAGATAAACCATTGCGCAGTCGCCCGAAAAATAACCGGCTTTTTACACCGCCAGCAATGCGGATATGAGTGATTGATCGTTCCTGCATGAACCAGTGTTCCGATTTCGGATAATTTTTCTTGAATAAGTGCGTTTGCTTTAAGAACATCAATCCCTTGAAAACTTGCAACGCGTTCATCTATTTCGTTGGTAAATCGTCCTCGGCTGTCAACCGGCGCGAAAACATCAAGACCATATTCCATCCCTACCTGATAGTCTTCGCGACCATGACCGGGCGCTGTATGTACCGCTCCCGTCCCTTGTTCCAACGTGACATGATCGCCCAAAATAACTTCTGACGGCCAACCCCTATTTGATTCATCATCAGTAAGTGGGGATCGACAGCCGATATCTTTAAAATCAACCCCCTTGTAAGTTGCTACGACACTATACTGCTCAATGCAAAACTCCTTCATACATCCTGCAACCAATGTCTTCGCAATGATCCAGTTCTCTTCGTCTTTCCCCTCCTGTGTGACTCGCACAACATCATACTCAAATTTTGGATGAAGGCAGACTGCTTTGTTTGCGACCAATGTCCATGGGGTTGTTGTCCAAATAATAAAAAACAGGGGAGCTTGCGACCTATATCCTTGAAGAGAATAGCTTGTAGCTAGAAATTTTACATAGATCGCAGGTGATGTGATATCGGCATATTCCACTTCGGCCTCGGCGAGCGCGGTCTCGTCATACGGGCACCAGAGCACTGGTTTTTTGGCCTTGTAAACGCCGCCCGATTCAACGACCTTGCCAAACTCACGCACAATGGCCGCTTCGTAATCGGGGGTCATGGTGAGATACGGGTTGTCCCAATCGCCTAAAACACCCAGTCGTTTGAACTCCTCGCGTTGTATGTCAACAAACTCTTTTGCATAGATACGACAACGGCGGCGAATCTCTTCTGGCGTGAGAACTTCCTTGTTGGCACGGGCTTTTTTGAGCACCTCGTATTCAATCGGAAGTCCGTGACAATCCCATCCCGGGACATAAGGCGCAGAATAGCCCGTCATTGTTTTTGATTTAACGATAATATCTTTCAGGATTTTATTCAGCGCGTGGCCGATATGAATATGTCCATTGGCATAAGGCGGGCCATCGTGCAGGATATATTTTTCTGAACCTTCGCGGCTATTTTGGATCTTTTTATAAAGCCCTTCTTGTTCCCATTTTGCAAGCAGGGCGGGTTCTTTCTCTTTGAGATTGGCCCGCATCGGGAAATCGGTTTGGGGAAGGTTCAGGGTATTTTGATATTTTTTCATACAGGGGGCGATGGTAGCATTGCCGTAAGAAAAAGACAACTCAAAATCCTAAACGCCGGAATAGGATTTTGAGTCCTATCGTGGACTTTGCGAATATGTTAGAATGGCTTATTACAGTGCATTTCACGGAGACAGCACGGGGACATAATGGATCTATTTGAAGAAATGAAATCAAAAGGACATGAGCAGATACTCTTTTGCTCGGATGTTGCGTCGGGGCTGTCTGCTATTATTGCGATTCATTCGACGCGCCTTGGGCCGGCATTAGGCGGCTGTCGAATGTGGGCATACCCTTCTTTTGACAGTGCCCTAACAGACGCGTTACGGCTTTCAAAGGGCATGACTTACAAGGCGGCGATTGCGGGTCTTGCCCTCGGTGGCGGAAAAAGCGTGATTGTCGGTGACCCTAGAAAAGACAGAACATCCGCGCGTATGATTGCCTTTGCGCGCCATGTTGCATCACTGGGAGGACGTTATATTGTTGCGGAGGATGTGGGCATTACTGTTGCGGATATTGAACTTTTTCGTACCATTACCCCTTATGTGGCTGGATTTTCTAAAGACGCCGGAGGCACAGGCGATCCTTCCCCGGCAACGGCACAAGGGGTTTTCTTTGGAATGCAGGCCTGCATGGAAGAGGTGTATGGCGATCGTTCCTTTCAAGACAAAAAGATCGCGATACAAGGAATGGGCAAGGTTGGGCTTGCCTTGGCAAAACTGCTCAGCGAGGCGGGGGCGCATCTGATTGTCTCCGACATGGATCCTGAAAAGGTTGCAATCGCCTGCCGCGAATTTAATGGAGACCCTGTACACCCGCATGAAATCTATCGTGTGAACTGCGATATCTTTGCCCCGTGCGCATTGGGCGGCATTTTAAATGATAGAACTGTGCCTGCGCTTTCGTGTAAAATCGTGGCAGGGTCGGCCAACAATCAGTTGGCGCAAGCAGAGGTCGCCGCGTTGCTACAAAAGCGTGGCATTTTGTATGCGCCTGATTATGTCATTAACGCTGGCGGCCTGATTCATATTTCATGTAAGCAAGATGCGGGTATCATGATTGAAAAAATTTATAGCCGATTGAAAGAGATATTTCGTTTAGCAAAAACCAAATCGCTTCTTCCATCAGAGGCGGCAGACAAAATGGCGGAAGAAATATTATGTGCGGCTGGAAAAATTTCATGATCAAACCCATTTTAGCCGCTATTTTTTCATTGGGGTTTGCGGGCGTTGGACATCTTTTTCTGGGACAATTTATTCGGGCGATTTTTTTTATCATTCCGGCTTTATTTTTATGGCAACTCAGCCATTACTGGCCTCAAATGGTGCTGGCCAATATGATGCTTTTTATTTTCTCTGCAGTGGATGCGTTCTCATTTGGCAAACGCGACATGGGTATATTCTAGCCGAAATACAGAAAGGATATTATGGCTAAAAAATCAAGTAAGACCCTTCCCGGGCCGCAGGCGTTGCAGTGGGTGAAACGCGATCACGACGCCATCTCTCCTTCGTACACACGTCAATATCCGTTTGTGATGCAATCAGGCAAAGGGCTTGTGGTGACCGACGTGGATGGCAATCGTTATCTTGATTTTACGTCTGGGATTGCCGTCACGGCCACAGGCCATTGTCATCCGAAAGTCGTCAAAGCCATTCGGGCACAGGCCGGGCAGTTTATCCACATGTCGGGTACCGATTTTTATTATCCGCAGGAAGTGCTTTTAGCGGAGAGGCTATCCGTATTGGCGGGCGGAGATTGTAAAAGTTTTTTTACCAATTCAGGTACGGAGTCTATCGAGGCGGCCATGAAGCTTGCGCGGTATGTCACACGGCGTCCTTATTTTATTTCATTTTTAGGCAGTTTTCATGGACGCACCTTTGGCGCGCTTTCGTTGACGGGCAGTAAGGCCGTTCATAAAAATCGCTTTGGCCCATTTTTACCAACGGTGCTTCATGTGCCATATCCAAATCCGTACAGACCCCCCACGGGTATTTCTCCCGACCGCTGTGGCGAATATGTGCTGGATATGATTCGCAATCAACTCTGCTTTCATCTGATTGCTCCGGAAGAAGTGGCCGCTATTTTTGTGGAACCGATTCAAGGGGAAGGCGGATACATCCTGCCTCCAAACGATTTTTTAAGTGGCTTGTTAAAACTTGCGCACGCGTTTGGCATATTATTGGTCGTAGATGAAGTGCAAAGCGGCATTGGGCGAACGGGGAAGATGTTTGCGTATGAGCATTTTGGTATTCAACCTGACATCATGGCGTTGGCAAAGGGAATTGCTTCTGGGTTGCCGCTTGGAGCAATGGTTGCAAGCAGTACGTTGATGCATTGGGAGCCGGGTGCCCATGCGAATACGTTTGGCGGAAATCCGATTGCCTGCGAAGCGGCACGCGTCACGCTTGATCTCGTCGAAAATGGTTTGATGCAAAATGCCGAAAAGATCGGGGCGTTTATGATTTCCCGACTCAAAAAAATGCAGGAAGGGCATCGTCTCATCGGCGATGTGCGGGGACTTGGGTTGATGATTGGCATTGAGCTTGTGCAAGATAGAGTCTCAAAGGAACCGGCCATTTCTGAACGCAGTCAAATTATTCAACGCTGTTTTGAACGCGGCCTTTTGATTTTAGGCTGTGGAAGATCAACGATCCGATTTGCGCCGCCGCTGACAATCAAACGCAAAGAAGCCGATACGGCCCTTGCGATTTTCGAAGAAGTGCTGACCGAGATTGAGAATGAGTAGAACGCAAAATACACACTAGAATGAGGTTGCTTTATGATGAAATTCAATGCCATTATTATTGTCTTGGTTATTGTCTTGGTCATTGCTTTATGGATTGCTTTTGCCTCTGCTTTTGCCTCTTCTGCGGGGGCAAAAAAAGAGGTTGCGCTTATAGCGTCTGAACGTTACTTTCCAGACGCAATCGGCTTGCAATGGACTTACAGCGGATCGGTTGCAAAACAGATACAACGTGTATCCTCAGATGACTATACCAATACCGCCATCGTCAAGGGCAAGACCAACAAGCTGGGGGTGCCTGCGGTTATATTTTGGGAGTCCAATCAATCCAATCAAGGTCAAGCAGAGAGCTATTTTTCAAGAGACAGCAAGGGAATTTCCTATTTAGGAGGACGTCCTACAACCGATTTTGAGACACAGCTTGTGCCTTTTATGGCGATCCCATTTCCAATCGTTTTGGGAAAGACTTATCTGCAAGTGGAAAAAAATAACTTGCAGTACGATTTGGACTTAGACGGAGATGGCCAACGAGAAAAAGCCTCTGCGCGTTCGGAAGTGACCGCGGTCGGACTAGAAACAGTTTCAACCCCTGCGGGCATATTTAATGATACAATCAAATTTCAGGGGGTTATGACCGTCTGGATTACGCTGTCGCGAGATGCAAAACGGGTTCCTATCGTAGGCAAAACAGCCCATTGGTATGCCAAAGATATTGGACTTGTCAAACAAATTGAAAAGTTAGATTTTTCAGAAGAAATTGAAGGCTCTCCGTTAGGCACCATTACAACAGAAGTGCTGACAGAGTATATAAAACCAAAATCTCTCAACGAAGGAATTTTTAAATGAAGTGGGTCTCTGCAATTAGTGAAGCGCGATCGGCTGATGAGGCAATAGACGCATTGGAAAAACCGATTGTCGCTGGCCTTCAAGAAGGTGTTGATCTGGCGATACTTTTTGTCTCTCCGTTTTTTAAAAACGATTTTGACCGATTGCCAGCCCTTTTCTACGACCGGCTGGGTTGTCGCGTATTGGTGGGCTGTTCAGCAGGAGGCGTTATTGCCAACCACAGAGAAATCGAACGGCGTCCGGCGATGGCGCTGATCGCCGCATCGCTGCCGGACGTCTTGATAAAACCATTTCATCTGGACCAATCGGCCCTTCCCGGATTAGACGCCAGTCCTAAAAAATGGCAGGCCTGTTTTGACGTAGACATTCCGACATCAAACTTTGTGCTTTTGGCTGATCCATTTACAATGGATGTGGAAAGAACGTTGCAAGGGTTAGACTATGCCTATCCCAATGCCGTCAAGATTGGAGGGTTGGCCAGCGGGGCAGAGGGTGCCGGGCAAAACGCGCTTTTTGTAGACAGAGAACGATATCGTTCAGGAATAGCGGGCGTGGCATTGTCTGGCAATATTGCCATTGATACGATCGTTGCGCAAGGTTGTCGGCCTATTGGGCATCCGTTTTCCATTACGAAATGTCATCAAAATGCCTTGCTTGAAATAAACGGCCAAAAAGCAATTGAGGTATTGCAACACCTCTATCAGGAATCATCAGAATCCGACCAGACCCTCATGCAACACTCTCTTTTTCTGGGCATTGCGATGACGCCGTTTCAGGAAAATCTTTCCAGAGGTGATTTTTTAATTCGCAACCTCACGGGCATTGATTCAAAAACAGGTGCGATTACCTTAGGCGCCATGCTTTGTGAAGGACAAACCGCGCAATTTCATCTTAGGGATAAACAGACCTCTTCAGAAGATTTACAGTGGTATCTCGCTCGGTACCAGATGGAGAAGGAGGTAAAATCGGCGCGCGGGGCATTGTTGTTTTCGTGTATGGGCAGGGGCGAGCATTTGTATGGCGAACAAGACTTTGATACACGCCTATTCCACGCGCAATTAGGTTCTGTTCCCATGGGCGGATTTTTCTGCAATGGAGAGATTGGGGCTATTGGTGAAACTACTTTTCTGCATGGGTATACCAGTTGCTTTGGAATCTTCAAAGAGGTTGATTCCAAAATCCGCGATAACGGAAGTTGAGGGGAATAACCTATGTTAGGAAACTTTTAAAAGTGCACTTTTTTGATATCCTCTGTTTTGACGTTTTGTTGTTCCACCAGACGGCCGAGATACCAGAATCGAATGAGAGCCATCAGAGAGAACCTCACGCGCTTGATCAATTGTGGTGATGCTGTCCCGCACACAGGTTCGTGTCAGATGATCCTGAATCCATCGGTAAGGCCGTTCAATTTTCCCCTTGGCGGCAGGGCTCTTGGCATAGATCACTTCGATACCCAAGATCATCCAAAACTTCTTTCCACTGAATCACGGCGTCCTCTTCTTTGATGTGAGACTTCTGCCAAACGGAGTCTCGTCTCTCGATAAACCCAGATTACGCATTAGAAACATAAAGGGGAACTCGAAATAAAATCTGTCATTCCCGAATGATTCTATCGGGAATCTATCCTTGTTTCGTAAATATTTTAAAACCAGATCCCCGATAAAACATTTCGGGGATGACAGAAAGCCGATTTTTCCTCTATTGCGTAATCTGGGATAAATCGAAAAATAGAACGGTTGTCTACGTTCGTGAGAACTTCTCTGTCATGCGATTTCCTAAATCTCTTTTCCTGATAAAACCCATTTTTTTGCACGGGCAATGATCGTGGGCAGTGAAACAACAACCCGGTGCTTCTTCTCCAAAATCTCTTTCAGATAACTATAATTATAGACTTAGATCCTGCGTGAAAAAACGAGAGAGGCCAATCATGAGTTTGAATACGCCGTTTGAACCGAGGAGTTTGCTGATTTCAATCCTGCTTAACCCGAGAATAATCGGGTAGAGCAGAGAGAAAATCTGTTCCGCTTATAGTATACCGAGAATTTCTCTGGTCGAGTTTGATGGCACGACCGATCATATGACGCCAACCGATCTGTTTCAAAAAAAGATGAAACAGGGAGACGCCACCGAAGTGTGTTAAACGATTGGAATTGAATTTTACATGCATTTTCTGCGCGCCATATGTCATACGCAGAAAGCGTACATTATGGACGATATTCGCACAACTATGATATGACAGTTAGAGAGCGCATTTTTAGATGGAATTTACAACTATTCATTCCTGTTTCACGCAGGATCTAAGTATTAAATAAAACGACACTCGTCATTCCCGAAATGTTTAATCGGGAATCCGTATAATTCAAAGAAGTCAACATCTTCTGGATTCCGGCTTTCCCCAGAATGACGCCATCGGGGGTGACTTTGACGTTTCCGTGGTAAAATACCTGGGTGCATTGACATTTTTACATTTTGTATGTACAACATTACTATCCTATATTAAGGATGGATTAAGAAACGGGATGGGGCACTGTCTGCCGTATGAAAAAACAAATTTTAGAAAAAAAATCTAGGACAGATTGGGTACGTATTGATGCCTTGAAGGACGAGGATATAGATTACTCGGATATTCCAGAACTGGACGATGCGTTTTTCAAAAATGCTGTGCTACAGATGCCGAAAACCAAAGCTGCCGTGACACTGCGTCTTGATCGGGATATTTTGGAATGGCTAAAAAGACAGGGTGTCGGGTATCAGACACGGATCAATGCCATCCTAAGATTGTATATGGATACCAAAAGACAACGCGCATCTTAGTAAACAGGCCTTTCGGGTAGAAAAAAGAGCATTTGGTTCTTAACATAATATATTTTCATGTGGTGTGAATGTAAAATAATTTTAAGAATATAAATGGTAAGATGGAATTCGAGTGGGATGAGCATAAAAACAAGAGCAACATTGAGAAACACGGGGTTGACTTTATTGATGCGAAGGAAATGTTTTCTTCTCCCATGCTGGTTAAGCCGGATGAACGAAAGAACTATAGTGAGACCCGATTTCAAGGATCTGGGTATATTGGGT
>Ga0213870_1000512_pt1 | contig 18102 bp, 13 predicted proteins | sample WICALVC2017_Meta_FD_160119 | JGI IMG/M metagenome (GOLD analysis project Ga0213870, IMG submission 160119) | Freshwater microbial communities from subterranean cave lake in Wind Cave National Park, South Dakota, United States - WICALVC2017 | ecosystem: Environmental > Aquatic > Deep subsurface >... | reverse complement strand
AGTTGGTAGCGAGACAAGCAAGATGCAAGCTAGTGAAGCGAGCGCAGAAGTTTTTAAGCGAGGCATATCCAGGGCGATATGTTGAGCTTAAAAATCTTCGAGTACGCTGCAATAGCGCCGCAGATTGCTTGTCGCAGTAGAACTTAAATGCAATATCTCGGTTTATGCGGCACGGTGGGATTGGTGCTGTCCACCCATTTCAAAATGTCATGAGCACACTAAAAACGTCTTGGCCTAGTCTTTCAGGGAGTAGTCCTTTTGCATATTCAAGACGCAGTTGAAAAGGAGCGTAGTAGCCTAAAACCGTGTTTAAAAGCAGTCCTCCTCCAACTCCTCCAATAATTCTGCTATATTTTCCATTTCGTTCTAAAATTTTAGCTCCATCATAAAACCCAAACGCTCCTAGGTTTCTAAGAAATAGTGGGAAGGTATCAAATCCACGAAAAAATTGAAAAAGAGGAAGTCGGTATTCTGCCTGAAACACTGCTCCACGTAAAGTCTCAAATTGATTTGCTGGATAGCCACGCAGTGGGGGATTAAGATTAGTGGAATCCCCTTGTCCTCCAATTTCAACTAAAGAATCTGGAATTTCGGCAGTAAACTTTGGAGTGGTTGCTAAAAATCCATTTAAACTTAAAACAGAATGTTGTGGGTAAAGCGGAAATAAAGCATTTGCGTGCAACTGTGCTTTTGAAGCACGATCTGATCCTGAAAAAAAACGTCTGCCTTCTAAAGAAAAAGCCCATCCCGTTTCTTTCGATAGCGATGCAGTATATTGCTTTCTTGAGTCCATCCCAAAAGCTCCACCAATTCGATAACTAGAATTTATAATTTTTGACCACTCAAAAAGTATAGCTGGAGTTATTTTAATAGTTACTCCTGGGATCGGTCTAGCAAGCCTGGAACTAAGTAAGCGCTGTTCGTCAAATGTGAAAGGGTCAATGACATGAGATCCACCTAAAAGTTGGAGTTCAAAAGTAGAAATTTGATGAGTTGTAGATAAAAGTCCTCCAGGTTTTCTTGGAAAAACATCATACCACAGTGACAATTGATAGGATAGCTGCTCCAAATCGTCCCAGCCGATAAATGTCCAACCAAACTGCCTTTGTGAGTTGGAGTAAGTGATCAGAGGGCTCCAAATACGTGGTGGGAGTGAATTAAATAAAGAATAAGAAGAGATTTGATGTGCTGTAAGCTCCGGTGTGGGTGTAGACTTCTGTGGTATTAAAATTTTTTCTTTTTGTTCCTGTGGGATAGCAATAGCTTTATTTTCTAAAACTTTTTTCTCGAAAACTCCTGCTTGAATTCCATTGCTAGAAAGGTAAGTAACAGCAACTAGGTTTTGTGTTACACTGGGTAACCAGTATCCTCCAGAAGATTTTGCAAGTCTTGAAATTTTTCTCGTTTTAAAATCCAACTTTGCTAACTCATAAAACTGATTTTGAATTTTTGTAAAATACAGATTTCCCATTTCATCGGGTTCAGGGAAAAGTGCACTCGTGTTGTCTAAAGACCCACCTAATAAGTGCGTTGGAGTAGAAGGCTTGTGGAGTGAGAGCATGTAAATAGTGTAATGAGCGTGTGTGCTGTGCAAAGAAAAAAAGACATAGTCATTCGTGCAGCGAGGATTTGCAATGGCATCATAATCTTGAGCAGTATACAGTGTATGGATTTTTTTAGTTTTTAAATTTAGTATTTTTAGTTTTGAAGTAGGTGAATGGTGGGTTGTAAAAACAAGCAGGTCTTGACCACACAGAGCGGGGTCTTTTGCTCTCTCTCCAAAGGTAAGCTTTTGTGACGTTTTTGTTTCTAAGTCCATAGCATAAAGCTCACTGTGGAATGTATAAGGTCCATCAAACTCGTGCTTAGAGTAATAAAGTGTTTTGCTATCCTTGGAAAAAGCAAGTCCTGCATTTGCAACCATTTCATCTAGTTTTTGCTTTTTATTAAACTTAAGGTCAATTAAATACAAAGCAGGAAACTCATGGCCTGAAACATCTAATATATAAGCAAGCATAGATTCATCTGGCGAAAGCCTTGCCCCAAGAGTTGCTTCACCAATAGGACTTAAAATTTTTGGTTCAGGTGTAGCGTGTTTCTCAAGCCATTCTAAATCATTTTTTAATCTATCTTTTTCACTTAAAATCCAATTTTCCCATAATGTCTTAAAATTGTTTCCTCCAATATTTTCTCTGGATCTTTTACGTGTCGGGCGCGCCACCTGCACACTTGGTGCGGGAGAAAAAGTGAGCGGTTCTAAAGTGAGCGGTTCTGATGTAAAAGCGACAGAATCTAATGTCCCGTTTAAGAAAAAAGGAACACGGTAAGAGCTTCCTCTAGCAAATAAAGCAGGAGAGTCTTTGCCCTTCTCATGAACTAGCTGCTCGACAATTCCATTGCCTGCATAATATGCAAGCCCACCGTGAGGAAATTCAGGATAAGGTCCCATTAAGTCATCAAAGGCAGGAAATAGTTTTTTTCTATGGAAAAAATCTCTCGTAATAGTTGAAAAGTAAGCACTACGACCCCGCCCCTGTGTCGTAAATTGAGTTTCAGCATAAACAGCAAGCCCCTCTGCAAGCCAATTAGGCCAGAGATGATTTGGTAAAAGTAAATCTCCAAAGAGATAACGCGTAAAATTAAAAAGTCCTCTAGCTTGATCTAAAGTTAAGTAATGAGTGTACTCATGGATGAAAAGTTCTCGAATCCAATTGTCATATTCGCCAATAGAAGAATAAGGATCAGGGGGAGTTAAAATCAGTACGAGCCCTTGATGCCCAATGGCTGTAGCTGCTCCGTTAGCAGAGTCTTGATTGTCGGTTAGAAGAATAGTTACTTTGCGAGAAGGTGTGTATTGGAACTCCTTTGATAGGATTGTGTGACTTTCCTCAGATATTGCAGCAACGTACTTAGTTTGTTTTTCTAAAATTTTTGGATAAACAATTTCAAAATGCTGTGTGGACAAGACATGGTAATCTGCATGTGGAGGAAGGTGGAAAGACCGACCCAGCACTCCAAAAGTAGAAAGAGGAAAAAATAAGCAAAAAATTGCTATTATCTGTGAAAATGCAATATTCCAGGTTAATTTTTTTTCCATTGGACCGAGATTAATTGATTTTGAACTGTGAAATTAAATTCTTCTTTTAAGAAAGTTTTTTTAAGGAGTCCAAGCCCAATCCATGTCGAGTGCTCACCCGAAGCCTTGGCGAGGGATAATGGCGCGAGCAGTTCCGATGGCTTGTCTTGAGGATTTTGCGTCACACTTGTTAGTGTTCCTGCTTCATTATATTTTGTCGCATTCCCATCCCGGTCATGCTCCGGTTTGGTTTGATTTAAAATAATTTGTGGAGCAATTGGTGGCTCACCTTGTCCTTTACAAAAAACTAGCCTTCTTGGAGTTTGTCCCATGGTGCGAATTCGCTCAATGACTTCTTGCCCTGGGTAGCAGCCTTTATTTTCATGTAGGGCGCGGTCTAGTCCTGCTTCTAGTGCCATTGTGTTTTCATTGATTTCTTGCGGATATGCTGGATCCATTGCTAGGATTCTAAAGGACTCAAGCGAAGAAACTTCTTCAAATCCTGTTTTTTTAAGCAAGGATTTTATTTCAGGTAAATGAGTTTTAGGAAAAAAAATCCCCCAATCTTTTTTTGCCCAAACATTTTCTTCAAATGAGAAAGTGGATGGAAGGTCAAGCTTAGGTAAAGAGGATTCTTCAAAAGTTAAAACCCTTATGTATGCCCAGTCTTCCGTAATCGGAGTCAGTGTAAGATTTTCACGGAAGTGAAGTTTTTCAAATAATTCATGCGCCTTTTTTGCTCCAAGAGCTGGAGGAACAAAAAGCAAGTATTGGTCATTATGCAAAAAAGCTTTGAAAAAAAGAAGTACTTTTCCTGTGTGTTGTAGAAGTGCCCCTTCAATGAGTTGATTGGTTTTAAGATTTTTAAAATCTGCAGAGGTAAGTCGATGCAAAAAGTCTTTAGCATCTGGTCCTTTGATTTCGAGCACCTCCCATCCCTGCATTTTTGAAAAAAGCATAGTACCATTTTTATCCCTTAAGTACTTGTTTTTTGTCTACAAATTTATTTAATCGTGGGTTAGTCGTAAGTTGCTCGCTACACCAGGCCATTAATGCCCACCACCACTGAATACTTGACATATTCGTTGCTATACCTTTTGAATTGAGTATAATTAGGAAAAAGCAGAGCAAATGAAAATAAAGTCAATCCGGCACTATTCTGTCTAAATTGATAGGGTCATATATGTTTAGACAGAAGGGGTATCCTGAGTAATTGTATTAGACCAAACTTGGTTTCAATCTAGACTGAGTCTAGATATTTTATGTTATAGTCTCGGAATTTTATTGCGTTGTGTCTAAATTATGTTACACATGCACTCCTTATAAATATAATTTAAAGGAGTTCTTAAAATGATTTTTGTTCCATTTGTTTTTTTAATGTTGGCAATTGGTCCCCAGTATATTTATTCAGCAGAGACAAATAAGGCTGATTTAATGAGAGATCTTCAAGCACTAGACGAGCTAGGTTTTTATTTTGAAATTGAGAAAAAAATCAGATCTGCACTGCCTAAAATAGAACAAAAAACAAAAATCAGAATGCTTGGCAATCCCATTGTTTTTCCACCAGATGGGGATGGAAACATTTTAGTATCCATGAGAAGCGATGATTTTGGAACCTCTACAGAGGTTGTATTAAAAAATGTCACTCCTGAAAATGTAGACGATAAAATCAACGAACTCATTGCCATTGTTTCAGCAGATTTTTTAGAGCAAAGATCTATAGTGCAGTCACTTCATACCATGAACCAAGAGTCTATTGGAGGAGCAGGCGATGGTTTACAAATATTTAATACTTCTGTAGGTGGGTCTTTAGGTCTTGGGTCTTACTCCTTTGCACGAGTCTGGGTAGAACTGCCCGCAGCACTAGATGGAGCTTCATTTGATGATAGCATGTTTTCCAACCTACGCTCACATTGGGTTAAGGCAGAAATTCTACTCGATGGGACGCTCAATGCACCAATAGGACTTGCACATGGGCAGAATAACTCAGTTGCAATAGCTCGCCTTATAACCCATGTCTATGAGATACGCTCAGATAGAGTCGATAGCTACGGTGGGGCTTTTTTTGCTGTAAGAATTGGATCTTTAGATGGAGCTATTAAATTAGAAAATGGAAATAATCCATTAGCACGAGTAGATGTAAGCTTTCTAAACCTTAAAGGTGGAGGAAGCGTAAGACTGGGAGAACAAGCTGGCTTATACTATTCACTAGTTGCAAAATTTGCAATGCGAGTTTTGGATGAAAATAAGAAAAATATTCAATTTGTTTTAGGGAATACTTTTACAATTGGCGTTATGATTGCAAAAAAGTTTTTCATAGAATCCAATTTAGCAATGGAGATCTCAAAGAAAAATTCATATCTGACAATAGGAGGGGCACTTGGCTGGAAGGCAAGTAAACTTGTTACATTAAGTGCAGGTGCAAATTATTCTTTGAGTGAGTCACAGTTAAACAAAGATGTTGACCGCGATCCCATGTATATTGTGCCTGAAGGCTGGAGCTTTACAGTGTCTGCACTGTCTCGGTTTTAATATATGCGCCTCATTGGAATAACTTTAATTAGTTTTCTATGTGCGCAGGAAGTTTTTTCTTCAGGCAATGGAATGGGGTCTGGAGACGGATTTCCGCTAATCCAATTTCAAGAGCGACTTATAAAAAACGTTCCTGCCAAAGAAGAGCTCAATACGATTATATACAGCTTAGGAAAAGAATTTCCAACATTAGCGTATAAGCTTTTGGAGCTTTCGCACCGTTTTGAGAAATCTCCAACGTACATGATGCTCCATCTTTTAGGGGATTACCCCTATGAGTTAGCAAACAGCAAAAGCTCAGATGAGCTAGATACGGATGGTTTTCCACGGTATGCGCGAGTTGTAGTGTGGAATGATTTTTTTAAGTTACAACCTCAAATGCAGGCTAAAGTATTGCTGCACGAATGGCTGCACATTCTTATAGCAAAGGATAACGAAGACTTTGCACAAAAGCTTACAGATGCAATTTTTACTTCAAATTGTGTCGGGACTACATATTGCAAATCTGCTGTGCCTGAGAAGTCTAGTTATTATGAAAAAGTTCTCAGTGTTTACCTGAAGTCCCAAGACTTAAAACAGCCTTGCGACGACATGCCTCAAGTAGATCAAGTTTATATTCATGGTGAAAAGCTGGTTTTCCCACTCTCTATGAAGAATCTTCAACAAAAAATTACACAGGATCTTTTCTTTATTGAATACCGTAATGTATGTTTGAGAAAGTCTTTAGAGGGGCAAGCAATACTAAGTGGGTTTTGGAACCACCCCGTTTTACATGAGCTGTTTATTAAAAATATCCTTAAAAGCAAGTCTCCACTAAAATTTTCTTTTAATGCATCAGAAAAAATAACCACTTCTTTTTATAATGATTTATATAAAAAAATAAATTCTATTTCGCAGTTAAATTTTAACCAACTATTGGAACTTGTGCCTGAACTAGCAGGCTGGGCTTTAATAAGAGAGCAGTTTCTAACAAGCGATGAACTGAGTAGACCGTTGTATTATACCGTTAGTGAAGTGCTGAGATTCCCAATTGCGTTTGATAATTTGAGTTTAGAAAATTTAATTAAAATTTTCAAAAACAATAGCGATGTATCTTATAATGACTGGCCTAGTTTAAAGCTATTGCCAGTTCCCATGCCTTACAAGGCTTTAAGGAACTCCAATGAGTGAGATAGGGCATTTATGGCCGGAGAGAGCACGGGTAGTGCGAGCGACAAATGGGGATGTAAAGGTGACAAAATATTTTGTGGTTTCCCATACTCCTGAAATAAAACCCCTTCAACCCAATGTCTGGGAGTACACAAATTATCAAGATTACTTGCGGGATTATTTAGCGCACAAGCGTTCTACTACAAGGGGTTTTAGCGTCAGACAATTTTGTTTAAAGGCAAACATCAGCACTGAAAATTATCTTCTCAAAGTTATTCGAGGAGAAAAAAAACTTGGACCCAAGCTTACTGAATCTTTTATTGCTGCCCTCCCTTTAAAAGCCTTTGAAGCACAGTATTTTAGGGCTTTGGTGAGCTTGAGGCTTGCAAAACATCCACATGAAAAAGAAAATGTTTTAAGTAAAATTGAAGTTTTAAGAAGAAAATCAAAAAGGCCACAACCTGTAATGGACCATTCTATTTTAAGGCACTGGTATTTAGCTGCAATTTGGGAACTTGCCTCCTGCGTAGGAATTGAAATTAATCCTCAAAGTATTGTGAACTCTCTTCGTAAAAAAATTTCTCTTCAGCAAGCAAAAGAATCCATCGAGTATTTACAACAAAAGGGTTATCTTATTGAAAAAAAAGGGAAGCTTATTCAGTCGGACATCCCTGTTATAAGCTCTGACGGCAAATTAAATTACCTGCTTAAAACAAACCATAAAGAAACTCTAGCTTTAGCCATTCCAGCAGTAGACCTTCCATTGGATGAACGTGGATTTTATGGACTGACAATGGCCATCGATAAGAAAAAAATTCCTGAAATCAAGAGTAAGATTAAATTTTTTATGGATCAACTTCAAGCAGAACTAGCGTTGGATCCGAAAGCAAATACAGTGGTCCGAATTAACTCTCATGTATATCCATTAACGAAGTAGTCCAGCCGATCTATCTGAGGCGTACTGAGGCGTAATGTAATTTTTATTCAGCCCACAGCACAAACGTGACGAGCTCGCTGTCATGACCAAGAGCCTCTACACAAACACTACTACGTCCATTTCCACGTTCGCATGGCACTTGATCGTTTTCATTTTGGTTTGAGGAAGCAGATGTTGCGCTGGTGGAAGCAGCAACATCAAAATGACCTCCATAAATGGTTTCAAGCTGAAGAAAATCATGTGCATTAGGACTTACATATGAAGGATCAAAAATACCTGCTATATCGTTCATGCAAGTCACTGCTGTTGTCTCTCTCTGGTGATCAAGACCTAAGTCATGACCTAATTCTTGGCAAAGTACGTGGCGTTTTGCATTTGGATTATTATACGCACTCATATTAAAATACGAATCATTGACTTTGGTTGTGGCTTTAATGATGTGACCACTGGTGAGCCAAATTTGTGCTAGTCCTAACCAACCATTGCGTCCATAAGCTGCATTACAAGCTTTGAGCTTTCCAGTAACTGCTTCACATTTAGTGCGAGCCCTTCGATCATCTGCACCAGGCACAACAACAGTATCCAGTACAACCGAAGCTGACCAATCACTTGCAGCAAGGGATAAAAACCCATCCCAGTCTGGTGTCATGTAATCCATCACTTCTAAAGTAAAGGGATTACTCATGCGTGACCAATGATAAGTACTCCATGAGTTATCTGCCTTTGCAGCAGTACCCACAAAAATTAATGATAAAAAACTTAAAAGTAATGATTTTTCAAAGACATGCATTGTGGTTCTCCTATGTATGTAATAATTTTATTTAATAACGCTATATGTCACCAGCTTATAGACTGGTTGCGTTATTCATGCAATAAAATAAAGAATATTATGTAAATGCTTTAAATAATTGTGCAATCTATACCCCTTTCTAATTTTATTAAAAAATGCTATACAAATTTTTTAATTTTGATGGAGGGAAAACACGATGCAGGTCTACCTGAACTACATAGAAGGGAAGTGGGTCGAGGGCCATAGCCCGAGCGGTGTGGTCGAGGGCCATAGCCCGAGCGGTGTGGTCGAGGGCCATAGCCCGAGCGGTGTGGTCGAGGGCCATAGCCCGAGCGGTGTGGTCGCAGGCAGTCTTCATTCATTTGAAGCTAACCGCAATCCTGCCTGTCCAAAACAGGTACTGGGACAAGCTACAAAGTCTTCAGCAGAAGATATCAAACGTGCTGTAGGAGCTGCAAGCTGCGTTCAAAGGGCATGGGTTAAAATTCCAAGACCAAAACGAGGTGAGTATTTAGCAAAATGTGCAGCTTATCTTGAAAAAAACATTGAGATTTTAGCTACACTTTTAACTGAAGAAGAAGGAAAGAATTTAAATGAGAGCCGTGGCGAGTGCTTAAAAGCCATACGGGTTTTAGAGTTTATGGCTTCAGAATCAAGACGCCCAGTTGGTGAGATGTTGCCCTCTGAAATGCCTGGCACCATGATTTATACAACTAGAATGCCTTTAGGGGTTGTTGGAATCATTACTCCATGGAATTTCCCTGTTTGTATCCCTGCATGGAAAATTGCACCAGCACTCTTAGAAGGCAATGCAGTCGTGTTTAAACCAGCAAGTCTTACTCCTGCTACTGCACGGTTTTTAGTAAAAGCTTTTGAAGAAACAGGATTACCTCCTGGCGTTTTAAATTTAGTTTATGGATCTGGGTCTACGGTTGGGAATGCGCTCATTGCTGACTCTAGAGTGCGAGCAATCTCTTTTACTGGGTCTAACGAAATTGGAGCGCAAGTCCATGCGCTAGCTGCTAAAAGATTTTGCCGCACACAACTTGAGATGGGTGGAAAAAATCCTGTCGTTGTTTTAGAAGATGCAGACTTAGATTGTGCTGCAGATGCTGTTGTCATGGGTGCATTTGGTTCAACAGGCCAGCGCTGTACAGCTACTTCACGTGTAATCTTAGTGCCTCAAATTCGAGAGGTTTTCGTCCAAAAACTTTTAGAGAGAGTTCGAAAAATTAAAGTTGGAAATGGCTTAAAAGATCCTACAGCAATGGGTCCTGTAGTAGATGAAAACCAGTATAAGGCTGTATTATCTGCCATTCAAAAAGCAAAAAAAGATGGAGCTAAAATTTTATGTGGTGGGGAACCTTTGGCAGACGAGCAGGGCGGATATTTTATTTCTCCAACAGTTTTTGATGGAGTAAACCCAGCTTCAGACCTCGCACAAAAAGAAATTTTTGGTCCTGTGTTAGCAATTTTAAATGCAAAAGATTTTGAGCAAGCATTAGAATTAGCAAATAACGTAGAGTATGGATTATCTGCATCGCTTTTTACTCAGGATATTAGCTCGATTCAAAGATTTAATGCTGAAATTGAGTGTGGCATTGTGCATATTAATTCAGCAACAGTGGGTGGAGAAGCTCAAGCTCCTTTTGGAGGAGTAAAGCAGACAGGTCTTGGTGGACGTGAGATGGGAAAAATGGGTCCAGAATTTTTTTGTGAAATAAAAACAGTGTACGTGGATTACAACACCAGAACTGCTCGCACTGGCGTGCTCGACGAGGCCCGAAAAAGAAATTTATATTAAAGGGCATTTGGCAACAGCCCCTTAAAGGAGAATGGTATGTCAGACAAACCCCTGTACGAAAGAGAAAATAAAGTAATGGTTCGAGGAAAAATTAAAGCAGGAGTGATTCAGCTTGCAAACTGCATTGATACCAATGAGTCCTGTGAAAAAATAAAAAAAGCAATGCTTGAGGCTCATCTTCCTTATATTGAAAAAGCAGCAAAGCAAGGTGTACAGATTTTAGGTTTTCAAGAATTATTTAATGGTCCATATTTTTGTCCTTCACAAGACTCCAAATGGTATGCCTTAACAGAAGAAGTCCCAAATGGGCCAACGGTAAGGTTTATGCAGGATGTAGCAAAAAAACACAAGATGGTTTTAGTCTTGTCGCTTTATGAGAGAGAAAATTTAGGAGTTTACTACAATACAGCAGCAGTGATTGATGCCGATGGAAAGTTTTTAGGAAAATATCGCAAAAATCATATTCCACAAGTCGCTGGATTTTGGGAAAAGTTTTTCTTTAAGCCAGGTAACCTTGGCTATCCCGTGTTTCAAACAGCGTATGCTCGTGTGGGTGCGTACATTTGTTACGATCGGCACTTTCCAGAAGGAGCAAGAGTTTTAGGTCTCAATGGTGCGGATATTGTATTTAATCCCAGTGCAACTGTAGCAGGGCTTTCTCAGTATCTTTGGGAAGTTGAGCAGCCAGCTCATGCTGTTGCAAATGGCTATTATGTTGCAGCCATTAACCGAGTGGGACGAGAAGCTCCTTGGAATATTGGTGAGTTTTATGGCTCGAGTTATTTTGTAGATCCCCGTGGAAAAATTATTACGCAGGCTTCTCCAAAAGAAAATGAGCTCTTAGTAGCAGAGCTCGATTTAGATCTCATCGAAGAAGTGAGGAATTTATGGCAGTTTTACCGGGATCGTCGCCCTGAAACATATGGAGATTTAGGAGATTTGAAAAAATGAACAAAACATACACAACAGATGAAATTTTAAAAGTCAGGGAAAAAAATCTTTTTCCATCCGTGACGCATTATTATAGAAAGCCACTCCATATCAAAAAAGCTTCCATGCAATGGGTTTGGGATGTGGAGGGCAAAAAATATCTCGATGCTTTTGGTGGAATTGTAACCATTAGTGCAGGTCACAATCACCCTCGAATAAAAAATCGCTTGAAACAATGGCTGGATGAAGACAGACCCCAGCACACCACGATTTTTTATCTTTCTGAACCCATTGTAGAGCTTGCTGAAAAAATGGCTGCTCTTTCTCCAGGAACTTTGAAAAAATCTTTTTTTACAAACAGTGGCTCTGAGGCAAATGAACTTGCTATTTTACTTTCAAGACGTTTTACAAAACGACATGAAATCGTAGCGCTAAAGCATGCGTACCATGGTGGAACGACTGGTACTTTAAGCTTATCAGGTCAGCACACTTGGAAATTTGGTGGGCCAGGTCTACCTGGAATCACTCATGCCGCTCAGCCAAATTGCTATCGCTGCCCATGGGGGGCTACTCCTGAGAGCTGTGCACTGGAGTGTGCGCAAGACGTTGAAGAGACCATACGGACAACAACTTCTAGTGAAATTGCAGCAGCAATGATAGAGCCTATTCAAGGAGTTGGTGGTTTTATCATTCCTCCCAAAGAATATTTTTCAAAAGTTTATGAGATTGTAAAAAAATATGGTGGGCTTTATATCTCCGATGAAGTTCAAGCTGGAGTGGGCAGGACAGGTCAATATTGGTTTGGAGTTCTCCATAATGGAATTACGCCCGATATGATGACCATGGCTAAGGGGCTTGGCAATGGAGCTTCAATAGGCGGAATTTTAACAACCCCAGAAATTGCAGATTCCATGCGTGGTAAAATCCATTTTAATACGTATGCTGGAAATCCTTGGGCAACAATGCAAGCTGCAGAAACTTTAAATATTTTGCAGGATGAAGATGTACTGAAAAAAGCTACAGACTTAGGTGGCTATATTTTAAATGCACTTAAAGAAATACAAAATTCTTTTTTCACTATTGGAGATGTGCGAGGCAGAGGACTTTTGATTGGTGTGGAACTTGTAAAAGATAAAAAAACTAAAGCTTATGGGACAGAAGAGACCTTAGAACTTATGGAGCAAGCAAAAGAGCGAGGACTTCTTATTGGAAAAGGTGGAATGTATGGTAATGTGATTCGCATTACGCCTCCAATGTGCATTACACAAGCTGATGCAGCCTCAATAGTTCAGGTTTTTAAAGAGTCTTTAGAGGCAACTGAAAAAAAGATGGGGTATAGAAAATGAAGCGGAACTTTAAATTGCTTTGTGGCGGCAGGGTCATCACAGCTACAGAAGATTTTATTGGAGATGTTTTAATTGAAGATAGTCAGGTTGTAGCTCTTGGTAAAGATTTAAAATCGTTAGAATTACCTGCAAATATGGAGCAGGTCAATGCACAAGGACTTTATGTTTTTCCAGGTGGGGTAGACTGTCACACTCACCTAGATTTACCTTTTATGGGGACCTCAAGTTCTGATGATTTTGAAACAGGTACTATTGCTGCCCTTAGTGGTGGGACTACTTCGATTATTGATTTTGCAATTCAAGAGCAAAAAAGAAGTTTTGCTGAGGCTTTAAATCAGTGGCATGAGAAAGCAAGAGGCAAAGCTACGATCGATTATGCATTTCACTTAGCAGTAACAGATTTTAATGAAAAAACAGAACAAGAGTTGCCTGGTGTGATTGATAGTGGCGTCACTTCGATAAAGTGTTTTATGGCTTATAAAGGTGCGCTCATGGTGGATGATGGTCAGCTTTTTCGCTTGATGCAAAAAGCTAAAGCACTTGGTGCTTTGGTAACACTTCATGCAGAACATGCAGAGCTCATTGAAACACTTGTCGCTCAATTTTTAAAAGACAAGAAAACAGCACCTCTTTACCATGAGCTAGCACACACTGCTATTGGAGAAGGAGAAGCTACTCATCGGGCTATTGCGCTCTCAAGAGCGGCAGGACATCCAACGTATATTGTGCATCTTACTTGTAATGAAGCCTTACACCACGTCAAGGATTCGCTGACACGTCACCAACATCCTGTGTTCTCAGAAACCTGTCCTCAGTATCTACTCCTAGATCGAAGCTATTACGAAAGATCAGGGTTTGAAGGAGCAAAATGGGTGATGTCGCCTCCTTTGCGCACCAAAGATGACCAAAAAGCACTTTGGGCAGCTCTTCGAGATGGATTTATTCAAACCATTGCAACGGATCATTGTCCTTTTAATTTTTCTGGTCAAAAAGATATGGGAAAAGAGAGTTTTGCAAAAATCCCAAATGGCGCTCCTGGTATTGAGAATAGGATGAATCTGATGTTTACATACGGAGTTTTAGAAAATCGTATTTCTTTAAACCGATTTGTAGAAATCCTTTGTACAAATCCTGCAAGAATTTTTGGGATGTATCCAAAAAAAGGAACCATTGCACCAGGTTCAGATGCGGACATTGTACTTTTTGATCCAGCAGCAGAAAATATTATTTCTGTAAAAACTTCAAAACACCGCTGTGATTATTCTGCTTTTGAAGGATTTAAAACCATAGGAGAGCCTGTGCACGTGCTTTCTCGTGGAGAATGGGTACTTAAAGATAAAAAAGTTGTTGTTCCACGTGGATATGGGCAGTTTATAAAACGCAAACGTTTTAAGCCGCCAGGAGGATTTGCCGAAGCTTGAACGGCCGGAGCATTCACGTGATGTGAATGCGACAAGGTCCGATACAAAAGCGACAAGTTGGGATGCAAATCTAACACAATACTAATGAGCAGTATGTGAGATAATATATGCAGTTTGAAGAGAAAAGGTTAGAGTCTAGTTTTAATGATTTTAAACCAGCGCTTACTCCAAGAGAGGCTATTACAGAGGCTGAGCGGTGCCTATATTGCTATGATGCGCCTTGTATTCAAGCTTGTCCTACGGGGATTAATATCCCTCAGTTTATTAATCGTATAGCAACAGAAAACACCAAGGGTGCCGCAAAAACTATTTTAGATTCTAATATTTTTGGACTTTCTTGTGCTAGGTCTTGTCCTGTTGAGGTGCTTTGTGAAGGAGCTTGTGTTTATAACCACTTAAATAAAAAGCCAATTGCAATAGGCAAGTTGCAGCGTTTTGCTGTAGAGAATGCCTATGAAAAAAACATTGCTTTTTATGCCGCTGGAAAATCAAACGGAAAAAAAGTTGCGTTAGTTGGTGCAGGTCCTGCTTCTTTTGCCTGTGCTCATGAGCTGCGGATTTTAGGTTATGAGACTATTGTATATGAAAAAAATCAACTGCCAGGAGGGCTAAATACTCATGGTATTGCTCCATACAAAATGCACTCTTCAGTAAGCTTGCAAGAGATTTCACGTATTTTAGAGATGGGTGTACGTGTTGAGTATGGAAAAGAATTAAATAAAAACCTAGAATTAAAAACTCTCCTTTCTAATTATGACGCTGTATTTTTAGGATTAGGTCTTGGTGAAGACAGCATATTAGATGTCCCTGGTATTTCAAATTCATTCACACATGGTGCAGTGAGTTTTATTTCTAAAATCAAAACTCACGCAGTAGAAAAACTTGCTTGGGTTAAAAATATAAAAACTGCATTAGTGGTGGGTGGTGGAAATACAGCTCTAGATGCTTGCCGAGAGCTAAAAGGTTTAGGTGTTGCACGGGTCATTGTAAGCTATCGCCGTGGTGAGGCAGAAATGTCTGGCTATAAACATGAGATGAATGCAGCAAAACAAGAAGGTGTGGAGTTTTGGTTTTATACTTTGCCTACAAAATTTGAGTTGAAAAACGTTAGACTTGTCCGAACACAAGTAGTAAATCACAAAGTTGTAACTACTTCTCCGGAGCATGTACGGCCAGAGCATTTCCAAGCGGAGCTTTCGGAGCGTTCCAATGCAGGAAATGTGAAAAAAGGTGATGTGCATACGACAGGATCTAATGTGATTTCGCTCGATGTTGATCTCGTGCTTTTAGCAACAGGCCAAGCAAAACTAGAAAAACTTCTCACGTCTATAAAAGAATTAAAGTTTGAAAAAGGAAAACTTTTAGTAAATCCAAAAAATTTTCAAACCAACCATCCTAAAATTTTTGCAGCTGGTGATCTTGTGAACGGTGGAATGGAAGTTGTGAATGCTGTGGCAGAAGGCAAGCAAGCAGCGCATGGTATTCACAAGTTTTTAAATTCAAATTTTGAAGGAGCTTCTAATGCCAGATTTAACAACTAGTTTTTTAGGTATCAAGACCCCAAATCCTTTTTGGTTAGCTTCCGCTCCTCCTACCAATACGGGCTCTCAAGTAATGAGAGCTTTTGAAGCAGGGTGGGGTGGTGCTGTTTGGAAGACATTAGGCAAGCCTATTCAAAATGTGTCTTCTCGATTTGGTGGATTAGACCACATGGGAAAAAAGATTATTGGATTTAATAATATCGAACTTATTACAGACAGGTCTATTGAAATCAATTTAAAAGAAATGGAAGAAGTAAAAAAACGTTATCCTAAAAATACTTTAGTAGCTTCTTTAATGGTTGAGAGTAGGGAAGAGTGGCGTGAGATCATTGCTCAAGTAGAAGGTGTTGGCGCTGATGCGCTGGAGCTTAATTTTGGTTGCCCTCATGGGATGTGTGAGCGCGGCATGGGATCAGCCGTTGGGCAAGAACCGAAGCTTTTAAAAACCATTGCGGGTTGGGCTAAAGAATTTTCAAAAGTTCCTGTGATTGTAAAACTTACTCCAAATATTACAGATGTTACAGTGCCTGCTCAAGCAGCGCGTGACGGTGGAGCCGATGCTGTGTCTTTAATCAATACCATTAAAAGTTTGATTGGTGTTGATCTCGATCAATTTGTTCCTTATCCAACAGTTGCTGGGAAAAGTACAAACGGTGGATACTGCGGTCCTGCTGTAAAGCCTATTGCACTTCACATGGTTGCAGCTATTGCTCGTCAGCAAAACAATGCTTTTCCTATTTCAGGAATTGGTGGAGTTTCTAGTTGGAAAGATGCAGTGGAGTTTTTTCTGCTGGGAGCAACAACTGTCCAAGTGTGTACAGCAGTCATGCACTATGGGTACCGCATTATTGAGGACATGCTCCAAGGGCTTTCAGATTACATGGATGAAAAAGGTTTTAAATCTGTCAATGAAATGGTGGGAAAAGCCATCCCAAATTTTACGGATTGGGGAAGCTTAGATTTGAATTACCACCAAGTTGCTGTGATCCATGAAGAACATTGCATTGGATGCAATCTCTGTGTTGTGGCTTGTGATGATGGGGGACACCAGTGCATTACTCCAGGAAAAAATGGCAAAAAAGCACCTGATTCTGTCTCGAGTGAACAGCAGCCTTTTTCACATTTACACCCCTCTCGGTCACGTTTGCATCGTTCCGTGTCGGATTTGCATCCTATAAATCCCCCGGCTGTAAAGTCTCAGGCCGTACACGCTCCTGTTGTCCACGAACCAGAGTGTGTGGGTTGCAACCTTTGTATGCTGGTCTGTCCTGCTCCAGGTGCCATCACCATGCAACAAGCTCCAAAACCAAGTTTGAGTTTGCATTAACAAAACATAATGAGAATTGTTGCAGACAGCCAAAATATGTGTCGATATAAGGGACAGTTCTATATATGTGTTGACTTAACATTTTTGTTAAGTCATTAATATAACCCATAACGTTTATGTGACGTAAATTCGATAAAATATCGGTAAAATATAATGATAAGAAATGATGCTGAATATAAGTTTTTCTCTCAACAGTTAAAGGCTCAGAAATTAAAAATAGCTGTCTATCAAAAAAGGAAAAATCCATTAAAGTTAACCCGTAGTGCTAACCAGCAAGTACTAAAAAAATTAATTTCAATACATGATATTTTGATGAATAAGGTGAATGATCATAAAAATTTTAAAAAGGGCGTTTTTAGACGTCTTGAGAATCTTAATGACATTGCTTTCCTCCTTATTGCATTAAGAATTGCAAGAGGTCTATCGCAAAAGAAGCTTGCAGAAATTTTAGGTGTCAGCGCTGCGCAAGTGTCACGTGATGAAAAAAACTATTATTCAAGTGTTTCTCTTGAGCGTGCTCATAAAACCTGTAAAGCCTTAAAAGTTAAATTTAATATTGAAGTCAAATTACTTTAAACCGACTTTTGTAAATTGTTTTTTTGTGCTACGACGCGGCAGTTATGCTGTAATAGATGGGTTTGAGTGAAATACACTAGCACTACTACGTTAAGTGTCCCTTTTAGCGCGATACATTGTCGTTTTTTTCTCGAAAACCCTCACATACTGACGTGTATGCTCCGGCTTTTTCGTAAAAAACTCCTCGTCTAGCACTGAAATTTGCTACTTAACGTAGTAGTGCTAGTAGCCTGACAAAGTTGCAGGCCACAGGAGCTTTTCACAGCTAAATAGATTGCTTGGACAGGCTCTTAGCAAGTTCCTTATCAAAAGTACCTGTAAGATCAGTTGCGAATGGGATTATGCTTAGACATTGTAAAAATTACATACTCCTATTTCATGTGCCAACTTAACAAATTTGTTAACTGACGACAGGGAGTTGGGGCGTCTGTTTTCCTCTGTTTGGAGTAGTTACGAGCGGGATTATATTTGAGCACTGTAAATATTACACACTCCTATTTCATGCGCCAACTTAACAAATTTGTTAACTGACGACAGGGAGTCGGGGTGTCTGTTTTCCTCAGAATTTACATCCGAACACTAACATTACTTTCTGTCGCGTGCCCATCCATCAGGGCCAGGAGCAATAGCCTCCATATAAAGGCCGTATACACGTTTGCATCCTGTTTTCTTT
>Ga0213870_1000511_pt1 | contig 18111 bp, 21 predicted proteins | sample WICALVC2017_Meta_FD_160119 | JGI IMG/M metagenome (GOLD analysis project Ga0213870, IMG submission 160119) | Freshwater microbial communities from subterranean cave lake in Wind Cave National Park, South Dakota, United States - WICALVC2017 | ecosystem: Environmental > Aquatic > Deep subsurface >... | reverse complement strand
GACCCTATCGCCTTTCATAACAAACCATACGGGCCGGGATATGTCTTTACCACTCCTTCGGCCCTTAACGCTCAGCTCAAGCTCTTCCTCTTTCTGTAGGGCCCTCCGTAGAGCCCGAGGTGACATGACTAAGTTTAGATGACCTATGGCTATTAACGTATTACGCACGGATAGGAGCAAGAATAGGTATCAGGAATCGACGTGTGGACAACTCGTCTTTATGTCTCATAGGAATCATCAGCCTTCCCACAGGCGGGTATTTTGCTTTAACCCTCTTTCCTGCTAGCACAGTCATTACGATTATCATCCTTCCTGTAATTGCCGCTATCTACGCTTTGGGCCTGATAATTCCTGCGAGAGAAATCTTTTAGGCCAAGACTAGGCAATCTCCCAGCTGATTTTTCTAAGCTTCACGTGTAAAAGTCAAGCTGGCTTTGTTCATGAAAATTTTTGCAAAGTTGGCAGACCTACTGAAATTCGCATGCTACGAAAGACCTACGGCTTGACTTAAAGCGAGGGTAGGTATTAATAATGCTCCGAGTCGTGCCCTTTACCTGTCTTACTGTACCTAGGTGGAGTCGTTAAGGACGGAAGGCGGAAGTGGCAGATTAGTTGCTATATCGGCTGTCTCTGTTCTGCTTAAGGTAAGGAATTGAACGTACCGTCGCTATTGCATCCTACATGATCCATGTTTCTTTGTGAACAGCATTTGAAAACTCTTATAGCAATTATTGAGAGGAGGCTGAAAGCTATTCCACCATGAGGATAGCAATAGTAGGTCTTGGCCCCGCAGGGGCATCTCTAACTCACTTCCTGAGGGGAACTAGGCATGATGTCAGCCTTTACGATTACAGATCTAGGCTGGGCAAGCCTTGTGGTAACGCCTTTGCCCCTAACATAATTGTTCCAAGGAATCTAATCAGGACGACTGTAAAGAGGCTGGTGGTAAATTTTGGCAAGAAGCAAATGGTACTCAATAAAGGGCCACTCTTCAATGTGGTAGACAAGCCAGGGTTAATGCAGAGGTTGGTGGAAGGCTATGATGTGATGAGGGAAATGGCCGCACCTGAGATACTCCTGAAACATTATGATGTTGTAGTTGATGCTAGGGGTCCATCTGCTGTGCGTAACCCTTCCATACCCACCCCTTATCAGGTCAAAATTTCTGATCCTAAATGGCCCCAAGATGAAGCCTTCATGAATTTCGATATGAGGAGGATGGGATATCTTTGGATATTTCCTCAAGGTGGTGATAATGTTGCTATTGGAGCTGGATATCTAAGGGATGAGAGGAAATACGCCGTAGATATTGTGAAGAGGTATGTTGACCAAAGAAACGGTAAAATATTATCCGTTGAAGGAGCACCCATAGCAACGAAACTAAAGTTAGATGTCGGTGCAGGAAATCTGGTTAGGATAGGTGAGGCTGCTGGGTTCATACATCACATAACTATGGAGGGGAATAGACCTGCTGTGGAATCGGCGTTTGAGCTGAGCAGAACGATAAATGATCTAGATGCCTATAGAGAGAGGGCACAGAGGCTGTTCAGGATGGTGCTTGGTTCTGCTTGGCTCTCTAAGCATCCATTGCTAGCTGGCATGTTTGTTACCTCCACGAGAGTCTGGCTAACAATGAGGAGTCTATCTCTTCTGAGAACCATCAGAGTAGGCTGAATTAATTCGCCGAATATACTTAGGGCCCGTAGCCTCGCCTCAGACGGGTTCCGGATCCACTATGGCTCCTGTAGTATCTAACTAATGCCTCTAAGGCCTCTTCTGCTAGAAATCTTCTCGGTACGACCCTGGGTTTAACGCCAGCTTCTTCTAACGTTCTAGCAGTCACGGGGCCTATAGCGATGATGTCCATATTGTTTTTCATTAATCTCTTCAGACGCCCGATAGAGACACTATTCCTCGTCATGTTGAAGAAGTTCTTTACTGTCGATGAGCTGGTGAAAATCATTGCGCCAATGACTCCCCTCGAAAGATCTCTTGCGAACTTAGTGACAGCACGTGTGCCTGAAGGCTGAGCAGGCTCGTAGATGAAAAACTCCTCTACTATGGCTCCTAGCTTTTCAAGCTCTGTTGACAGATACTTAGGTGCCCCCTTAGCTCTCGGTATTAGGATCCTCTTCCCCTTCAAATCTTCGGGCTTAAGTGCTTCAACAACTCCTTCCGATGTGTAATTCAGAGGCACTACGTTAACCCTGACCCCTTGCCTCTGCAATTCATTCGAGGTTTTGGGACCTACTGCAACGACGCGAGTCTTCGTTAGAAGCCTCCTCAAACGACTTACAAGTCCTCTCTGCTTGGCTCTTCTGGTTAAGAGTCGTATACTGTTGGCGCTCATGAAGATGATGTACTCTGCGTCTCCCTTTGCCAGCCTAGCAAGAAAATTGTCGATGCCTCGCTTCAGAGGCTTGATTGCTACCGTTGGTATGATGTACGGTCTTCCCCCGTAGCTCCGAATTAGTCGGGCTAACCCTAAGGCTTGTTCTCTAGGCCGGGTTATTGCTATGGTCTTTCCTAATAGAGGCTTATTCCTTTTCGTAAAAACTCCGCCACTGCTCTACGAGCTCTTTAGCTCCTCGTTGTATAAGTTCTTGAGCCAATTTTCCTCCAAGCTGCTCAGGAGCATCTAAGCCCCCCTCAAGTTTTGCATCTATCTTCAGTTTTCCATCTATTGAGTAGGTGCATCCGTACAAGCTCAATTTCTCTTTGTTAGCGCGTCCGATGGTACCTATGGGGACACGGCATCCTCCATGAAGCTCTGAAACTACCGCTCTCTCGGCAAGCACTTCAGCTCGCGACGCGCGATGATCAATCTCGCTTAGAATGTGGAGAACTTCCGAATCATCCATTCTTGCTACGACCACAAGCGCTCCCTGTCCTGCGGCAGGTGTGAAATCATCTAAAGGAAGAATTTGTGCTATGCGAGAGGATAGATCGAGTCTTCTCAGCCCTGCTTCCGCTAGGATTGCCGCATCCAACTCTCCCTTGTCGACCTTCGCTACTCTACTCTCTTCGTTTCCTCTAATTGGTGTAACTTCGAGATCTGATCTCAGGCGTTTGACTTGGGCCATCCTTCTGAGGCTGCTCGTTCCCACCGTGGCACCTGCAGGAAGCTGCTCCAACTTCATGTTGGACCGGGAGACCAGGACATCGTTTGGGGATTCTCTCTCTGGCACTGCAGCCAAAACCAAACCTGATTCGCCGGTCTCCGGCACATCTTTCAGGCTGTGAACAGCAAAGTCTACTTCTCCCCTCATTAGAGCGAGGTCGATTTCTTTCTCAAAGATTCCCTTTTGGCTGAGCTGATAGAGAGGCTTTCGTCTATCCTTGTCTCCCAGAGTCTTTATGACTTTGAGATTCAGTTGCAGCTCAGGCTGTAATGATTTGAGTTTGTCGGCTACGATTTGAGTCTGAATGAGCGATAGCCTGCTTCCCCGAGTTCCGACTGTGAGAATCATTAAGTGCCTTGTAACGTCATCGTAGCTTGCTGAGTGCCGAGTCCATAGAATCTAAGGTCGCATCTACATCCTCAGGCGCGTGAGCCGCGGAGATGAAGCACGTTTCAAACTGTGACGGAGGCACGAATACTCCTTGATCCAGCAGATGCTTAAAGTAAGTCAGGAATTTCTTTGTATCTGAAGTCTTAGCGCTAGCGTAATCAACTACTCGCTTGTCTGTGAAGAAGATCTGAAACATGGAGGAGAGTGAATTTACTTGGGCGCCTACCCCCCTATCACTTATCAGGTCCTTCAGTCCCTTACTCATCCTCAGGCCAAGGTCTGCCAGGCCTGAGTAGATCCTATCCGCTCTTCTCTCTAATAATTTCAAAGTTGTTAGCGCCGCTGTAACGGAGATGGGATTGCCGCTGTATGTGCCAGCTTGGTACACTTTTCCACGTGGCGAGATGTTTTCCATGATTTCTCGCTTGCCGCCGAACGCGGCTAACGGAAATCCCCCTCCTAGGATCTTGCTTAAGCAAGCCATATCGGGCATGATGCCGAAGAGTTGCTGAGCACCGCCGAGTGCCAGTCTAAAACCGGTTATTACTTCATCAAAGATCAGCACTATACCTTTCTCTTCAGTTATCCTACGGACAGTGTGAAGATAGCCATCCGAGGGGAGTATCAATCCGGCATTTCCCATCACTGGTTCGATTATCACCGCAGCGACCTCTCGTGCATGCCGAGTGATGGCATCTTCTAGAGCCTCGACGTCATTGAAAGGGAGTACGATAGTATTCTTGATTGTATCTTCTGGTATGCCGGCGGAAGTAGCTGTGCCGAAGGTCGTCGCTCCAGAGCCAGCCTGAACGAGGACATAGTCATGAGCCCCATGGTAACACCCTTCGAACTTCACGATCTTGTCTCTCCGCGTGAAGGCTCTCGCCGTTCTAATGGCATGCATTGTTGCTTCAGCACCGCTATTGGCTAGCCTGACCATCTGCATACAGGATACTGTCTTCGTGATGAGTTCAGCGAGTTCAACCTCCTTCTGAGTAGGTGTGCCGTAAAGAGAACCAGCTTCTAGCTGTTGACGAATCGCTTCTATGACTTCAGGATGAGAGTGCCCGAAGATAAGTGACCCATAAGCCATGCAGTAGTCCGTGTAGATTCTTCCATCTTCGTCCGTTATCTTGCTCCCTTTCGCTGATTTTGTAAAGAACGGGTGAGGCTCAAAAGCCCTGACAGGGCTGTTTACTCCACCAGGGATGACCTTCTTTGCCCTTTCGAAGAGTTCCTCAGATTTACTCTTGTATTTAGAAACAGAAACCACAGCAACGGTCACTGTTTCTTCAGAATTGTCGGTACGTCCTTTGCAAAGTAAGTAATGATCATATCAGCGCCGGCGCGCTTTATGCCAGTCAAGATTTCTAGCACGGCCCTGTCTTCATCAATCCATCCCTTTTCGGCCGCAGCCTTGACCATCGAGTATTCTCCACTCACATTGAATGCGCCGACCGGAAGATCGAACTTGGACTTTACGCGAAAAATTACGTCCAAGTAGGCCAGAGCTGGTTTGACGATTACCATGTCAGCCCCCTCCTGTACATCGAGACTCACCTCCCTTAGTGCTTCATTCGGGTTTGAGTAATCCATCTGGTAGCTCTTCCTATCTCCAAACTGAGGAGTGGCGCCAGCGGCTTCCCGGAAAGGACCATACATGCATGACGCATGCTTTGCGGAATACGACATTATCACAATATCTTCAAAGCCAGCTCCGTCGAGCGCTTTCCTTATCGCGCCTACCTGGCCATCTATCATGCCTGACGGTGCTACGACGTCAGCTCCTGCTCTCGCATGGGAGACTGCTACTTTTTCAAGAATCTCAAGAGTCGGATCGTTCAGTAGTTTTCCATTCTTTACTACTCCGCAATGACCGTGACTAGTGTATTCACAGAGGCAGACATCTGTGATTATCACAAAATCCTCAGGCGTACTTTCTCTGATCGCTCCAATCGCGCCCTGCACCACGCCATTATCATCGTAAGCTGAAGAACCGAACTCATCCTTCCTTGCAGGTATTCCAAACAGTATTACTGCAGGTATCCCAAGGGCGGCGATACTCTTTGCTTCTTCCTTCACACCTTCGATAGGCAGTCTGAAGATTCCGGGCATCGCGCCAACAGGTACCCTATGATGAGCTGTTTCCTCGACGAACAGTGGATAGATCAGATCGTTAACGTCTATTCTTACTTCTCTTACCATTTCGCGGAGCTTTGGAGTCCTTCGCAACCTCCTCATACGAAGATGGGGGAAGCTCATGTGAGCTTTCCTGCCGCCTCGCCGAAGAGCTCTCTTGCCGCTGAAACAAGGTGAAAATCTCCTTCCTTGGCTGCGTCTCTCATCTCAAGCGCGGGCCTACTCAGCAGTCTTCTCACCAAGACCTGCGTCATCCGATCGATTACCTCTGCTTCCTCCTGCCCTATTCCGTCGAGCATTGAAAGTGCTCTCTGAAGCTCCTCTCTCCGGGTAGTCTCGGCAGAGCGGAAGATGGAGGCAATCTGTGGCTCAACTGTTTCCCTCTTAATTAGCATGCGAAGCAGCTCAAGCTCCGTCTTTATCATCGATTCAACCTTTTGTACCTCCTTCAATCGCGAGCCGAGGTTTTGATCGGCAAAGTTTCTCAACCAGTCTATGTTAAGAAGGTGGATATTAGGCAGCTCTTTGACTCTGTCATCTACATTACGAGGGTTGGACAGATCGATGATTACCAAATGGTTTGTTCTCTTTCTATAAGATGCTGCAACCGTTTCGTAAGTTAGGAGGTAATACGGGGCAGAAGTGGCAGTTATTACAAGGTCCATCTCCGCGAGCTTCTCTACAGCTTCGACGAAATCTATGGGATGACCGCCTACGACCTCTGTGAAAGCTTTTGCTCTCTCGTAGGTTCTGCTCGCGACGTAGATATCCGACTGACCCCTAGCGATGAGAGCCTTCGCGACGGTAATCGCCATTTCACCTGCGCCTATGAGCAGCGTCTTTCTGTACTGCAATTCGCCCAATAGTTGCTCAGCAATATCTACAGCAGCCGTACCTACCGATACGGAGCCCTTGTTGATCTTAGTGAACGCCCGGACCTTCCCGCCCACTCTTATGGCTCTCTCGAAGATCAATTGACACTGTTTGCCAGCAGCTGCATGGTGTCGGGCAATTTCATACGCATCTTTTACCTGACCTAGGATCTGATCTTCCCCAACAATCATGGACTCTAATCCACAGGCGAGTCTGAGTAAGTGTTCGAGAGCCTCATCGCCGGCACTGCTCTCGAGAAAACCCCGTAACTCGTGTTCAGCAACTCCAACCTCATTCGTCCAAAAGGTCAGAACTTGAGGTGACAATTCAGGAGATTCTGATTTGCTTATGCCGAAAATTTCTACTCTGTTGCACGTCTGTATGATTACGCATTCGTCCAGCCCATCAATATCCAGAAGTCTCTGGTAGGCAGATTCTATGTCCTTGAATCTCACTTTCTCCAAGATAGGTATTGGAGCCTTCTTGTAGGTCACACGTTGGTTGACTATCCTCAAACTCAATGTGAAGACTTGGAGACTCCTCTTATGCATTTTGGAGAGGGTTCAGGCGGTAATTCAGTTTCTCTGTGACAAGAAAACTCCGCAATATGATGGGAAACGTATTATATTGGAATACTTCAAGAATTGGGAAGATCGCGCCGAGGAGATGGAACTGCAGCCATGAACCGGAGTATCTTTGGGTGGGCCAGGTGACCAGTGAAGCAAGGAGAACAGAGCTAGCTCGGGATACGACAGAGAGGGAGAGAGAAGGCAGACAGTTTCTGAAGTACACTTTCTTCAAGGTCGATGCCCAATGGCGCAGGCTTCCAACAAATGATCGAACAACAAGCAAAGACGAATTCGTCTCGGTCATTTCGGAATTTGGAAAGAAGATCAGCTTGAGGTTCTATTCCTTAGTTGGAATTCGAGGGGATACGGACTTCATGATCCACGCCATGAGCGATCGCCTAGAGGATTTTCAAGAAATGACGACTCGTCTACTCTCCACGGCTCTAGGACGATATTTGCAGATCCCATACTCATACTTGGCCATGACGAGGCACTCGGAGTATCTAAAACAGCACATCCACCAGGATCAGGAAGGTGCCCAACTCCGAAAGAAGCTTTGGAACTTCAAGTACCTCTTTGTATATCCATTCGTAAAGAAAAGGGAATGGTACCGTCTTCCATACGAGGAGCGCCAAAGGATGATGATGGAACACTTTAAAATTGGTCACAAGTATCCCTCAGTGAAAATCAACACCGCATATTCCTTCGGTTTGGATGATCAAGAATTCATGCTCTCCTTTGAAACGGACCATCCTGCAGATTTCCTAGATTTGGTTATGGATTTGAGGAGCAGTCAGGTGAGCCAATATACGCAGTTAGAGACGCCAATTTTCACGTGCATAGCGATGGAACCGGAAAAGATGCTCGATTCACTAGCTTGAACGTCAGCGGTAATCCGAGTCATACTTCACTTAGCTTGAGTCGCTGCTTGACAAATCTTCCTTGTGTAATTTGTTGGGCTCCCGGTCGTCCTACAGCTCGTAAACCTTGATATACTATTCCTACTAGAGATAATAGGGAATGGAATACGCTGGCGTAACTCGGGTCACAAGGCAGGGACAAATCACGCTACCTGTTAGGCTGAGGAAACAGCTGCAACTCAAAATGGGTGACTCGCTAGAAGTGTACTATTCGGGAGCAATCGTCGTCGTCAGAAAGAAGAGACCGCCGGTCGAGGTCTTCGAGGACTTAGCGGAAAAGGTTACGAGGTATTTCAAGACTAGGGGAATCGACAGAAAGGACATTAAAGAGGCGATTTTCTCATATCGCCGAAAGCACCGCGAAAGATAGTCGCCGACACAAACGTTCTCATCTCAGCGCTTGGCTGGAAGGGCAAGGAGCACGAGCTTCTGAGGAGGGTTTTTCGAGGTGAGCTGGAGGTCGTCATTTCTCCAGATGTTATGACAGAATTACGTGAGGTACTCAAGAGTGGGAAACTAAATCCGCCGACAGCGTATATTGATTCCTTCGAGGAGGAGCTACTGCGAGTTGCCACGCTAGTAGTTCCCAGCAAAAAGATTGACATCATCAAAGAGGATCCAGATGATAACAAGGTCTTGGAATGTGCCATTGAGGGCAACGTTGACTACATTATTAGCGGCGACAGACACCTGTTGAAGCTCAAAGAATACTCTGGCATCAGAATAGTACGGGCATCGTGGTTGCTAAAGATAGTGGAATAGGCCCAATTATCTTGTTCAATATGAAGTCGGTGTGAGATGGAGAGGCAGAGAGATAGAGAGACACGGGGACGATAGGAGAAGTATGAGCAGAAAGGATCGCTTCCTCAGAGCCTGCAAACTCAAGGAGGTGGATAGAACCCCTATCTGGCTCATGAGGCAAGCGGGCCGCTATCTTCCCGAATACCGTAGGCTAAGGGAAAAGCACAATCTTCTTACTATCTGCAAAACTCCTGATCTCTGCGCAGAAGCTACACTTCTGCCAGTTCGGAAACTGGGGGTCGATGCCGCCATAATTTTCGCTGATATTATGCTTCCACTCGAACCGATGGGCATATCGTTCCGCATTGAGGAAAGCTTAGGCCCTGTAATCCATAATCCAATTAGTTCGTTAGCAGATATTGACGCTCTTCATAGCATCAAACCGAAGAGTGATCTTTGGTTCGTTCTTGAAGGGATCCGCCTTGTAAGGAAAAAGCTGGAAGGAAATGTCCCATTGATAGGCTTTTCAGGTGCACCCTTTACGCTGGCGAGCTACATCATAGAAGGAAAGCCCTCAAGAGACTTCACCAGAACGAAGGAGATGATGTACGCAGATCCTGAAACATGGCATCAGCTGATGAAGAGATTGGCCCACGTAGTTTCATCTTACTTAAGGGCGCAGATAGAGGCAGGAGTGCAGGCAGTTCAGCTCTTCGACAGCTGGGTAGGCTGCCTTGGCCCTCAGGATTACAAAGAGTACGTATTCCCCTATTCAAGACAGGTCTTTCGTTACCTGTCTGCTACAAACACTCCTACGATTCATTTTGGAACCGGAACAGCCACCTTACTCGAGTTGATGAAAGAGGCTGGCGGTGATGTAATCGGCGTTGACTGGAGGATTCCCATCGATGAGGCGTGGAAGCGCTTAGGTGATGTAGGAATTCAGGGGAATCTAGACCCCGCAGTCCTCCTAGCCAGCTTCGAAGTCATTACAGCAAGTGCGAAGGACATTCTCCAACGAGCTTCCGGAAGACTAGGACATATCTTCAACTTGGGGCATGGAGTACTACCCAATACTCCAGTAGAGAACGTCATTCGATTGGTGAAGCTTGTTCACGGATACAAGTATGAGTAGTGAGCGAATTTAAGATGCACAGGGAGAAAATCGGTGTTCTCCTGATGGCTTACGGAAGTCCTGACTCGCTAAATGATGTTGAAGCTTACTTCACGGAGATAAGGCGCGGTCAAAAACCCAAGCCCGAAGAAGTGGAAGAACTGGGAGAACGGTACAAGAGGATAGGAGGACGCTCCCCATTGCTCGAGATAACAAAGCTACAGGCAATGGCTTTGGAGGCGTCTCTTAGGCTTCAAGGTGTTGACTGCCGAGTCTACGTAGGGATGAAGCACTGGTACCCTTTCATCGATGATGCAGTGAAATCTATGTTGGATGATGGAATACGTCGCGTGGTAGCTGTTGTTCTGGCACCGCATTACTCGAAGACGAGCATAGGAGGGTACAAGGAAGCCCTAATTACTGCCAAAAGTAAGTTCAAGGAGACGCTGAGCATATCGTTTGTAGAGAACTGGGGCGATAACTCACTCTTCTTGCGGGCATGGGTTGAAAAGATCGAAGCGGCGCTGACCGGATTCCAGTCTAGCGTTAAAGACCTGTTCGTGGTCTTTACGGCCCACAGCCTGCCCCAGAGCGTAACGGAGCCAGATGATCCTTATCCCACCCAATTACAAGAGAGCTGTCGAAGGGTGGCCGAAATGGCTAATCTCAGCCGGTGGACGTTTGCCTATCAGAGCGCCGGTCTGAGAAAAGGGAAGTGGCTCGGCCCTGACATTCTTGAAAGGCTACGAGAACTAGCAGGATTCGGCGATCATAACGTCCTAATTGTGCCCATAGGATTTGTCTCTGACCATCTCGAAATCCTATACGATATTGATGTGGAATGTCAAGACTTCGCTAAAGCGAATGGCATCAATCTTGTTCGGACAGAAATGCTGAACACCTCGCCGACGTTTATTGCCGCACTCACCGCGACCGTAAAGGAGCATCTGGAAAGAGATTTCCCAGGTGCAAGGACAAAGAATGGTATCGGGTAAATCAGGAGGGTTTTACACGGATCAGGCAACGAGATAAACTGATGCCCACTTACGTCCTTCTCTCGATGGTGACACCTGAGGGGCGGAAGACGATAAAGGAGCGGCATGAAAGGATAAAGGAAGTTAGCAAGGAAGTTGAGCAGTTCGGAGTCAAGGTAACCACTCAATTCGCTGTACTGGGACCATACGATTTTGTCAGCATCGTGGAAGCTCCCGACAACGAGACGATAGCTCGAGTCTCAGCAGAACTGAGTTCTAGGGGAACTGTTCAGATCATGAGCCTGCCCGCAATACCTGTAGAGAAATTCATCAGAAGGCTTAGGACCACCACAGGGAAGCGTTAGCAAGGTCACCTAGATACTGGCGGCTGGACATAAAGTACCACGCATACTTCGATTTTGTAAGTTGGGAATAAACAAGGAAGAGGTCGTTGTTAGTCAGGCAATCCGTCATTACGCTAAGCTTGCGGTTCCGGATGGCAGGCCACTCAGATCTAATGTCATGTCAGAGTTCGTTAGAGGGGCTAGACGTTGAGCTATGTGAGCGACAAGGAATTTTATGGAGAATGGACCAGCACCAGTTGGATCTGAACCATTGATGTCCGGCTCAAGAGTTATGACTGCCAGGCTGCTTCCATCTGCAAGATTGACTGGAAAGGACATTCCAGGGGGTGCGTTTCTGAAGAAGTCTTCTCCTGGGAATGGAGGAGTAGCGCCTGACTCACTGTACGGCGCGGATTCATCGGCTTTATCTGCCGAACTAAACTTTCCCGTGCTTAGAGGAACTCCTTGGGTTACTGCCCAGCCCTCATACTTCCAACCTGCTACCAAGCTTGGCAGCTGGAGCCCGATGCTCAGCTTGTCGCCCTCTTTTCTGAGGAACCATATGCCGCTCGTTGGATCCTTGCCTCCAGCAGATGGTGTTGCAAGTATGAATTGGCCTGAAGCGGACGATAGGTCAATAGCCTTGAAACTCAAGTTCGCTCTCCCATTGGAAATATCTCCTATCAGCATTATGATTCCGCTTGGTCCTGGATCTTTGTCACCCCTTGGCTCAATCGTTATCGCGATTTTTCTCGCATCTCTGAGATCACGGGATGAGGTGAAATCATTTATTCTATATCCAGCCAGCGATATGGTGTTACCTTGTGGATCGAAATTAAATGCTCCTAGAGAAAGCTTGGTCTCATCTGGAAATATAGCCCACACTTCATAGTGCCCTTCAGCTAGAGGTTCCAGACCGGTGAATGTAAAACGAACGGTTCGAAGCTGCCCTTTAATGGCGTTGACTTCGCTCCTTAAAGCGCTGATATCCCCTTGAAGCGTATTTACCGTCGGAAGTTGAAGAACATAGCCCGCCGCGACCCCGACAAGGAGTGCTATAATGGCGATAGGGACTGCTTTTTGGACCACGCGGCTGCCTTTTACGTGAAATAATTTAGCGGTTTTTCCACATTCTATCCATATTATGTTCAATTCTTGGCACGGGCCGTGCTGTCAAATTGTTAGAGGTCTTGCTTTAGCACTGCTTTACTCATCAGATAGATATTTTCAACAGAACTAGAAGACCTGCCAACTGAGAGAGTGCCGTAACAAAAAGGTACGGCAACACTCCTTCTGCGAATAGGGGCGCCATGGCCAGGTACGAATACATCGCAACTCCGTTCTGGATTAAGAACAGAACAGAGAACACCATTAGCCCGACGGTGAATATGGCGTGAGTCTTTCTAAAAGTCCGGACGTATATGTAGAGCAAGCTGGCTAGCAGGATGACGTTGACGGACGATGCAAGCACCGCAAGATCCATCATTAGCGCCATGCTTACTCTGTGTTGAAGTGCGTCTTGTATCTAATTATCCTTTCTCCAAATTCTTTCCACATTTTAGGTTAATCCGGAAGCTGAGTAGCGTTTGAGCATCGTCTTTTCTTTAAGTAATATGTATGCCTTACCGAAGAGTTCTTAGTAAGATTGTCAGGCGTTGATCCGGAGCTTCGCCGCCTACTTTGGTACTTGCTGGCAGGCACTAGAGGTGGAGAAAACCGGATCAGAATAATCGAACTGCTTCATGAGAGACCCTACAACATCAATCAACTAGCTCAGATCCTTAGACTGAACTACAAGGCCGTCGAGCACCACATGAACGTGCTACTCAAGAATAACTTGGTCCTCACCAAGGGAGAGAAATATGGCGTCCTTTACTTTCTAACACCCTATTTTGAAACTCACTTCGATACGTTCTTAGAAATTTGCAATAAGATAGGATGGTCTAGGCCGTCAGCGACATCTAACCCATGAGAAGCTGATTTTGTCTGTGCAAGATTTGTACTAAAACTGGAAAAACCGTTAAACGAGACTCGTAAATTCGAATAACTAGAATAACGGAGATTTGATTTGGCAGCTAAGCTTGGCCTAGTGGCTATAGCCGTATTGGCAGCAGCTGCAGTTGCAGGAGTGGCCTTCCTCTCTCAGCCCACGACGACGGTTCCCACTACCAGTACGACGACAATTGCTACAACAACTACGCAGCCTCCGTCGATGACAACGACAACCACCGCACGTGCAATCCCACAATGGATGCAAGTGACTCTAAAGGATCCTAGAACAGGTCAAACGTTCAGGATTAGTGACTTTGAAGGCAAAGTAGTAGTTCTCGAGATTATGGCTATTTGGTGCCCGGTCTGCGTAGATCAAGGATCTGAGATCCAGAAGGTCATCAACGGTCTTTCAGCCGAGGTCAAGGATAGGGTGGTCTTCATTTCCGTAGATGTTGATCCCAATGAGAACGAAGCAAACCTAGCTACATACGCCGATTCGCTGAAGCGAACATGGCCCTTTGCCTACGATTCTACGGGAGAATTCTTCAAAACGTTCATACGCGATAGGGGAACAACTGTGAGAAGCGAAATGCCTGCGGTACCGATCTACATAATCGCCCTTGACGGAAGTATCTCGAGAATGCCAGGAGGTCCATATGAAGTAAAATCTCCCTCACTCATTCTCTCGTGGATAAACAGCGCATTGAGCTAGACCTTCATGTCCCTAGTCGAAGTAGTCGCAACTTTCTCTATCGGGATATATGCCAGCGGCAACCCTTGCGTCATACCACTCTACCCAGGCTTCATAGCGTACTTGGGTAATCAAAGCCAGAAACTGACAGGCAGAAAGGCCGAATCCCTACTCGGATTATTGGTTCTGTTGGGCGTGGTTACATCCATGCTGGCAATTGGAGGATTCGTCACGGTGGCAAGGATCTCCGTAGTTAGTGTACTCCGTTACGTCACGCCTGCGGTCGATGCCTTTCTGATTGCTCTAGGAGTTATCTTGATCCTAGGTTGGCAACCTTGGGCTCGGTTAAGACCTCTGCCCGTGCCCAGGGTCTCAAATCCTCTTGCCCAGGCATTCCTTTATGGCGCGCTCTATGGTCCAATCACAGTACCTTGCAATCTACCCCTGCTACTCTCAGTGGTCGCATTCTCACTTTCCTCCACAGAACTTCTTGAAGGTATCTTCATCTTCTTCGTATTTGGTTTGGGCTTTGGAGTTCCGCTATTGGTACTTTCAGTAGCGGCAAAGGCGCAGAAGGACTGGCTGATTCGCGGAATGAAGAGTAGGTATAGGCAGATCAACATCCTTGCCGGAATAACGTTAATCGGAATAGGAGTCTACGATCTGATCCTAATCTATCAGTTCCTAAGGATCTTCGCCTAGGATACTAAATTGCTAAATTCAGAAAATAAGGCTAAGCCTTCATGGTCTCCCAAGGAAACTGCTGATATTTCCTGTAATACTCGACCAATCCACCTGTCTTCAAAAGGTTGGCTAAGAAGTCTGGAACCTTCTGAGCTTGAAGAGACTTGTTCGTCCTAGGGATTCTGATGGACCAACCATCCAGGTCTACTTCGATTTCTTCCCCATGCTCCACCTCCTTCGTGATGTTCGATACTTCCATAACTGGCAATCCTATGGCAAAGCCATTCCTGTAGAAGATTCTTGCAAAACCTTCGGAAATCACGGCTGCTATCCCACAATACTTTATCGCCACTGGAGCTTGCTCTCTGCTCGAACCTCCGCCAAAGTTCCTTCCAGCAACTATGATGTCGCCCTTCTGCACCTTATTGTGAAAATCTGGGTCGATTCCATACATGCAGTACTTGGCCATTTCATACGGATCATTCGTCCTAGACAGGAATCTGAACGGGATTACGATATCGGTGTTGATATCATGACCGAACTTCCAGACCCTACCTCTTAGTGTCATCGAAGATACTTCCTCGGATCAGTAATCTCACCCCTAATTGCCGAGGCAGCAACCGTGGCGGGAGATGCTAGATAGATCTTCGCGCTTGTTGAGCCCATTCTTCCGATGAAGTTTCGAGTGGACGACGAAATGCAGACTTCGTTTTCCCCCAACACTCCTAGGTGTGTTCCGACGCAAGCACCACATGTGGCGTTTGTGAAGACAGCCCCAGCTCCAAGAAAGATGTCCACCAGCCCAGAATCAATCGCTTGTTCATAGATTCTTTTCGATGCTGGTGTGATAATGCATCTCATCCTAGGATTTACTCTCCTTCCTTTCAGAATTTTGGCTGCTATTTGCAAATCCTCAAGTCGTCCATTGGTGGATGAGCCCACGAACGCTTGGTCTATCGGAGTACCTTCCACCTCCCCAATAGCCTTAACGTTATCGGCGTTGTCTGGAGCAGCTACCAAAGGCTCAAGCTTATCCAGCTCGATCTCAAACTCATCTGTATACTCAGCGTTCTTGCCTGCATGAATTTCATAATTTGGTCTTCTCTGCACCGTTCTCAGATATTGCCTCGTTAGAGCATCGGGCTCGAAGACGGCGATTTTAGCTCCGCACTCCATCGAACTGTTGCTGATGCAAGCTCTTGAGGTGACGCTCAGATCTTTAACCGCGCTGCCTTTCCACTCTAGAGCTCGGTAGTTCCCCCCATCCTCTCCGACCATTCCGATGAAGTGCTGAATAATATCTCGAGCAAATACTCCCTTCTTCAATTTGCCAACGAGGTTTATTCGAACTGAATCGGGCACTCTAAGCCAGATCTGGCCTGTAGCCCAAATGCCTGCGATCTCAGTACTTCCAACACCAGTAGCAAAGGCTCCGACGCAGCCAGCTTGACAAGTATGGGAATCAGCGCCCAAGATCATCAAACCCGGTGTGGCATACTCCTCTAGGATCTGCTGATGAGAAATACTCCCTTCAACCAAAACACATCCATGCTGAAACGCGAAGTTTCTCATCAAGGCATGGAGATTAGCAACTTTCTCGTCAGCAGCCGGGTACGTATGATCAATAACGAGCAGGACCTTCTTTGGATCCCAAAGTTTGTTAATACCCATTTCCTCGAGCACTCTAATGGCAAGTGGGCCGGTGCTATCCTGAGCCATCGCTAGATCGATGTTCACGACTGCTACGTCTCCGGCGCTCCGCACCTTCTTACCATCAACAGCTTTGAGGCTTATCGCCTTCTCAGCGAATGTGAGGGTCTCATCCTTGAGGATCTGGCTGGGCGATGGCAACTACAGCGGTGTTTGGCGCCGTCTTGGAAGTGGATTTATGTCTTCTTGCAGCGGTTCTGCCAACTCATTTCAGTAGAGGTTTCTCGCATCGATTGTTCTAGGGACAGCTATACCTGTCCATCAGGCTTAATAGCCAGGAGAAGGTCCTAAAGGCGCGTGTGAAGTGATGTCCCGCCAATACTGCTTCACGACAGGGATCTCGAAAACCTAAGAAATCTGTTAACTAGGGCTCTTAATAGAAACCAGCTATTAATTCTCAGTCAAATACTTTCAACCTCTAACCGCCCCATCACTAGGATACTAGCTGGCATATCACGTGACTCCAAGGTCCCATTGTCTACGCTGAAGCTGAACGCAAGGATTCTGAGCCAGTTAGATCTAATCGCTCTAAGGGACGGAAGACTCAGGTTAGCAACTCTAACGAGACTAGGGAAGGTCACTCTACAAATTTTGAATGGGCAAAAGGGCAATGACGACAGTATAGGTGTGCATTTAGGAGCCTAGCTACCTTGAGCTTCTACAACAATATGCGGCAGTTAGTTCTGAGACACGGAGCGATTAACAATACATATCTGTCTAGATTCGCGAAAGGACATGTTTCAGACATTGAATTGAACAGCTTTGCAGTTGAGTTCTTTCAGTTTTCAAGAAACTTCCCGGCGATACTTGCAACCCTCCTAGTTAATACGGGAGATGAGACTGAGGCAGCAGAGCTGACCAAGGTACTCACTTCGGAGTTAGGCGACGGCGACCCGAAGAAGAGACACGAACTGCTTTTCAGGAAATTTCTTCGATCCGTTGGAATTGACCCAGTCAAAGCCATGTGGAAGCCTATGCTCCCAACGACGAAGGCATTCGTTGAAGGTATGGAAAAGCTGTATTCGAGTCGCAACCATTTCCTTGCCTTGGGCGCCTCATTAGGCTTGGAGAATATGGCCATTTCGATGTGGGACCAACTCATTCCGGGGCTGAATATTCTGAAGAAGAAATCCTTCCCATCCATGGATCTTGAGTACTTCACTTTCCACAGGGAGTTGGAAGAGCAACATGAGGACGCGATGGAGACTGCACTAAGTCTCTATGAGAAGGACCCATCAATTCAGAGGAGTTTTCGTTCGGGGGCCTCGAAAGTCTTGGACGTGCTGGAGGGATTCTGGATGGGTTTGGAGGCAAGACGTTCTCAGAAGTTACGGTAGAGATAGAGCTGCTCTGACAAGGCACTGCACCGACAATCAGACACGATGCGTATCTCGCAGCAGTGACTCTTCCAGCTTCCTATATATAGGCTTCAGCTTATATATGCGCAGAGAATTCACGGTCCACGAATGATTTCTCTCGTTGGCACTGTACTCCGTCCCAAGGGGCTCCGAACTGAGCAGGTAGAAGGGCTGGAGGTATCGAAGGGCACGACGCTGGTCAAAAGGGGCTTCGCCCACATGCAGAAGCACGGTGTCATCATGGACGTCACGAACGTTGAGCAGGCGCAAGTGGCGGAAGAAGCGGGGGCAGTGGCTGTTATGGTCTTGGACAAACTCCCCTATGATGTTAGAAAAGCAGGAGGCGTAGCTAGGACAGCGAGTCTAAATGTAATCGAAGCCGTCATGGATCACATCACCATTCCGGTTATGGCAAAGTGTCGCATAGGGCACACGTACGAAGCGAAAGTTCTGGAACAAATCGGTGTGGATATGGTAGATGAATCGGAGG
>Ga0213870_1000510_pt1 | contig 18113 bp, 21 predicted proteins | sample WICALVC2017_Meta_FD_160119 | JGI IMG/M metagenome (GOLD analysis project Ga0213870, IMG submission 160119) | Freshwater microbial communities from subterranean cave lake in Wind Cave National Park, South Dakota, United States - WICALVC2017 | ecosystem: Environmental > Aquatic > Deep subsurface >... | reverse complement strand
CTCTCTGAATGTATACAACGGTTGTCGCAGCTTATCACAGATTTTAAAGAGATCAAAGAACTGGACATGAATCCCGTGTTAGTTATGGAAAAAGGAAAAGGTTGCAAGATCCTTGATGTTAGAATAGGTCTTTAACAAAATACGCATGACCATAAATAGTTTAGAATATTTATAGCACATCGAGGCACTTTAAGCATGCCAATTAGAACTGGAGAAGAGTATATCCAGAGTTTACGAGGAAGAAAACTCAAAGTGTACCTTTTTGGTGAATTAGTCAAAGAGCCGGTGGATCATCCAATGATCCGTCCATCAATTAATGCAGTAGCTGAAACATATGACTTGGCAGTAAGAGAAGAAGAACTTGCAACTACACACTCATCAATAACTGGAATTAAAGTAAATCGATTTTTACACATTGTAGAAAGTGCACAGGACTTGGTGTTGCAAAATAAGATGCAAAGAAAAATGGGACAGAACACAGGAACATGTTTTCAACGATGTGTAGGCATGGATGCAATAAACTCACTACATTCTACAACATATGAAATTGATGAAAAATTTGGTACAAATTATCATAAACGACTCTTGGCTTTTATCAAAATGGTTCAAACCGAGAATCTTGTAATCGGTGGTGCCATGACGGATCCAAAAGGAGACAGAAGCAAGGGTCCAGCAGAACAAGCAGATCCTGATATGTTTGTTCGTGTAGTAGAAAAAAATGACAAGGGAATTTACATAACAGGTGCAAAGGCACACCAAACAGGATGCATAAACTCACATTGGATTATTATCATGCCAACAATGAGACTGACAGAAAACGACAAAGACTATGCAATTGTTGGTGCAGTACCTGCAGATGCAGAGGGTATAACTTACATCTATGGACGACAGTCTTGCGACACACGAAGCATGGAAGGAGGGGATATTGATGCAGGAAACTCACAATTTGCAGGACAAGAGGCAATGATAATCCTTGATCGAGTTTTCATCCCTTGGGAAAAAGTTTTCATGTATGGTGAATATGAGTTTGCTTCAATGCTTGTTGAAAGATTTACTTGTTATCACAGAAGAAGCTATGTTTGCAAGACAGGACTTGGCGATGTCCTAATTGGTGCAGCAGCTACAATTGCAGATTATAACGGTATTCCAAATGTTTCACATATCAAGGACAAACTTGTTGAGATGACACATCTTAACGAATCAATTTATGCTGCAGGTATTGCATCATCTTATCAGGCTCACAAGCTCAAGTCTGGCGTGTGGCTAAATGACGATATGTTAGCACAGGTGTGCAAACACAATGTTACAAGATTTCCATACGAGATTGGCAGACTTGCTCAAGACATTGCAGGAGGACTAGTTGTGACCATGCCTTCAGAAAAGGACTTTAGAAATCCAGAGACAGGACCACTGCTTAGAAAATACTTGGCAGGAAGAAAAGGCGTTGATGTTGAAAACAGGATGCGTGTACTACGATTAATTGAAAACATGACCCTAGGAAGAAATGCAGTTGGATATCTCACAGAGTCAATGCATGGTGCAGGATCACCTCAAGCACAGCGAATCCAAATTGCACGCCAAATGCAGCTTGGCTACAAGAAAAACTTGGCAAAACACCTTGCTAATGTAAAAGACGACTTTGAGGAACCACAAGAAAATTCTGAATACTTTAAGCGAGTATTCAAAATCAATAACGAAGAAAGCTAATCATCAGTCTTTTCTTTTGAATCTGACTTTTCAGTCTGATTAACTGTATCTGAATTTTGGGTTTTTTCAAATTCCGTATATTCATTATCCTTTGGAAGATCTGTTAAACCTACATCTGCTGTACTATTTTGAAATGTTGCATTTGTAGTATCTGCCTTGGTTGAAAGGAACGGCTTCTTTGCTTTTTTATTTTTTGAAATTTGTTTGAAAATCATAATTCCAACAATTACTGCAATTATGATATAGTTAACCGGCGGCATCAAAATTCTTGTAATATAGCCAATCTGTGGTATGACATAAGCTACTTTTCCAATGTACTCATCTTCTGTTATTGGAAAATCAGTACCTGGAATGGAGGAAGGATTTGCATCACCTTTTGTTCGTATTGTTTTGGGGTCATCATCGATAATTTCTGCTACTCTGTGAACTATTACCCTGTCATGTCCTGCGGGCCGATGAAAAACTATGATATCTCCATTTTGTACATTTTCAAACGGTTCATTTCCTTGGACTACTAATACATCAAAAACTTGTAGCTCAGGAACCATACTTCCACTTGAGACCACATAAAATGGATTTTCCGTCCCAAAGACAACCCTTAGTCCAAGCCATATTATCAAAACACCTATTACAACTATTACAATGTCTTTTGTTAGTCCTTTTGTTATTGTTTTACCAGTCAAATTATGTCATGTCCCATTATTTGCTAAGATAAATCTTGATATTTTCTAAATTCTAGTACCACAATTTTCGCAAAATTTTGAGCCTTCCTTATTTGTAAGACCACAACTTGGACACTTCAAATCAGATTTACCTGAAGAATGTCGTTCTACAAAACTTTCGTTTTTTGAGCCTAGTAGAATGATTTCTCCAATTTTTTTGATTCGATTCCAGCTTATACTTTCTTCGGCTCCATTATATTTTGTAACAACGATAATTACAGATTGTGTTGAATCAACCCCCATTTCTCTTACGACTCCAATTTTTTTTAAATTCTCATCATATACATCCATACCAATGATCGTGCTAAAATTGGATCCTTTTGAGGAATCTGCTTGGGTCTCTGGCTGTGATTGTACTGTTCTGCTTTGAGGTTGAACAGTTGGTTGAATTGGTTCTGTTTTGACACTAGGTGAGACAGTTTCGGTTTTAACAGGCGGTGGCTTTGAGAAATGTTCCTCTGAGATAGGCCTTGCGTTGCCTACTTCACTAGCTTGATCAGGTTTTCTAAATTCTCGATATTCAGCTATTGTAGAACTGCAAACATTGCACAGATATTTTCCTTTTTCAACTAGAATTAAATTTTCAGCTACTTCCTCGTTTGGGGTTTCATATTTTATCTGAGGTCCTCCATCGTAGTCTTTTTCACATGAATTGCAATAATGTTTTAAAATTTTTGATGAATCAATTCGTCCAATTGGTGCCAAAAACAGATCTGGACCGCCAAGATTCCCTTTTCGTTGTTGTTCCTCAGTAATAGTTGCCATTATGTAGCCTCCAGAACCTCTCAGTTTCTTTAGTCGGGATTCTGTGCTCATATCTGCATCTATTAAAATTCGAATTTAAATATATATTCACAAATTTTTTGCTGATAATAATTTTGAGTACTAGATGATCTGTTTGGCTTTAGTTTGTGAATTTTCTTTGCTAACATATTTAGGTACGTTACAGCAAATCACACTGATTATAATGGCAATTACAAAAATATCTGACGCAAAAAGCTGGGAAACCACTGTTATGAGCTCTGCACATCCAGTCTTTGTTGATTTTTGGGCTGAGTGGTGTGGACCTTGTAGAATGGTTAGCCCAGTAGTAGAGGAGCTGGCAAATGAGTTCGAAGGTAAGGTAAACTTTGTTAAAGTTAATGTTGACGAGGCTAATGAGCTAGCATCAAAATACAATGTGTTTAGCATTCCAACATTGGCAATATTCAACAAAGGACAAATAATTGCCCAACAAGTAGGTGCCGCATCTAAAGATTCATACAAAAAGATGATTGAAAGGGCACTAGAAAAAATCTAGGATTTTTGATTTTTTTCATTTTCGATCTAAAGTAATTAATAACTGAAAACCAAAGCTCATACTATGTCGCTTGGTGAAATAGATACACTAAATCTTTTAGCTGATAAACTTGAAGCACTTTTTAACGATTCTCAAGGCTACTATGAATCATTTCTTGATACAACCAAGCTCTACAAGAATGGTAAACTAAGTGAAAAGGAATTTTTTGAAAAGCTAGGTGATTATGTAGTTGCTTACTCTGCATTAGAGTTTCTTTCAATCAAAGTAATTTTTGAAATAAAAAAAGCACTTGGTAAAATAGCAGGAGGATCTGCACTTGGACGAACTCATTCACCTGCTTTGATGCCAGGAGTTGGTACCGCTGGAATGATGGGAGATATGGGGATGCAATCTTCTCGTGCTGGAACAAAAGAAAATCCAGTGGGCGTACCACCATCTGTTGTATCGGCAAAACAGACTTTTGGTGATATTGGTACGCTGCCATCACCAGATCCTAACTTTGTAGCTCAATCATCTCAAAGATCAAAATGCACATCTTGTGGAAATGATATTAGGCCAAACGCAAAGTTTTGTACAATATGCGGAGCAAAAATCCAAAATTAACTGTGATTTAATCTAGAGTTGTACCACATTCTGTGCAGAATCTGGCGGTTGTTGAATTTTTAATCCCACACTCTGAGCAATATTTTACATTAGTGCTTGTTTCGGTAACTGGGTTTCCATACATTCCAGTAGATCTAACAGCTCCGGTTGGAATGTATTTTTCATCATCAATTACTTGAACAGGCTCAAAATCTTTTTCTTCAACAAAGGTCATTATCCTTGGAACTTTTTGTTCTCTGTTATTTGGATCAAGAACAATATCTCCAAGCCAGAAAGAATATCTCATCAATGTTAACTCCGGAGTTGAAAATGCAAGCGTATGAGTTGACATATAGTCCTCTGCAGCTTTTTTTCCGTTGAAAATCTTCATGTTTCACAATGTTTTGAATTATCTATAATAGTTTCTGGTTTTAGATGGACCGGGAGGGAATCGAACCCTCGACATTCGCGTTGCGAACGCGACATTATACCACTAAATCACCGGCCCCTACTTACCACTAGAGGATCTGTTTTTATTCATTTACTCAAACGCATAATAGATAGAAATCATTGCACAAAACTAGATGACCTATGATGCAGTAATAATCAATTCTCATGTTGTGACAGACCAAGGCTTGGTTGATAAAAACATCATAATTGATGATGGCAAAATTGTAGGTCTTACAACAGATGTGCCTTCATGTGATGAAAAAATTAACGGACATGGCCTTGTTTCGATTCCAGGAGCAATAGATACACATGTACACTATGGCGTTTACTCTCCAATAGACACAGCAGCTGTGACTGAATCACGTGTTGCCGCGCTAGGTGGTGTAACAACTATGATGCGAATGCTTAGAATCGGTGACTCGTATAAAAGATCACTTGCATCTCAGCTTGAGGCAAGCACAGGAACTCATTTTGTAGATTATACTATTCACGCGTCAATCTTTAACAAACAACAAATTGAGGAGATGAAGTTTTGTGTAGAAAACGGAATTACATCCTTCAAACTATACATGAATCTTGGTGCAGATGTAGGCCATGTGTATATGGATATGGCACCACACACTACCTCTTTGCATGAAGTAAAAGTTGAGGTAAATTTAGAGATTGTTGAAAATGTTGTAAGAACCGCAGCATCACTTGGCTGTCCTGTTTTAGTTCATGCTGAAGACTATGAAACATGCTCGTGCGGGATAAAAACAGCAAAAGAGAAAAAAAAGGACGGACTTGCAGCTTGGTCTGAGAGTCGTCCTCAAGAGGCTGAGGTAAAGGCAATACAAGCGGTGTCTAACTTTGCAAGAAAATATGGTTGCACACTGTATTTTGCACATATTGGTTCAAGGAGCGCACTAAAACAAATCCAAAAAGAGAAAAATGCCGGAACAAAGATCTTTGTTGAGACGTGTCCTCACTATCTTACACTTTCATATGAGAATCAGAAAGGATATCTTGCAAAGGTAATGCCGCCTATAAGAACCGCAGAAGACATTTCGTTTGTTTGGGATACAATTGATACAAACCAAGTTGACACGATTGGAACAGATCATGTTGCAAATCAGCTAAATTTAAAATTAAAGGGGAGTGACGTTTGGGAAGCACTTGCAGGGTTTCCTGGAATTGGAACGCTTTTGCCTATATTGTTAAGCGAAGGAATTAACAAGAAAAGAATAACACTTCAAAAATTAGTTCAGCTTACTAGCACAAACGCAGCAAAAATTTTTGGAATGTATCCAAAAAAAGGAACAATCGAAAATGGTTCAGATGCAGATATTACGATGGTAGATTTGAAAAAGAAAATGAGGGTGAGAAGTGAGTTGTTTGGAGGATTTTCTGACTATACTGTATATGAAGGATGGGCACTTACTGGCTGGCCAGTGAAAACAATCCTTCGTGGTGAAATTATTGCTGAAGACTTGCAGGTTGTTGGAAAAGCTGGTTTTGGAAAATTAATAAAAAGACCAGTAACAGCTTTTAACTAGATTTTAGATTATTATAAAAAAGAAAAAAGAAAATTTAGTTTGAGATTCTTACTCTTGTAGCTCTTCTTCTAGTTCATCTTCATCTGATGGTTCAGGTGTTGGAGTAGAAACTATGGGCTCTACATGTACTGAACCAACTTGCATCATTGTAAGACGCTCGCCTGTGTTTGTGTTATGAAACATTCCATTTGTGAAAGCAACTGCAAATATCCAATCTTCAGTTGTCGGAGCATAATGTCCTACTAGAATAAGTCTTACTTCTTCACCATTTTGCAGTATTCCATTTCCTTGCAACATTATTTTGTGTCCTGTCGCAACTCCTTTTAAATCAAGTTCTGCTTTTCTATCACCTATAGTAATATCTCCAGTTGTAGAAATCTTCCACATTCTTTCACCTGCTTTGAAGGCATGACCTGAAAGCGAGACTGAGGATTTATGAGCAAGATCACCAACAATTGTCCAACCACTTGTTTTACCCCTAAAGGAAAGATCAGGTTCTTTGTCTGGTTTATGTGATCTTGTTTCGTCAAAAATTTTTGATTTTGCTTCTATTCTACTTTCAAGTGCAATATTTTTGATTTCTCGAAGTTTTTCCTTTTTGAGTTCTTTTTGTAGTTTTCTTTTATCACCATTATCATTGTCAGAGTCATCATTATCTCCTGAATTGCTTTGAGCAAAAACAGAAGATGAAATGGGTGCTATTGCTAATACAGCAAGTATTCCAAGAGCAGTAAAAAGTCGTATGTCAGTTTTAATTTTCATTAATAACTGATTATTTTTTTATTTTTAATCGATTGCGCAGCTTTGCTACTGATAAATTATTAGTGATCTGGAAGGAAAATTATGTTATAATTTCGAATTTTCCGCCTGTGTTTGCTCTGTAAATTACGTCTGGCTTGCGTGAAAATATCCCAACTTCAAGAACTCCTGGTATTTGTTTTATTTTTTGTGCAAGTTGCTGTGGTTTTGAAATAGTGCCAAAATCACAATCCAAAATTATGTTTCCATTCTCTGTGACAAATGGATATCCACGCTCAATTGTCCGAATAGTTGGTTTTCCGCCTACCTTTTTAATCGAATTTGTGGTTGTATTTCTTGCCAATGGGTGAACTTCAACAGGAACTGCTCTGTCAAGTTTTTTTACAAATTTTGATTTGTCTGCCATGATCACAACCTTTTTTGCAGCACTTATCAGAATATTTTCTCGAAGCAATGCACCTCCACCACCTTTGATCATATTTTTTTCTGCATCAATTTGATCAGCACCATCAAATACAACATCAACTGTGTCAACTTGATCAGCTTCGATTAGCTTTATTCCTCCTTGTTCCGCTGTAAGCTTAATTTGTAGTGATGTTGGAATACATCTAACATTGATTTTTTTTTTCTTCAAGAATAATGATAGTGATTTTACAAACGCAGTTGCAGCTCTACCACTACCTAAACCAATGACTTGACCATCTTTTACAAACTTTAATGCATCTATTGATAATGCCGCAATGGCATCATCAAATGACAACTATTCTACCTCAGCTTGCTCAAGCTTTGAGAGTGTCTTCATTATCTCGCCCTTTATCTTGTCAAGATCATCTTCATCTTCTTCTTCCTTGTTATCTTCAGGAAGCGTTACCTTTGGTGTCGGTTTTTTCACTACAGGGGGAGAGCTAGATTGTTCAATTTTTGATTGTTCCACTTGTGGAATAACACTAGTATGTTCAACAAGTTCGACTTGTTCTTTTTGTGGTCTTACCAATTCATCTTTTACTTGTGGAACTATCACTTGAGTTTTGAAAAATGATTCAGGAATCTTTTCTGGTAATTCTGTAAGTGTAGTTATTTCAAATGGTCTGTGAGGCTTTGCTGAAACTGGATCGGGTAATTTTGTTTGAACAACTTCTGTTTTAGTTTGAACTTGAGGCTTTGGCTCGATTTCTTTTATTCTCTTTTCAGATACTTGTTGTTCATGCTTGACTCCAAATGTCTGTGTATTAGCTAAATTAATTTTTGATGAAAGTTCATACAGTCGCTTATCAAGAGTTGATAGTTTTTGGTCCATTAACGTAACTAATCCTTCACCTAAAGGGCCCAAATCTGGATGTTTGCTCGCCTCTTCTAGTTTTTCGATCTTTGCTAAAACCACTCCTAGTTGGTGCTGATATTTTAGAAGCAACCTATCTCGTTGCGTTTTTGATAATTCTGATTCGTGTTGATAAAGCCTTGATATTGTTTTTGTAAGGATTTCCTTTTCTAGCTTGAGTGAATTAATCTGATTTTTAATATGTGCATTGGCACCAAGAGCTGAGATAGTGTGTTTTCCCTTTGGAAACTTCTTAACCGCAGCTGCAGTACACGCACCGGCAAGAGAGCTTAATAAAATCGCAATTTCTTGCATTTATGTATACCATTTGATCCAGGAATACTTTCTGATTTTTGGGTCAGGGAAACCACAACTTGCACAACGACGAGATCTTCTATGGAAGGAATTTTTACCACATCTTCTACATCTGATGTGTGTCTTTTTCCTATTAAAAAGACCCATTGATGCTGTGCCTTTTACCATATGGTCTATTCGCCTTATCCAGGAGGTGGTGATATCATAACTACATTATCTCCACGCACAACTATGGTCCCAAGACTCTTTGATTCGCCCTCAGAAGGGATCTCTTCTGACTGGTCGAGTAGCAGATTCATGTGTTGATCAAAGCCCAACAAGTTTCCTCTAATTGTCTTATTACCTTTAAGTTTGATCAAGACAACTTTGTTGATGCTCTCATCCAATACTTTTACTGCCATGTCGACTGACATTAAACCACTTATTAGATCAGCTAACGAGGGATTATATTAAAATTTCAGTGGTGTAACTTTCGATTTTTCTCTGTAAGGCAAGTTTGACACGTTTTTGCTAAATTTCTCACAATTTCTGTAAGGATCCTATTGCCATCACGTCTGGTTGCACGTGTTGGGTCTCCCAACACACCGCTTTTTGCAACTTTTGTAAATGACTTTGATGCCAGTTTATTAAGCAGCGCAACTTTGCGTTTTGGCAACACATCTGTAATCAAGCCTCTTTTTGCCCTCTTCATGTTAACCTTGTTTGAAATTGCACGCATAAGCGATGTCTCAACAAAGCCTGCATGATCAAATCGTTGACTCATAAAATGCCAGTATGAGAAAACAAACACTCTTGTTTTTCCTCTTGTTTGTCGTTTTACTAGTGAAGGAAGGTGCTGAAGAAATTTTTGATTGCTATAGTGTCCGTTTATGATAAAAATTGTTCTGATGCCATTTTTTGAAAGAGAAGCACAGATTTCGAATATCATTTTCTGCAGTGTTGAGCCTTTTATGCTTAGATTGAAAAGCGGTGCATGTTCAAAGGAAACACCATATGATATTGTAGGAAGCAATAGAAAATCGCACCTATCTGCAATTTTTTTTGCAATCTCTGTTACAATATCTGAATCAGTAGATATTGGTAGGTGTGCTCCATGCTGTTCGATTGAACCTACAGGAATAATTACTGCCTTTTTTTGGTTTTTAATAATTTTTCTTAGGTCTGGATCAAACTGATTTTTTAATTCCATTAAATTCACTTGGATTTTACATGAACCTTTCTCCAGCGAACATCCAGTTTACCGGAAAGATGCATTTTAACAGCCTTTAGTAATGTCTGTGCCTCAAGTCTCTGACCATTTTTCTTCATAGATTCAAGAGTTTCATCTGGATTTACGTTGAAAGAATCTTGGAAAATTATTGGTCCTTGATCCAAGTTTTCGGTAACATAATGAGCCGTTACCCCAACAATTTTTGTTCCTCTTTCGTAAGCTTGAGCATAGGCCATAGCACCAGGAAATGCGGGAAGAAGGGACGGATGAATATTGATTATCCTATTTGGATATCGCCAAACAAAATTTGGTGTTAAGATCTTCATATAACGTGCAAGAACTATAAGATCAATGCAATATTTTTTGCAAATATCAAGAAGTTTTTCCTCCGCTTTTTCCTGATCCCTGTCACCCACTAAAACAAAGGGAATCTTTGCCTTTTTTGCAAGCAGTGCAAGTGTTTTTTCTGTACCAACAATTACACAAATTTTCCCTTTAACATCTTTTTTTGAATAAGAATCAAGTAAATCCTCAAGACAGTGTGATTCTTTTGTTACAAAAATCGCAATATTTTTTTCAGCATTTGTTTCATGGTGTACGCTTACCTCCATGTTTAGTTTTTTTCCGATCTCTTGTAGTCCTTTGTCGAATTTTTTTATGTCAATCTTTGTAGAAAATGACGCTTCAAGATACATTCCAAAGAGACTTTTGATTACATTTTGGTTTACTTTTTCAATATTTCCTTTATTTTGAAATACATAATTAGTAAAAGCTGCAACTACTCCTTCTTTGTCTTTTCCAACTACAGTTATACCAACTATTGTTTTCTTCAACAGACCGTAAAATGGATCATACCTTATTAATGCTTAAAGCATCATGCATTGGCAAATTTGTGTGACTTGAATATGTTAATTTCATTTGATAAAATTTTGGTGCGGGAAGTGGGATTTGAACCCACGAACCCCTAAGAGACAGGGTCCTAAGCCCTGCGCCTTTGGCCAGGCTTGGCAACTCCCGCACTCCCAATCCATTTAAACACAAACTTAACGGTTACGTGCCATACATGAAATGAATCCAAATTAATTAGCACATTAAATCACAGATACAAAAAATAAGAAGCAAATTTACTCTTTACTGTGATCAAACTAATAACAACATCAATTCTTTTCATTTCATTACTTGTAACTAATCTTTCAATAGCTTATGGTGAAAACGAAAAAAATCTTCCTTTGTGGATTAAACAAAATACAAAATGGTGGTCTGAAGGAGAAATATCAAACTCTTTTTTTACACAGACTATTCAGTGGCTTGCTGTGAATAAAATGCTGTCACAGCCATTAGATTTTGGCTATGAATCAAACCAAGAAAAGGTGCCAAACTGGGTCAAAAAAATAGCAAGTTTTTGGGCAAACAAGGAAATATCTGATACAGAATTTTTTAACGCAATAAGTTTCCTTCTTAAATCAAAAGTTATGCAAATTAGTTTGGAAACAGCGCTAACTGTACAGGATTCATTTAAGGAAATAGAATATGGTGGAGAATCACCATTGTTTAAGACCTTTGCTTACAAAAAAGATTTCACAATTGTTAACGGAAAACAAACTCCAATAGATATACAGTTTGAACTACAAAGCGAATTAACTGAAACTTATAAAGAAATTGGACTTTTGAACCAAGAACAAAATGCAGCTTTTATTGTTCCAATTTTTACTTTAAGCGCATATTCAGAACCTGGTTTTTACACATATTACAGAGGAGAATGTGACACGTCTTGCCTTACAACAAAAATTCAATTTGATAAACCATTGAAGTTTCAAGCAAATACAAATACTGTAAAAATTCTTGATCTACTGGGCTACCAAATCTTAACAGATATTGATGTTGATAGAAACCCTTCAATTTTACAAAACTATGATAAAATCATCGTACTACATAATGAATACGTAACAAAAGCAGAATTTGATGCAATTACAAAACATCCAAAGGTGATCTACCTTTATCCTAACGCTTTGTATGCTGAAATCAAGACAGATTATCAAAATGATACAATCATGCTTATCAAGGGGCATAATTACCCTAAACCAGAAATAAGAAACGGTTTTGACTGGAAGTTCGATAATTCTAATTTTGAATATAACACCAACTGTGAAAATTGGGAATTCCATGAAATAGAAAATGGAATAATGCTAAACTGCTATCCAGAAAACATAATTCCAATTGATGAAAAACTACTCAAATTCATTAAAGATTACTAGATCCTAAAGCACAAATCTATCTATTGCTGATAGAAACAAAATGGCAAAATTATTTGGAACAAATGGAATCAGAGGAGTCTTTGCAGAAGATCTCTCTCTAGAATTTATCCATGACATAACGCTTGCAATTGCAACATACTTTAAGAAAGGACCAATACTTGTTGGATACGACGGAAGAACGTCTAGTCCTGCAATAACAAAAATTGTTTGTTCTACACTAAACTCTATTGGTTTTGATTGTAAAAATGCTGGATTGATCCCAACTCCATGTCTGGAAATTGCAACTAAAAAGCTTGGATATGCAGGAGGCATTATGATCACAGCATCGCACAATCCTCCACAATACAATGGAATCAAGCCTGTGGCATCTGATGGCGTAGAGATCTCAAGAGATGACGAATTGGTAATTGAAGATATTTACTTTAACAAAAAATGGAAAAAGGACTTAATACAATGGGGAAAAACAGGACCTGAAGAAAATGCAATTAAGGTATATCTTGATGCAATAATTTCGTATGTAAATAAAGAAAGGATCAGAGCCAAAAAATTCAAAGTGGTACTTGATCTTGGAAATGGGGCTCAAACTGTAACTGCTCCGACACTGTGTAATGAATTAGACTGTAAAGTAATTGCTATTAATGAAAAGATCGATGGTATGTTTTCAGGACGTGGATCGGAACCAACCCCGAATAATCTCCAAAAACTTTCAGAAACTGTAGTCAGAACAGGAGCAGATCTAGGTGTGGCTTTTGATGGAGACGGTGATCGAAGCCTTTTTTGTGATGAAAAAGGAGAAATTCTAACCGGTGATAAATCCGCACTTTTACTTTCACATTTCATTTTATCAAAAAATCCAAACTCTACAATTGTGACATGTCTTAACTCTGGCTCAAGTATTGAGGTATTGGCACAAAATACAAGCTCGAATGTTATTCGTACTAAAGTGGGAAGCATTGAGGTATCCAGAAAGATGGTTCAAACTGGTGCTTTGATTGGATTTGAAGAAAATGGCGGATTCATGTATGGAAAACACAATCAGGTAAGAGACGGTGCAATGACTCTGGCTTTAGTACTAGATCTGCTTTCTTTTTCAGGGAAAACCATGTCAGAAGAAACAAAACTATTACCTCCATCATTTACAACAAAGGACAAAATAGCATGTTCAAAAGAGGATGCAAGCAAACTAATCAAGACATTAGCTGACCAAAATCAAGACTCTGACACAACTGATGGCATTAAAATCATCTTTGATAAAAAAAACTGGATAATGGTTAGACCAAGCGGCACAGAACCTATAATCCGAATATATGCTGAAGCAGACTCTCAGGAAAAGCTTGAGACACTAATGTCTGAGTATTTAGCGAAGATAAACTCGATTCTTTTCCGATAACACTTTTAAAACCAATTGTAAGCAATGTTGGGATGGAAATGATCCCTATGGGTGAATATGTATGGCTAAAGCATATTATGTAAAATTTGAAACTCCGCAAGACCTTGTAAATCCAATTTATGAGGCAGTGCGGGTTGCAGCTCAAAGTGGCAAGGTAAGAAAAGGCACAAACGAAGCAACAAAGGCAGTGGAACGTGGACTAAGCAAATTAATTGTAATAGCTGAAGACGTAGAACCGCCAGAGGTTGTTGCACACCTTCCAATTATCTGTGACGAGCAAGGTGCTCAGTATGCTTTTGTTCCAAGCAAACAGGATCTTGGAAAGGCACTTGGCATCGATGTCACATCAGCTGCTGCCGCAATCTTGGATGCAGGAGACGCACAACACATAGTTGATCAAGTAATCGAGTCAATTAAAAAAATTAAGGGTGGCAAGCCAGCCAAATGAGTACACACGAAACCGAAGTTGTTCCAGCAGAAATAATCCAGATTGTTGGAAGAACAGGTATTGCTGGTGAGGTAATCCAAGTTAGAGTAAAAGTTTTAGAGGGAAGAGACAAGGGAAGAATTCTTACAAGAAATGTAAAGGGTTCTGTAAGAACGTCAGATATTTTGATGCTAAGAGAAACTGAACGAGAAGCAAAGAAGATCAGATAAGTGATTAATTTTGAGTCTTTTAATAAAACCATGCAGTTTTTGTAACAGACCAGTGGCAAAGGGATCTGGTACAATGCTCGTCAAAAACGATGGAACCGTTCTTTGGTCTTGTTCATCAAAGTGCAAAAAGAACATGCTTGTTTTGAAACGTGATCCACGAAAACTAAAGTGGACTAAAAAGTATGTTAAAGGCGGAATTAAAGTAAAGAAGTAAGTTGGCAGACCAAACACTCTTTATTGTAAAGCCTGATGCTGTACAGCGTAATCTGATCGGCGAAATAATTTCTCGCTTTGAGAAAAAAGGATTTAAAGTCATAAAATTAAAAATGTTCAGCTTTACAAAAAAGCAAGCAGAAGAATTTTACTCTGTTCACAAGTCAAAACCATTTTTTAATGAACTTGTTTCATTTATCACATCAGGCAGAGTGGTTGCAGCTGTAATTGAGGGAAACAATGCAATTGAGACAACGAGACTGATGATTGGTTCAACAAAATCTTTTGAAGCTGCACCAGGCTCAATTCGCGGTGACTATGGGTTAGGACTTACAGATAACATAATTCATGCTTCGGATTCAAAGGAAAATTTTGAAAAGGAAGTGAAGGTAGTATTCGAGTGATTAAAAGTGCGAGTACGACAGCCAATAGTGGCCGTATTAGGTCATGTAGATTCTGGTAAGACCTCATTACTTGATAAAATCAGGGGAACTGGAGTTCAAGAAAGAGAAGCAGGTGGCATTACCCAGCACATTGGTGCCAGTTTTCTTCCAGATGAAACCATAAAGAAAATTTGTGGCCCGATTTATGAAAAGATGAGTAAGGTAGAAACAAAGATTCCTGGAATTTTAGTAATTGATACCCCTGGACACGAGGTGTTTACAAACCTGCGTGTTCGAGGTGGCTCTGCAGCAGACATTGCAATCCTTGTTGTGGACATTAACCGTGGATTCCAGCCACAAACAAACGAAAGCCTAAAGATCCTAGAAAGCAGAAAAGTTCCCTTTGTTATAGCACTAAACAAAACTGATATGCTTTCTGGATGGAAAAAAAGTGATACGGCGTATATATCGCAGGCTATCAAGGAGCAAAGTCCGTCCATTCAAACTATGCTTGATGAACAGATCTATAATGTAGTTGGAACACTTTCAGTTTTAGGATATCAATCTGAGGCATTTTATCGTATAAAGGACTTCAAACAGGAAGTAGCTATTGTTCCAGTCAGTGCACGAACTGGTGTTGGAATTCCAGAACTTTTGGCAGTTCTAGTTGGTCTGACACAACAATATCTACAGAAAAAACTAGATCAGGAGGAAAAAACCAGTCGTGGAATCATTCTTGAAGTAAACGACGACGTAGGTCTTGGTGCAACTGCAAATATGATCCTAATTGATGGTCATATGACAAAAGAGAACATCATTGTAGTTGCAAAAAGAGACTTTGTCATTACAACAAAACCAAAAGCCATACTCCTCCCAAAACCACTTGATGAGATGCGTGATCCGCGAGACAAATTCAAACCAGTAAATGAGGTGCAAGCTGCTGCTGGCATCAAAATCGCATCACCTGACCTAGAAGGCGTACTTCCTGGAAGTACCGTTTATGTTGCAAAATCAGAGGACGAGGCATCAGAATTTAAGAAACTAATCGAAGCTGAGATGAAATCAGTTTTTATAGATACACAATCAAACGGTGTCAGCTTAAAATGTGATACAATTGGTTCACTTGAGGCAGTAACTGAGATGCTAAAACGCATACAGGTACCAATAGCAAAAGGTGACATTGGACCTGTAAACCGGCGTGATGTCATAGAGGCAAAGGCAATAAAAGAAAATGACAGACACTTAGGTATTGTTTTAGCATTTAATGTAAAAGTAACGCAAGAGGCACAACAGGAAGCCGACGATCATCACATCAAAATATTTACTGACAAAGTAATCTACAGCTTAATTGACAACTATACTGCATGGGTTGATGAAGACAAACTACATGAAGAGGATGCAATATTCTCTGAGCTTACACCACTTGCCAAGTTCACATTTCTAAAAGGATACATCTTTAGAAACAACGATCCTGCAGTGTTTGGAATTAGAGTAGACGTTGGAACACTTCGACAAAAGGTACAGTTTATGAACAAAAATGGAAAAAAAATCGGCATTATACATCAGCTTCAAGAAGATAAAAAAACGGTAAACTCTGTAAAGGCTGGCACAGAAGTTGCATGCTCAGTACAAGGTGTTACAATTGGAAGACAAATACACGAAGAAGACATTTTTTATACCCTTCCTCCATCACATGAGGCAAAACAACTATTGAAGAAATTTGCACACAAACTTTCTTCTGAAGAGATTGCAATACTAAACGATATAGTGGCAATTCAACGCAAAATAGATCCTGCATACGCATACTAAAATCATAAAAAGACAATCGTTTTCTTATATTATGTTGGAAAAAACTTGTTCAAAATGTGGAAATGCCTTTGAATGTGATGAGGATAAAGACACATGCTGGTGTAGTTCACATCCAAAATTAACTAGTAACAAAATCGATGAATTAAAAGATTGTATGTGCCAAAACTGTTTAAAGAAAACCTATTTTGAAAAACTATTTCCCTCTGAATTTTAAAATTAAGCGTATTATTGTTTGATCATATTTGCAAAGAATTCTTCTGCAGCCTTGCGGATTTCTTCACGGGAAAGATCTTTTTTGTGTGTTGCAATAGACCACTTGTGACCAAAAGGATCTTCTAGATGACCGTATCTATCTCCCCAAAATGCATCCATAAGTGGCATTGTTGCTTTAGCCCCTGCAGCTACTGCTTGGTTGAATATCTTGTCAACATCATCGACATACATGTGGATTGTGACTGCACTACCTCCTATTGATTTTGGTGAAAGTACATTCCAGGAAGGAAACTCATCATTTAACATTATGATCGAGTCTCCGATTTTTAGCTCTGCATGGATTATGTTTTTTCCATGTGGTGCATAATCTCTGTAAATTTCTTGAGCACCAAATGCCTTTTTGTAAAACTCAATTGCATCAGCGGCATTTTTTACTACAAGATTAGCTGTGAGTGTGTGAAATCCTTTAGGAATAGGTTTTGTACCCATTATAACAAGCCAGATTTTATTACAAAATTAAAGTTTCGATGATTTTGTCATTTCGAGAATACATACAATTACTCCCAGACATTTTCCTTAAACGTCCATTTTTTGTTTAAAATAAAGTTTCCAAACGCTGCAGTAATTACAGCTAATATCAATGCCTGTGGATACATTAAACTGTAGTTTTCAACAAGATAAAAGACCAATCCTAATTGTACTAGTGCCCCAACTGAACTAAAACCAACAAACTTTCCATATTGAATTAAAGTTCTTCGTGGAGTAAAGTCTCCGTCTTCAAATGTCCATGTTTTGTTGAGTACAAAATTTGTGGTCATTGATGCTATGATCCCAATTATATTTGCATGAAGATACCAAAAGCTCGCAATTCCGGTTGCAAACAAAAGCGAAATCAAATAGTTTACAGCTAAGCCAAATGCGCCAACAGTATAGAATCTGGCAGCTTTTGAGAGAAAACGTATAGAGGTACGCCTTTCTTGTTTTCTTTGTAATGCACCATATCTGTATAATTTCCATACCGATCTAAGGTAATCAAAAACTGTAGAAGTTCCAAGCTTGCTTTCTCCTTGCATTCTGTTTGTAAAGGTATATGGAATCTCCTTTACACGAACTCCTTTTGTTTTTACAAGAATCTCAAGTAACATTTTGTATCCAATTGCATCCAACTTTAAACCATCAAGTATGTTTCGTTTGAATGCAAAAAATCCAGACAACGGATCCTTTTGTCCAACTCCAAGGCCCTGTTGCGCAATTTTTGTTGCAACCTTGCTGATTAGTTTTCGTTTTACTGACCA
>Ga0213870_1000509_pt1 | contig 18122 bp, 16 predicted proteins | sample WICALVC2017_Meta_FD_160119 | JGI IMG/M metagenome (GOLD analysis project Ga0213870, IMG submission 160119) | Freshwater microbial communities from subterranean cave lake in Wind Cave National Park, South Dakota, United States - WICALVC2017 | ecosystem: Environmental > Aquatic > Deep subsurface >... | reverse complement strand
AAATTTAATTCACAAGGAAAAAGAATTGAATCTTTTATTTTTAATCAGCAAAGAGAATTAAATTTGAGGATGGCAATTCCTCTCTCGGCTTCAAAAGCCGAGGTATCCTTGCCATATATGTAATGAAGAGTAAAAAAGGAATATGGAGAATTATGGAGGCGATTCTTGCTGTATTAATTATAGCAGGCGTTCTTTTACTATACGCTTCTCAGAAAGATAATACTGCTAAAGAAGACAAATTATTTGAAGGTTTAGAGTCTTTCCTTGATGAGATTGCTAAAGATGGTCGGATGAGAGAGTTGATATTGGATAATAATGAGAAGGCAATAGATGAGATAATAGATAAGTTAAAAAAAAGAGTGGCAGTAGGATACGTAGAATATAAAGTTTTCATCTGCGAGCCTAATGCTAGTTGTGGAGAGGATGCTGCTATCCCTGAAAATGTAGAATTGTATTCTGATCATCGTTATATCAGCTCTACACTTACTAATGATAAGCCTAAAATTGTGAAAATTGTTGTTTTGAGAAAGGCCGCAGGTTAATTGGATTTATTGAGTATCGCAATTCTGGTGATTAGGATAGACATTGTCTAAAATTGTCCATATTTGAAAATATTTGTTTTCTTTGCCAAAGTTTATAAAGTTTTATTTGCTCTCAATGTTATGAAAAAAGAGGTTTATGTAGCAATATTCTTGGTTACGTTTTCTGTAGCATATATATTCTTGATGAGCACTCTAGAGAGGCCTGTTTATTTAAGCGAGCCTGAGTGTGGTGGGGTAGAGGGACAGGTGATATTAAGATTGAGTTCTCTGACAAATGCGCATGCTGAAATTGCTTCTGGAACGAATTATAAGGAAGTTATATGTTACAATGATATCTTTAGTAAGGGATATACTGTTGCTAATCCTACAATTTGCAATGGAAAGAACCTTGTTCTAAAATTGAGTGGGCAAACAAATGCGCATGCTGAAATTGCTTCTGGAACGAATTATGCTGTTAATGTTTGTTATGGCGATATTCAAGAATGTGAACTTGTAAAGACAGGAATTTGCCCTGGAGAGAAAAGAGCAATTGTTCGGCTTTCTTCTGATACTAACGCTCATCTTGAAAAGCCTGGATTGAATAATTATGATAATGTAATTTGTTGTAAGATCAGCTCGGCTCCTGGGCCTGTGCCTCCGGGTGCTAAGGCATGTAATAATAAAAAAGACGACGACGGAGACGGTAAAATAGATTATCCTAATGACCCTGGATGTGCGAGTATTGATGATGACGATGAGAAGGACAGTATTCCTCCAGCTGTCAAGGGAAAAGCTTATTGGGCAGATGAAAAAGGAGTTGAATTTGAGAAAAATAAAAATAAAGCTAATATTGGGGATACAGTAACCCTTGTTGTTACAGGAGTGCTGGCAAATGCTAAAGTTAATTTTGTTATTTGGGATAAGGATCTCGCTCTGCTGGATCCTGACGACGAAATAAAAGGAGGTATTAAAGCTGATGCTGATGACAAAGGTGTTGCTAAATCCAGTTGGAAAATTAGTAAAGAGGATTATGATAAAGGTGGAAATGAAGCAGATAACCTATTGGAGCTTTACTTTATAGCTAGTGCTGAAAGTAAGGATCTAAGAAGTGAGATATTATATCTTAACAATCTTGTAATTCCTCCGCCAGAAGAGGTTGGTTGTAGTAAGTATAATGATGCTAGCTATGTAAAAAGTTTGAAGAATGAACCTAGTCAGAAAACAGCGTGTGATGATGATCTTGGGGGTCAATTGAAGAAAGATCCTCTTTATAGTGCATCGAATTGCGGTGAAGAAATAACTGTGCAAGGAAAGAAAATTAAAGTGACTTGCGCCTGTAAGTGGGAAGACAACAAATGCAATTTTAGTAAGTCAACTAAAAAAATAGATTTTCCTCCAAAACCTGGCGGAGTAATATGTAAAGCTACCTGCGATCCTATTAAATATGAAGAGAGTCAATGTGTAGATAACGAGAAGACTATTACTACCAAGAACAAGCTTATATTTGATAATGAGAAGGATTGTAAGGAGGATGAGAAATCTAGCGCCCAAGAAGCTTGTCCTGAGAAAGAAACTCAAGTTGTTCCTTGCGGAAGCAAGAGATTACAATTGCCATTATTTGAATTTGCGCAATTTATGATAAGTTTGGTAATGATTTCGATTGTTTATAGTTTGATTATTTTGAGAAAGAGAACTGGAAAGAAAATTTAGAAAGTTAAGGTTTTAGATAAAATGGTACTGGTAATGATATGGGAAAAAAGAGGGTGTTTGGATTGATTTTAGTTGTCTGGGTTATTTTAAGCTTGGTGATAGTCAGTGCTAGCTTTAAGTATTATAATAATAGCATAAAAAAGAGTTATAGATCTGGAGAAAATATTAAGGGTGGGATGAATTTAAGTTTTAGTGAAGAGGCTGCTAATTCTATTTTAAAGACGAATTTTGAGGGCAATATAAGTTTACTTGAATTGTTGAAAGCAAACAATTTTGATGAGGGAATAGAGTATAAATGTAATGCCAAAGGATGCGCTAAGGCTTTTAAGACAGGAATTAGTTTAAATGAATTGGGTATTGATGGAGAAAAACTTATAGGATTCAAAATTAGTGGTAGAGGTATTAAAGAAATAGTAAAATTAGAATTTAAGGTTGAGAGTGATCTTTCAGAATCCTGCTCTAATCCTCTTATCATTGAGATTCTCAATAATGAAAAGAATATTTTGGCGAGCAGGTCTTATAAAGATGTGGTTTGTTCTGAGAAATTGTATGGATGTTTTGATATAACTGCTGAAAAAACTCCTGTAATTATAACAGATTCTGAAATATGTGAAACGAGCAAAATAGAGAGGGCTGCTCCTGCATATAGGATTGGAGCAAGAATTATTGCTGGGTCGAAAAGAGATGACTCATTAAAAATGATTATGCGTGATTCTAAAGGAAATGATGTTTATTGTATATTGCCAGAGATTAAACAGGACGAACAGGAACTAGATTGTATTGTTAATAGTTCATCGTTGGAAGAGAACTATAATATATGTATTAAAAATGATAAATATGCAGAAGATAATGGTGCTGAATATAAGTTGAGATCTGAAAACATAGCTCCTGTATGTGGTACAGATGCCAGAGATTTTGAAATTTTTGTCAGTCCATTAGAATATGATAAGGCTATAATAAAAGTAAATAAAACTACATTTGAAGATGTTGTTTCTTTTGTATGGGAGGATTATTTATATAAATATCTTGAAGAGCATTATGAAATAAATACAAATGGAAATGTTGTCTGTACATCTGGGTGTATAATACCTATAAGGTTAAAAGGGCCTGCGCAAAAAGTAAGATTTAGTGAGATAAATCTACGTTTTAAAGACGGGAGTTTAACTAGTGAGGATAATAAACTCTATGATTTAGAAACTATACCAGTTACAATAACAACTAATCCTATTGAAATTGATTTAGGAGCTGCTAAATTTGTAATCCCACAAGAGAAAAATGATAGCGTACTGAGGATGTTTTTGAATGATGCACTAGTCTTTAGTGAGAATGTTTCTATTTCTAAGAGTTTTGATTTTGATATTTCTCCACAATTTGTATTGCTTGGTTTGCCGACGAGATTCGAGATAGTGACAAACGTTAATGTTACGTCCTCTGAATGGGATTTTGGAGATGGTACAATTGAGGAAATAAAAGGAAAAGAGATAACGCATAGATATGTTGAGGCTAAGACGTATGATGTAGAGGTTGAGGTTGTTCGGGCAGATGGTGTCGTCGCTGTTAAGACCTTCAGTGTAGTTTCGGGAAATGTTAGAGAGTCTGTGAATAAAACAATAATTGATTATAAGGTTAGATTGTCTAATTTAACCGTAGAGATAAATAATCAGCCTGCGTGGATCGTTAATGGGATTTTGGAGATTCTTAATCTGAGTAAGGCCAATACATCGTTGGAGAAATTAGAAAAGGCATTTTTGAATTCAAGTTCAGATGATGCATACTCTAAAGTTATGAATGAGCTTTTGAAACTAAATATCCCTATTAGTATTTCTGTGAGCAAAAAAGGGACTCTACCTTTATCAGTTGGTTTTGAGAATATAGATATTTCTTATATCGGTGAGATTTCTGAGGAAGCTGAAATTGAATCAGAAAAGCTGAAGGATGCAATAATCGGGTGGTATGATGAGAATTATAAAACAGATGTTGGATTTGAGGTTATATCTGGATTCTCTGAAAAAGGAAAAGAAGACCTAATCACAAAGTTTGGTTTTGATATTGATTCTAAGAAAGAGGTGAAAGATGAGAGTTATTTATTTATTGATTACCCATTTGAAAGCATTAGCTTTGCTAAAAATTATAATCAAAAAAGTGTGGGCGAGGGGTCAGGAGCCTATATTACTTTAGACGAGGAACAAGTTATAGAATTTTTTATTCGTGAAAAAGTTGCAGTGGATGAATTGGGGGCATATATTTCAACTAAAGTAAATAATTATGCGTTTGTAGAGAAGGAATTGTGCTTCCCTTGGGAGGAGAATTGTGATAAGCCGTTTCCATTGAGTAGATTCTGGTTTTGGATAGTGGTTCTTGTGTTTGGTGTATTTTTAATATATTTAATTTTGCAAGAATGGTATAAAAAATATTATGAGAGATATTTGTTTAGGAATAGTTATGATCTTTATAATTTGATTAACTTTATTTATAACTCCAGGAATGGAGGTGTCAGTGATCAGGAAATAAAAAAGAGGCTTAAGACAGCGGGTTGGAGTGGAGAAAGGATCGTATATACTTTCAAGAAGTTGGATGGTAAGAGAACAGGGATGTGGGAAATACCATTATTTAAAGGCTTTGAGAATATGAGGGTTAAAGCAGAACTGGCTAAGAGGAGGCAGGCTAGTGGCGCAAACTTTATTAAACAGCCGGGTTTCTAAAAGGTATGATAAAAATACTGAAGAATTTTTCAAGGAGGATTCTAAATAGTTTGTTTAGACGGAAAGAAAATATTAAGATAGGATTCTATGGGCCTCCTAACTCGGGAAAAACAACTATTACAAATGTTATTTGTAAAGATTGGACTGGAGAAGAATTAGGAGTGGCAAGTAAAATTCCTCATGAAACTAGGAATGTGCAATTCAAAGAAAGGGTTGAGATCAAGCATAAAGGCAAGACATTGATATTTAAGATAGTAGACACTCCTGGAATTGCCACAAAAATTGATTATGAAGATTTTTTAAGATATGGGCTGAAGAAGAACGAGGCAAAAAGAAGAGCTAAGGAAGCAACACAAGGGATTATAGATTCTATAAAATGGCTCGATGATATGGATGCTGTTGTTGTTGTATTGGACTCGTCTGAAAATCCTTACTCGCAGGTTAATATTACTATAATAGGAAACTTGGTGGCAAGAAAAATTCCTGTCTTGATAGTAGCAAATAAGATAGATTTAAAAAAAGCAAATGTTAAGAGATTAGAAGCGGCGTTTCCTGAGTATGATATTGTTGGAATATCTGCAAAAGATTGTGTAAACATGGATGAATTTTATGAGTCACTATTTAAATTGGCAAGGAAGATATAAAAGATGGAAAAAGAAAATAAGATAAAAGGATTGCGCATACATGTGATGCAGTTCTCAGAAGTAAGAGAAATGGGAATTGCAGAAAGAGTGAGGAAAATTTTGAGCTTGGTTTTAGGCAATAAAATTGTGATATTCCATGGAAGATTGCGGGCAGAGGAAGAGGCGAGATTAATTGAAGACACCATGGCGATGGTAGATCATGTACCTAACTTCAAGGGAATAGAGCTGGCTGTTATTGAGCCTGATATGCGGAGAGAAAGCATTTTTATGAAAATGAGACAAGGGATTGCCAAAAGATTAGTGGGCGATAATAGTGCTTTGACAATTATAGGGCCTGCTTCTATCATAAAGGAAATTAAGAAAGACCCCAGGAAGATCGAGTTATTGTTGAGTTAGATTTTATTTGAAATATTAGAAATCTTCTTTTGTTGCTACTACGCAATTTGGGTAATTTTTTTATTGAGCTCTAGTGAGTAAGAATTTACGCTAATATTTATTAACTTTAAAAGATTTAATTTAATATGCCATACAAATGCATTCATTGTTCGAAGCTTTATGATGATGCTTCTCAAGAAGTTTTAACTGGTTGCGCGAGCTGTGGAAGGAGATTTTTCTTTTATATAAAGAAGGAAAAATTAGAAGCATTGGAGCATAAAATTCCAGAGGTTGAGATAGAGCTAAGCCCTGAGGAAAGAAAAAAGATAGAAGAAGATGTAAGGGAGATTGCTGGAATTGATGATGAAGAGGTCCCTGTATTTTTAGATTTTGAAAGTGTGAGGGTTCTAAAAGAAGGTAAATATTTGATTGATTTGCCTAAGCTCTTTTCTGCGAAGCCGCAAGTTTACCAACTTGAGGATGGAAAGTATATTATTGATTTGACTATGTTAAATAAAAAAGATGAAAAAGAGAAAGATATTTAAAACTAGGATTATTGTGTAGAATATGAAAATCGAGGTGAATATTAGTAAGAGTCATTTTATTATTTTATTAGGTGTTGTATTGTTATTGGGGGTTGTTGTTTTTGTTAATGCGGTCGCAATTGATAAAAAAGTATCTCATAAAACATATCAAATAGATTGGGAGCAGGGAATAAGTAGTGCTAGCTACCCAGCGAGTTTTACTGGGAAGGGATCTAGTGTTAAAATAGGTGATGGCATTCAGGAGGGCCAGTATGGAAAATTAACAATTGGAAATGGGCCTGGAGAATATGGTGGAATTGGTCTAAAAATTACAGGGGTTGGAAGCTATTTATCCTTAGGGACATCTAATAATTATGATTCTGGAATAACTAATGAAGCAATGACTATAGATCCTAGTGGGAATGTTGGTATTGGGATAACCTCTCCTTCAGCTAAGTTAGATGTTGGCGGGAATATAAAGTTGAGTGGAGTTACCATGGCCCATATAACTGGCTCAAACCCTAATTGTCCTGCAGGTGGCTTTCTTATGAGGAAGTGGGATGCTAAGACTTGTGATCCAAACACAAATTGTGAGAAAAAAAAATGCACTACTTCCGGGGGCTGGTTTAATTCTCAACCAACGTGTAACTATCAAACTCGTAGTCCCGGTTTCGCGGGTGTTTGTAACGACCTGACTTGCGTTGCTAACCAGTGGACAGAAGCTGTTTGTTTAGGCAATTGAGACTAGGAAGGATTAAAAACGCTTTTACCTTTTTGTTAGTATGGATATAGATGAGGTTTTACGAGAGGAAAGAAAATTAGATGAGCCTGATAAAGAAATACTGGAATTTTTGAAAAAAGAAACTAAAGAATTTGTCAAGAGATTAAAAGAAGAGATTGTAAGACAGAAGATCAATGCAGACGTTTTTGTTGGAGGAAGTTTTGCGAGGGGAACTCTTTTAAAAATAGATAAATGTGATATTGATATTTTTGTGAGATTTGACTGGAAAATAGATGATATTTCTTCTTTATTAGAGAGAATTGTTAATGGTGTGAGTAAAGGAGAAAAATTAAAAATTGCAAAGATACGTGGGAGCAGAGATTATTTTAGAATTGAAAAAGATAAGGTAATTTTTGAGGTTATTCCTGTTTATAAGATTAAAAAGCCTAGAGAGGCGAGGAATGTCACTGATTTAAGTTATTTTCATGTAAATTATATTAAGAGAAAATTGAAGCTGGGTAAATTAGCTAATGAGATAATATTGGCTAAACAATTTTGTCAGGCGCAGAGAGTTTATGGGGCAGAGAGTTACATTCAAGGATTTTCAGGATATGCCCTGGAATGCCTTATTATTAACTATAAATCTTTTTTGAAGATGTTGCGAGAGTTAATTAAAGTTGAAGATAGAGTTGTTTTGGATCCTGAAAAACATTATGAGAATAAGAATGAAGTGCTTTTTTCTTTAAATGAAAGCAGATTACAAAGCCCGATAATTTTAGTTGACCCTACATGGAAGGAAAGGAATGTTTTGGCTGCATTGAGCAAAGAGACATTTAAAAAATTTAAAGATAGGGCGAGGGAATTTTTGAAAAAACCTTCAATGAGTTTCTTTAAAATTATTGGAATTGATGCTAATAATTTAAGAAAAATTGCTAAAGATAAAAAGAGGGAATTTGTACATTTGAAGATTTATACTGATAAACAAAGGGGGGACATTGCTGGAACAAAGATGAAAAAATTTGCTCGATTTTTAGAAAATGAGACCAGAAAGTATTTTGATATTTTTGCTCATGAGTTTAATTATGACGAAGCGCAGGAGGCTGATTTTTATCTTGTCGTTAAACCGAAAAATAAGGTTGTTGTATATGGGCCTCCTTTGAACATGAAAGAGCATGCTGTAGCGTTTAGGAAAAGACATAAAAATGCTTTTGAGAGAGGAGGGAATTTATATGTGGAGGAAAAGGTAGATTTTTCTTGTAGGAAGTTTTTTGAGAAATTTGTTAAATATCAAAAGAAGAAATTGGAAGAGATGGGAATTGTTAAGATGAAAGTTAAGTGAGAGATGTGAGAATATTCTTACTTTCCATTCCCAAGCTGATTCTTAAGAGAATTTTCGACGACTTCTAAGAGAGAATCTGTGAAGAAAGGAGAATTGAGCCAGATGCCAATTTCTTCATCTGAATTTGGAGGAGTAATCATGAAGATTACTTCTTTTCTGTCTGCCATGAAAAGTCTAGCGTTAGAGTTAATAGGGCGGGTTTTTATGTTGTATTTTGCATTAAATTTTTTTATTTTTTCTGCATCGCCTGAGAGAGTAATTTTAACTTTGAGGTTGTTTTTGGCTGCTTTTTCTATGACTGGCATGAGTGCTCTGCTTTTATCTTCAAAATCTAGAACAGATGTGCAGATGAAAACTTCCTTTTTTGCACTCTCGATTACTTCTCTTAATCTTGAAATAATATTAGCTCTTCCTTTTAGAGCTCCAGTGATTTCTTGGGACTTTATTGGATCTATGCCTGAATTATAGATTTGTTCTAATTCCGCATATTCTTGTGTTTCTTTGAGATTGGAAAGGGATTTGATCTTTTCCTGAGCCTCAGTCATTGTATTTGATTTTATTTTTTCTATGATTTCAGTAGGCTTAACCGCTATGTACTTGACAGGCTTGCCTATCTTAATTATTGCGAAGCCTTGCTTTTCTAATGATTCTAGAACATCGTATGTTCTTGATCTTGGAACTCCTGAAAGTTCTGCTGCTTCTCCGGCTGAAGTAACGCCTCTCGAAAGCAATGCTAACCAAACTTTTGTTTCATATATATTTAGGTTAAAATATTCCTTTATTCTCTTTACGAGATCTTGCTTTATTATCATAAAGGAGTAACATAAAAAGGGTATTTAAACTTTTCGTTCTTGTCATTTAGTAGTTAATACAAAAAATTATCTTTGTTCTTAAGGGAATTAGAGCATCAGATTGATAATGCTATGCCTAGAGCAATTAAGCAGCCTGTTGATATGAATGGCATTGCTGGATAAAATTTGCCTTTCTTTGAAATGTAGAAGAGCCATGCAAGTGCAAGGGTTGACCCAAATGCTATTAAAAGAGATTGAACGAATCCTAGTTGATTGAAGACAACGCCTGCGAGTATGATTGGGAAGACAACGTCGCCCCCGCCCAGAATTGCTACATTGATTTTTATTTTTTTATTCTTAAACTTGGGGCTTTTTTGCGCTTGTTCTAGTTTCATTTTTTCAACTTTTCCTAGATAGGGAACGAAGAAGCCTGTGAAGAATTTCAGCTTCTTAATTTGATATTGGGCCATCTTTTGCATAAAACCAGCGTGCCAGACTGCGTAAATATCATAGATAGAAATAATAATAAGGAGCAAGACTACTGTCCATATATTTAAAAGAGGAACAAAAATTGCTGCTATGCCTGGATAGATTAAGAGTTCTGTGAGATTGTGAATTATAATATTTCTTTTGAATAGCTTTAGCGCTGCTAATGGAATGGATATTATTAAGGCGATTAAAGATGTATATCTCATCTCAGGAAAAAATGCATTGAATGTTATTGCTAGAGCTAATGTAACGACGACAAAAAACCATGTTCTTAAGAACAATTCTGCTTTATATCGCATGAGAATAAGCATAAACACTACTGCTATTGCAATCGCTATTATTATTGAGATAAGTGTATGTTTTGGTTCAATTCCTTCTGGAGGATCCATTCCATAAGGGAGATTGTAGGTGGTTTTATTTGTGATATTTCCTTGGTCGTCTATTGTTTGTTGAACTTGGGGAGAATACTGATTGATTACTGCTATGCCGATGAGTTGTGTGATGAAGAACATGCTTAACAAAATGATAACTATTTTTAGAGAATGTTTCATGTTCTTATTTATTTAAATGCACTTTAAAATCTTTTGCAAGAGCATAAAAGCTTCTTTCCAAGGATCTAAGCCTGTAAGCAACCTCCTTTATCTGAATTATATTTGTTATGAGCAATGTCAGTAATAAAACTAAAATTGTCTCTTCTAATGTTGGAGAATCTCCAAGAAAATACCAGAACACTACGGCTATTGACAATATAAAAAATATCCATATTATTATATCCCACCAGTTCATTTTTATTTAGTTAGAGCTTTGGAATATTTAAAGTTTATTCTATTGTTAGTATTATAGCGAGAGACCAAAATATTTCCTCATTGGTTTTTGTTCTCTCAAATATACCGACTGACAAATTAGGGAATTACTTAAGTCAGTTGCTATATTTAATGAGAGTCATTTTAATCTGATTGTTTCCAAATTTCTTGGAACAACTGTTTCTATTTTTTGTGTTCTATGAATTGTTGAGGCGAGATCAATACATCTTGAGGGTTCGCCGTGATTAATAATTATTTTCTTTGGCCTTGGAATCATTCTGCTAACATATTGCATTAATTCGTTTCTACCTGAGTGAGAGGATAGGCCGTTAAGGGTTTCTACTTGCATTTTTACCTGAATTTTCTCATTGCTGTAATCTGGGCCGAGCGTTACTTCTTTATTTCCTTCCTGTACTTGTCTTCCTAAAGAGCCGACGCCTTGGAAACAGCCAAATACAAGAAGATTTTTTGGATTGTCTGCTAAATGCCTGAAGTATTCCCTTGACGCACCACCCATCAACATGCCGTGAGTTGCAATTATAATGCACGGGCCTCCTTCTAAAACAAGCTTTTGCTCTGCCGTGCTTCCGACTCTTTTAAAAATATCAGAAAGAAATGGGTTGTTGTCTTGAAATATCTGGCTTCTCACACTTGCTGAGAGAAAATCAGGATAGGCAGTATGGATTGCATTTATGTCCCAAATCATTCCATGGACATGGACCGGGATTCTTGGTAATTCGCCTGTTCTAATTGCCTCTTCGATTCTCAGCATGGTCTCTTGGGCATGACCTAATCCTAGTTCAGGGAGCAGGATTTTTCCACTTCTTTCTATTGTTTTTTTAGCCATATCGATAAATACTTGCTCTGTCTCTTTTCTTGGAGGAAGGACATTATCTTTTCCTCCATAAGTGGCTTCTAATTGCAGACTCTCTACTCTTGGGAACCTGTTTTCTGCGGCGTCTAATAGACGAGTTTTTGCATATTTTGTGTCTCCACTATAAACAAAATTATGCAAACCATTTCCTATGTTGATATGAACTTGAGCAGCTCCTAAGACATGGCCTGCACTGTAGAACGTTATCCTTATATCTTGAGTTATATCTGTAACTTCTCCATATTGTAAGGATATAGAGTGCCTTACCATTTCTTTTATATCTTCGCCTTTATAGAGAGGAGATTCTGCTTTTTTGTATGCTACTCCGATAAAATCTAAAGCTAAAAGCGCTCCGATATCGAGTGTTGGCTCTGTTAAATAAACAGGGCCTCGATAGCCCATTTTATAAAGATAGGGGGCTAGTGCAAAATGATCTGTATGAGCGTGACTAAGAATAATTGCGTCAATTGAATTAATATCTCCTATTTCACAGACATCCATATATGGAAACCTTTCTTGACCCTCTGCAATCGCAGGATTTATACCACAATCTAATAATACTTTTGAGTTTGGCGTTTGTAATAGTAAACAAGATCTTCCTACTTGTCTACCTCCGCCAAGATAAGTGAGTCTAACCCACATATCCATTTTTTCAGGATTCCATTCTTTGTAGATTTTTTTTCCTATTTCATGAAGAAATTTTCTTCTGTAATTGTTATTTGCATATAATACTGAACGAATTTTTTCAGTTATTTTGCTTGGTATAGACGGGCTTCTTCTTACTGTAGGAAGCCAGAATGTGGTTTTTTTAATGTCTGATAAGATTGATCCTTGTTTTCCTATGACAAGGCCTGGCTTTTTAGCTTCTATAATGACAATACTTCTTTGAACGTCGAATATGATATTTGTAATGCCTGCATCTTCAGGGGCAAGAGCGTGAATTGTTTTTTCTGTTTCTGATTCTGACAGAAGAATGCTTTTGTCTGCTCTCAAATCAATTCTTTTTTTTACTTTGTTTACAACCTCTTTTATTTTCTGTTCTCCATTCCTAAGAAATTCTTTGTCATCTGTATAGAGAACTATGTTTGCTCCTTCGAAATTTGCATCTATAATTACTTTTGGTAATTCGTCTTTTATTAATTTCAAAATGTCGGCCATTTTTAGAGTTTTATTTATATTGTGGAATAATTTCCTCAGAAACAACATGATTTATTCCTGATTTTGTTAGAGAAAATACGTCAATACCGTTGCCTGAGCCTATATCTCTTTGGGTTGAGGATTTTATACATTCTTTAGCTAACTCAATTCCTTCTTGGACAGTTATCTCTTTCTCATACTCTCGTTCTAAAAGACCTAGGATATAAGGCATTCCAGATGAGAAATTTGCGTCATAGTCTTCTACTTCAATCACGCCTCCTGCTGGCTCAATTGTAAATAAAGCGGCCTTTCCATCAGAGTCTATGCCTGCAACCAGTGTTCCAACTATACTTGGAATCATAGAAGGAGTTCTTATTCCTCGATAGGTGAGCATTGATAGTAAATGTGATGCCTCTTCAACAGTTGGCCTAACGCGGGTTCTAAGTTCCTTTAGTCTAAGCTCTGCTGCTAGAATTTTATTAGTTAGCTGAATATCTGCTACTCCTCCTGTATAAGCTGCTATGAGATAATCAGTAACCTTTCTAATCTTTTTAGAATCTTTACTTAAGACTATGGTGCCTGCTGTAGATCTTCTATCTGCTCCTACAACTACTCCGTCCTTGCAGACTATTCCAACTATACTTGTATTTGATTTCAATATATTTTTTTGAATTTCTTCATTCATAGTAATAGAACTCCCAGATAGTTGAGAATAAAAGAGTATTTAAGTTTTTCGGAGAGGTGATGTAGAAATTTCTATATTCGCGGCGTGTTCTTCAGTTATTTCTTCAGCAGGAGGCAATTCTGGAATTAGGAGTGGGAGAGTATGATCTGATTCTGCATATGAAGTATCGCCTGATTTCCTAATTCTTATGACATTATCAACGAAACTTTCTATTTTACGCTCGTGACTAACTATAATAAGTTGTAAGACATTTAATTCCTGGAGAATTTCACGCATTCTGTCAAGCTGTGCCTCTGAAAAGCCGTCTGTAGGCTCGTCTAGAATTACGATGCTCTTCGTTTTTATTTTGCTTAGTATTGAATTTATCGTCTGATTTAGGGCTAGACGGTAAGCTAGAGCTACTGCTGTTCTCTCTCCTCCTGATAGGAATGAGTATTCCATCTCTGCATCTTTATCTAAGAGAATGGGTGAGAAAGATTCATCTAATCTGACAGTTAATGTGCCATGAGGCACTAACATATGAAACCATTTACTGAAAACGCGTGAGAACTCTTGTCTTAATTTCATAAGAACATTACTTTCTATGAATTCTATAATTTCTAAGAAGTTAAGAGAAAGCCACTCATGAAGCTCTAAGAGGGCATTGAGATTTTGCTTTGATTTTTCTTTAGTGGTTATAGATTCCTCTCTAGTTATTATTTCCTTTCTAAGCAGCTCTAATTCTTTTTTTATTTCTGCCAGAGATATTTCTGCTTTTCTTTCCTCTTGAACAGCATTTTTCAGCTCATCTTTCTTTATTCGCATGAGATTGTCGAATTTAGAAAGTTCAGATATTTTTTCCTTTAAATCGTGGGCGTGCTTACTAAGCAGATTGATATCTCTTTCTAAACTTTCCAGAAGTTTAGAGAGTTGTTGTCTTCTTTTTTTAGATTTTTCTAAATATTCTAGTCTTGTTCTCAGTATTTCTAGTTCTGCTTTCTGCCCTTCCAGCTTTCTCTTTTCTGATTTTTCTCTTTCTATTTCTTTAGTTATTGTTAGAATAGTTTCTTCGAGGGATGAGATTTTGTTTTTAACTTTTCCAATTACATTTTCTGTTTCATTTAAAATATTATGCTTGTGGACTGTCGGCACGTCTTGCAAACAAGTAGGGCAGATTTCTATTTTGAAGATCCTTTCTCTTTTTATCAATGTTTCTTCCCTTTGCTTTTCGAGCGAATTTATCTCGCTAAGAATATTTGTATAATGGTCGGTTATCTCCTCTAAGGAATTATTTTTTTGATTTATTTTATTAATTATTAATTGATAATCTTTTTCATTGAATATATCTTTTACTTCTGAAATTGCTTTGTCTATTTCTAGTATTTCATTTTCTATAGTGGAAAAATTTTCGTATTTATTTGTTATCATTATTTTTGTTTTTTCGACTTCTTTTTCGAGATATTCTTTCTCTTTTATTCTGCTTTCAAGTTGAGAGGTTTCTAATTCACATTCCTTATGTTCGTTTACTTTGAGCTCTAAATATTTGACTTTTGAATATATCTCTTGTTCTAGGACTTTTATTGCTATTTTCCTTATTTCAAGTTTTGATTTTTCTTCATCGAGAGCTTTTATTTCTCCTTGTAATAATTTTGATTCTTCTTTAAGCTGATTTAATAAGACAGTTAGATTTTCTCTAATACGCTTGTATTTGTCAATTCCTAGAATATGGCGCAGTATATTGAGCCTTGTTTCTGGATCTTCGAGGATTATTTGCTTCATCTGCTCTTGAGGAGTATATACAGTATAGCGATAGAGAAGATTATTCTTTTTAATGAATTCCTGTGGGTAGCCCATATATTCTAAGATTTTTGTCTTGATTTCTGTTAGAGATGCCTCTAACTTTTCATTGTCTATTGTTATTGAAGCATATTCATTTGCGACTGTCTTATTGCTCCGTTTTAATTTTCTTTCTATTATAATATTTTTGCCTCCTATTTCCAGCTCTAGGATAACTTCACTTGTGTTAGCAGAATTTCGCAAAAGGGAAGATCCCCTTTGACCTGGTTGAAGACCGAAGAGAGAATATTCTATTGCTAATAATAGAGAGGTTTTACCTGCGCCTACGTCTCCTGTAAGAAGTATAGATCCTTCTGGGAAAACAATCTCCTCATCCTTATAAGATCTTATATTTTTAAGAGATAATTTCTTGAGTCTCATAGCCCTATTATTTTTTTAGTTTCTGAAAGCAATCGCTCGTCGAATACAGAGGACTTTTCCTCGTCTATTTTTTCAAGCTGTAAAACCTTAATAAGAGGGGCTATTATCTTATTAAATTTACCTTGACTAGAACTTTCAAATTTTTTAATGATTTGGGATTCTATATCTTCTGTATCAATTGTATCTAATTCTAAACCTGGCTGTGAGAGTTGTAATCGAGAGGTATTTTTAAGGAGCGTCCAGGCTCCTCTTTTTTTTAAATAATCTTCAATTCTTGCAAAATTTATATCAGAGAGCTTGCCCTGTTCTATTATTCCTGATATTTTTATTATTATTATTTTATCTTTTACAAGAGTATTCTCAAGGATTTTAAGAATATCATCTGTTGCATTTAGGGTATTAAAAGTCTCGTAATTTATCACTAATACTTCTTTAATTTGTATCTTTTGTTTTTCTATTTTTCCATTATTAAAGAGATAAAAAGATCCGCCTTGCAATTCTTCTAATTCTGAGAGATTATTAGGGAATATTGGGCCTGGATAGACCTTACTGTTTTTACAATAATTGATATGTAAATGTCCTAAGGCTAGATAGTTTACAGGAGGCAATTTTGAATCATCTATGGATTTTACTAATGGGTTTGGAACAACACTTCTAAGTGTTGTGTGAAGCATGAGTATTGTGAATAGGCCTGGAGAATCTAAAAGTTTAATTCTTTCTATTTCAGCTACTTCGAGAGCTGATTTTTTTCCCGGATAGCCGTAGAGAGCAACGTTTCTGTATATAGTTGGATGAAGTAAAAGAGTATTATTTCTTTCTTCAAAACGCGCAACGTTTTTACAGAATCCTGCTTTTTCTAATACGTCGAGAAAGGTTTTTCCTGAGACTGAATAATCATGACTTCCCGCGATAATAAAAACAGGAATGTTTGTCTCTCTCAATCTTCTAAATTCTCTAAACGCCTCTTTTAGTATATCAATTGAAGGATATGCTGAATCAAAGAGATCTCCTGCGATCAAAACAAATTCCACTTTTTCTTTTAGGCAGAGCGTTATGGCTTTCTGAAAGTGTTGGATATTTAGTGAGCTTAACTCTGGCTGCCTCCAGCTGCCAAGATGACAATCTGCCATATGAGCGAATTTCATATTATTGTAAATTAGGGATTCTTATATATAGTTTGTTGTGATTAAACAAAAGACTGGAAAAGAATGTTTTCACTTATTATCGTGGGAGATTATGCGATTTAAGGTGAAGGAGAGGATTGAGCTTGCGAAGACGATCTTGTAACTGTAAGGAGACCGCTATCGATGGTTTCGCTTTTATCTTCCTTAAGCTTGGCTGTAAAATAATATTCGGGGTCTGTGAATCCATCAAACTGCCAGACCGTGGTCCAGGATACAAATGCTAGTGTTCTTTTGCCTGGTATTTTAAAGAACGGGGCCACCCCTAGATTTTCTGATATAGTTACTGTTCCGAGATTTTTTGCTACAATATCATCTGCAAAAGTGTCGGCCTCTCTGATCTGCGTAAATATGGCTGTTTGTCCATTGCATTCTTGCGTTCCTATTACCTTTAAGCGTACTTGAGAGCCTTCAGAAGTGCTTGTTATGAATTGCCCTGTAGATGTTGACCAGTAAGCACTTGTGAAAGTGCAGGATTTTGTTGTGCTCGAAGGTATTGGAGATGATTGAGCAGACGATGTGCTTTGGGGTGATGGGGAAGGAGATGGTGATGCAGTCGTACTTCCTGGAGTAGTGTCACAGACATCACCTATTTTGTCTCTGTCTGTGTCTTTTTGATCTGGATTAGAGGCAAATTGACAATTATCTGAACTGTCTGTAATTTTATCAGCGTCGCTGTCTGGGGATGGAATATTTTGCTGATCATTAGATCCTTCAGAAGAGGGTTGTCCTCCTCCCCCCCCATCTGAAATAATAGGCTCTCCTGTAGACAAGACAAAGTGATAGTCTTTATTCTTGATGTCTGTAGGATTTAGGCAATTTATTTTTTGTACAACTACAGGACAGAGTGCGTAATCTCCTTTTTCTGTTTTATGCGATGGTTGGACCTGTAAGATATATTCCTTTTTTTTATTATAATCTGGTGGTAAATCAATAGGAGGAAGGGTTTTTGATTCGTCTGGATTTAATTCTAATATATATTCTTTTATATCTTCTTTGAAATTACTAGTTGTCTCGCCGACTCGAATAAATACCCTGTCTATTTTAAAGCGACCTGTATTTACTAAGACTAATCCCATTTTATTTCCATCTGGGTAGTTGCCGCATATAGCTGTTTCTATAACTAGGTCAATGCCTTGCTTGCATTCTGTTTTTTCTTTAGGAACATAGACTTTTAAAAGTGAAAAGAGAAGGACAGCGATAACTATTGCTATAGCGACAACAATGACGTAGCTTGTGATTGTACTCACTCCTTTTTTTTTCGACATTTAAATATGGTGGAATATATGTTTTTATATTTATTGGTAAATTTTGTGTGGTATCCGAAAATTAGTTCTCAACGCTGATTTATATCAGCCAATGAAATTCACAAGAAAGGGCCTCTTGGAGACTCTACGGCTGAAAGCCGAGGGAAAGGGGAGTTATTTGGC
>Ga0213870_1000508_pt1 | contig 18133 bp, 20 predicted proteins | sample WICALVC2017_Meta_FD_160119 | JGI IMG/M metagenome (GOLD analysis project Ga0213870, IMG submission 160119) | Freshwater microbial communities from subterranean cave lake in Wind Cave National Park, South Dakota, United States - WICALVC2017 | ecosystem: Environmental > Aquatic > Deep subsurface >... | reverse complement strand
CGGTATACCTGTATCTAATGGAGGTAAGTTCAGAATTAAAATTGCGATAAGAATAGAAATTAATAATGTTATCCTATGATATGTTGGCACTTGCGCCAATTCTGTTGGAGATTGGGGGCCTCTTTCAGTTCTTATTCTAGTACTTCCAAGAATTACAAAAGCAAGAAGCAGATAAGTTATAGCAAAGAAAAATAACAATGGCAACACTTTCACAAAGCCAAGACAATAAATACAATCAGTACTGCCGATATCCGATGTACAAACGCTTGGTAATTTTCCTATGAATATTCTTAGAAATGCGTCTGAAAATGTATCGAGTTGTGCCAAGACACTGGGTATGATACTAAATAAAGCTAAAATAACTAACGTAACTGAATTATATATTTTCATTAAAAATAACTAGGTATCTGATGTTTTTATTATCATTGTACGCAAATTTTCGCATCATGGATAACTTTGCTTGTCTCACCGAACAACCAATTTCCCACATCAGTATCAGGCAATTGGCTTCTTACGTAGAGCATTATAGCAAATGGTGCTAATATCGTAAAAAGAAGCCTAAATGTGATTTGAAAGAATACACTATTTAGAACCGTACCCAGCTCTGGTATAAGAGTGGAGGCGTGAGTAATTAAGCCCATAAAAAATCCAAAAAGACGATTGGCAATTGTATAAGCTAACATAAAACTTAAAAGAGACAGCCCCCAGTTTATCCAGTTCATAAAAGATTCTACTCTAGTTAAGGCACTGGTAATCAACGGCGTATGCAACAGGAAAATGCTAAGTAATGCAGCAATTATCAGAACAGCAATGTGGATACTTGGAATGTTAGAGAGTTGAACTCTCCCACGTATACCAAATGTTATAATAAAGAACATCAAATAGAAAAAGCCAAAGAAAAATAACAATGGCAATAACTTCAGATAACCTATACAGTAAGTACAAGTTGCACTTCCTAAAGTCGAACAGGGTTGTGGCAAATCCCCTAAAAGTACTCTTAAAATGGTAGTAATTAACTCGTTATCGGTTTGGGCATGAACTGTGATTATTAAAAAAATTAATGTCACTATGAATGCTAGTAGACTGGTTATCATTTTTTGCGTCCTTTACGCGAGGTTGGGGGTTGGCCACTAGGTGGCAAGGGTTGCCCAGAGGGACCATATAAAGTAGGAGGTTCAGAAGGTGGTTGTTGTTCTCGTTCATGTTTACGTCTCAAATACCTGCCAATTGCAAAATATTCAGCAACGTTTAAAACAACACCTAAGAGATCAGTTATGGGGCCTGTTGGCTCACCAAGTCGTGGTATCTCCTCATATCTATGCTGTTGAGTACGAAGATATATCAGTCTTTCTTCGGGGTCCGGTCTAGGAAGTCGATGCCGTAAATTCCTACCCGTCCTTCCTAAATAACCTCCAACATTTCTTGCTCCCGTTGTTACATATGCAGCACTAACACTAGCAATACCACCGATTTGAGCCAATCTACGTCTATAGCTAGTCATACCTATACCTATTAATATTATACCTACAGCCAAAACTATTAAAACTAGCGTTTCGCTCATTAAAAATAGTTAGTTTTTTAATTTGATAAATATAATGACTAATTCTTAGTATGGTATACCAGTTACTGATAGTGATACTTCTTATCTTGTGGATAATAGACGGCTATTTTACTATCAATAATTTTAAAAAATACGGTCCTAATATCGAAAAAAACCCAATACTAAAACAATTACTTCGTCACAATATCAAATATTTCCTATTGTTCAAAATTGTAGATGCAATAGCATTCGCAATTATAATATATCTCATCATCAACAAAAGCGAACTAGTGGCAACTTCACTTCTACTAACCTTTATTCTTATCTACATATATGTGAACTTCAGAAATTACCAAGTCTTCAAAGGGATGTAAGTTACTCCCTTCTTACCCATAATTAACATAGGATAAGCGCTACTTAAATAGTTCCAAATGTTAATATGTACATATGTCACTAAGACTGGAATTGGACAGGGAACTGGAAAGGAAATTCAGGGAGTTGGCCATGCGCAGATACGGTTTTACCAAAGGATCCATTAAAAAGGCTGCTGAAATGGCAATTAAAAGATGGACAGAGACAGCAGAAGTGGGTAAGAAAGAGAAAAATGATAGCATTGTAAAGTCACTAAAGCTATTAGAAGCTGGGGTAAAGCTGAAAAAATGGAAATTCAACAGGGAAGAAATATATGCCGACAGATTCAAGCGACACAAATGAGACATTTTTTGATACCTCTATCCTAATTCATGCTTATGATAGAAGCGAGCCAGAAAAGCAAGCCATTGCAAGTGTACTGGTTAAGAAAGTCTTCGATGAAGAAATGACCGGGTATGTATCCAACCAAATTCTTAGCGAGTTATACTTTGTTTTAACAGAAAAGAAAGGCATGTCAAAAGAAGACGCCGAAAATATTGTTTTAAGTTTTCTTGATTCAGACAGTTGGATAAAGGTGAATTATGGTGTGCAAACTGTTAAGGCGACCGTTAAAGCAGCTAAAACACTAGCAGTAATCTTTTGGGACATACTAATCGCAGAAACCATGAAGGAAAACGGAATCTCAAAAATCTATACAGAAAATCAAAAGGATTTCGGGAAAATACTAGGAATTAAAATTGTCAATCCACTAAAAAGTTAAGCTTCCCTCTTCAACCTTTGCGCCAAATCACTCAATGCCCTAACACTTTCAATCAACGCTGGCAACGTTTCCCTAAAAATCTTCTCAAGACTTCCCATGCGTGTGTTTACATCACCAATAGTGTCATTAAAATTATCAATTCTGCTAAGAATCTGTTGATGCTCCCCAGAACGTGTTTGCAGCAACTGCGTTAATTGTTGAGAAATGGAGCTTATCCTCTTCTCCATCTCTTGGTATCTGATATTAAATTCATTCACCCTTTCAGTTACCTCTCCAACCCTGGCTTGAACTATGTAATCCACATAGTCTTCGGTTGGATACGGCTGCTGATAATATTGCTGTGGCAAAGGCTGTTCAGGTATCTGTGGCATTTCAATCTTAGGGGCTAATTCTTCTAACGTCGGTAGTTGTTCAAACGATTCTTTTGTTTCTGGTGATGATGGTCTTGGCTGTTCTGAAGTTACATTCATCTTTATAGATTGCGTTAATGCAGTATCTATAGCTTCAGGTGTATAACCATCTTTTCTTAAGACATCAATCATCTCAGGCTCAGAAAATCCCCTGCCAGCCAGTTCATCAACTCTTTCCATCGGAACAAAAGTCTTGGCAGAAGGCTGTTCTTTCTTCTTTAGAAAAGGTAGTTGAACCATTAACTCACTTAATAAAATTTTATTCTCCTAATTATTAAACCTAAGCTTTCCTCGCAAACCTTTCCTCTAAAGTCCTTTCCAACTCATCCTTAGTAACAAATTTTGATGTTATCGGATTGACAATTTCTAGATAAGTCTCTAGCTGTTTTACTTCCACTTTGCTTGCAGTCCTACTCAGTTCTTTGTTTATCCTTGAAATATCAGTTTCTATTGCAATGATATTGTCAGATACGTCTGATATTTTGCTTCCTATCCTTTCAAGGCTTATCTTCAAATCACCCAACTGCGTTAAAACCCTTTCCTCCAATGTAGAAAAACTTGTCTCTATCCTCTCAATCCTTTGTTCAATAGTCCTAATTCTTCTTACATCCTCGTTGATTCTTCTCACAAGTTCGTTTACAACAGATTTCACGTCAGCCTTTTCTGCCATTAATAAAGAATTTGTTTGTGTAATAGATAAATCTAAATAGATGGCTATTGACTACACAGTTGCAGACGGAGTTTTGAGAATCAACTGCCTGAACTGGGCCATAGCTCCAAGCATAGAAGACTCTGACGCTTGCATGGGAATTATTGTAGACAAACTTCTGGAAGTTAAAGATGCAGATAGAATAGTTTTGGCAGAGACTAGGGAATACGAATATGGCCAAGAGCAAACAAGGATGCTAAGGGAGATATCTAATGCATACAACAAAATATTGAATGAAGATAAAATTCTGAGCATAAGGAATTTAGGCCCACGTGGTTGTGAAAAATACTATCCTCAAAGATTGTCAGATTTACAATTTCTAATTTTGGAAGTTCTTAAGAAAGACCCCATAGGCGCTTATGTAAAAATCAATACTATTATAGACCATGTCAAAAAACAGATGGAGCTGAACGGTGGAGTTTGTCATCAGCATTACATATCGAATGCATTGGAGCCTATAAAAGAAATAATTGAAAAGACTTCTTTAATCCAAAAAGTCAAGCCAAACATTGCCAAATTTAGATTCGGCGACCGCAAGCTATACAGAGAAATCTTCACGCCAATAGTAAGACCAAACTTCATGCTAACACGTTTCGTGCTTGCTTATCCTCAAGGTGCTATACCTGTTGGTAAATATACGATTTCAGGAAATGTGCTTGTGGAAATTCTTAAAGTGCCTGATGAAGTACGCCATATCTATCACATCACACCCCAAGAGTTCCAGTTGACTGAAGAGAAATTCACCATTTTGGATGCAGCCAGAAGATATCTTGCTGCGCACAATCCATCGGAAGCCGAAGTGAAAGAACCTGAAAGGGTAAGAGAAATTTTCCTGAACATAGGAAGAGATTTGATTAAAGATATAGCAAGAAATTCGGGAATTGTTCTGTCTGCTAAAGATATACAGGAATTAGCCACAATCTTGACTAGATATACAGCAGGGTTTGGCGTGCTGGAACTGTTGTTGGCTGATGAAAAGATCCAAGACATCTACATCAACTCCCCAATCGGCACTACACCAATTGAAATAAACCATTCAGATTTTGAAGAATGCAAGACAAACTTGATTCCGACAAAAGAAGATGCAGACGCATGGGCAACTAGATTTAGATTGTATTCTGGTAGACCGTTAGACGAAGCCAATCCAGTTCTTGATACAGAAATCAACGTCCCAGGCGGAAGAGCGAGAGTTGCAGCTATAACAAGGTCATTATCACCCGAAGGATTGGCATTTGCGTTCAGACGCCATAGAGAAAAGCCTTGGACATTTCCTCTATTCATGAATGTAAATTTTTTTGATCCATTGTATGCTGGGTTGATGAGTTTTATACTAGATGGTGGCAGAGCATTGCTTGTAGCAGGAGGGCGCGGTTCAGGTAAAACTTCACTTCTAAATGCTATGATGCTTGAGATAATGAGAAAGTTTCGTTTGATAGTACAGGAAGACACGCCAGAGCTAAATGTATCCTTAATGAGAAATTTGGGATATAATATTCTTGGATTGAAATCACGTTCTGTTATAACACATATAGAAACAGAATTACCTGCTGACGAAGCTCTGCGTACAGGGTTGAGGCTTGGCGATTCGGTTTTAATTATAGGGGAAGTACGTTCGATCGAGAGTACAGCACTCTTTGAGGCAATGAGGATTGGGTCGCTTGCCAATGTCGTCGCAGGCACCATACACGGCGAATCAGCTTATGGTGTTTATGACAGAGTAGTTCATGATTTGGGTGTAGTTCCAACCAGCTTCAAAGCACTAGACTTAATTACAATATGCAATCAATTGCGTTCACCAGATGGATTGCACAGATTTAGGCGTGTTACTGAACTGACAGAAGTTAGGAAGCATTGGAAGGAAGATCCGTTGGACGAAGGCGGATTCATTCCTTTGATGCAGTATTCAGCCAGAGAAGACAGATTGAAACCAACAGATACTTTGATTGACGGTGAGTCTGAAGTGTTGAATGAAATATCCAAACGAGTTAGGGAGTGGCATGGGGCGTGGGATTTGGTCTGGGACAATGTTCTATTGCGTGCAAAAATAAAGGAAGAGATGGTTGATTTTACCAAGAAGTTGAACAGGTTTGATATATTGGAAGCAGAATGGGTTACTGCCAGCAACGAGGCATTTCATCTGATTTCCGAAAATGTGATGCAGGAAGTAGGTAGTCTTGATTCTAAAATAATTTATGAGAGATGGCAGAATTGGTTCAAGGAGAGATTGAAGCAATGAAAGGAGTTGTTGTCCCATACATAATTGCGATAATGCTGGGGATTATCGTGCTTGCGTTGCTTGGATACTGGTTTTTCTTTGCTGGAGGCAGACTTTCAGGCGAAATACAACCTGGGTGCGAACGCTTAAAAGAGAGGTATTGCCAGGAATGGAAGGCAAGCGAGTATAGTGTTGAACCTATTATAAATAAATGGAAACCAGAATTATGCCCTATTGAACAGAAACCAACCACTAAAGAGCAGTGTGAACCAGTTTTAAAACAAACTACTCTTGAAACAACCACCACAAATAGGAGGGGAGTTGTGATTGAGTAATTCTATCTATTCCTTAATTTATTGGGAAAATAAATTATTTTAGATGCCAATGCCTTTGACGAGGGAATATGAGCAATTCTTGAAAGAAGAGGTAGACGTAAAGAAGCTGTCATTTTATGAAAAGATTTGCTCTATAGCTGGACGGATATTGCCGATATCACCGCCCAAGTTTCTTGATAAAAAATACAGGGAAGCCATAGAATTCAGCCATCTGAAAATCACACCCAAACAAGCCTTTTCTCTCACAATTCTATCCACATTTTTAGTTCTGGCAATACCCTCTGCCATAGCCGTTATACTTGGATTTACAGATGCAATACTGCTATCCTTGGTTTTAGGGTTTATAACATTCTTCTATTTGTATGACTACCCGTCACATTATTCAACTCTATTCAAGATTAGAGCTACTTCAGAGATGGTTCTATCAATTTTGTACATCACAATCTCGATGAGGATATCCCCGAACATAGAGAATGCCATAAAATTCGTTGCAACCAACCTAAGGGGGCCGTTGGCGTGGGATTTCAAGCAGATCATCTGGGACGTCTACACAAGAAAATACGATTCAATGTCCGAAGCTTTGGACGGTTTTATACTGAAATGGAAGAAGGACAATGAAGAATTTACGCAGGCATTAGGATTAATTAAGCTGTCCTCTTTCGAATCTCAGGCGAAGCTGGAAAGAAGTTTGGACGAGGCAGTAGAGCTCATTTTGAACGGAACCAAGGAGAGGATGGAGCATTTTGCCCAAGAATTGAGAACGCCAGTAACAGTGCTCAACGCATTAGGCATTTTACTACCGATTCTGGCTTTAGTATTCCTGCCTATAATTGGGATTTTCTTGCAAGATGCGATAAAACCTTTTTGGCTGGTTGTCGGATATGATATAATTCTGCCGTTTATTATTTACATAATGATGAAATACTATTTGGATAAAAGGCCTTACACGTTCCACCATCCTGACATCTCAAGCCATCCAAGATTCTCCAGAGAAAAGACATACGGCAAACCGTTTGTGCTTGGAATGATTACAGCAGTCTTGCCAACTGCAGTTGGCTTGTTTTTGATGAGCCAATCTACTGAACTGTTCAGTTTCAATCTTTTGCTTTACTCGATGCTTGTCACATGGGGAATTTCCGGTGGTATAGTCATCTATACACTGCTATCAACAACCAAGAAGCTGGGGATGAGGAATGAGGTAGTGCAGATAGAAAGCGAGTTTGCTGAGGGTTTGTTCCAGCTAGGCACTCAATTGACAAGGGGAATACCTTTGGAAAAGGCGATGAAAGATGTTACGCCACGGATAAGGGAACTGAAAATTTCCAAGTTCTTTAACATGATACTTTATAACATTGAAACTTTCGGAATGACACTGGAACAGGCTGTGCTGAACAAACAAACCGGGGCGATTAGATATTACCCATCACAAACTATAGAGGCGGTAATGAAGGCTATAGTTGAGATTTCCAAAAGAGGCATGGGCGTGGTTGCAAACGCGATGATTACAATTTCCAAGTATTTGAAAGATTCGCATAAAGTTCAAGAAAATCTGAAGGAGACTATGGGAGAGACTACGTCCACCATGGAGATACAGGCATTCTTGCTGGCTCCCTTGGCATCTGGCATAGTTGTTGCGTTGGCTGCAATGATAATGCAGATGTTGTTGCATCTGAGGCAGTCGTTGGAATCTTTACAGGCACAATTGTTTAGTGGCGGTCCTGTAGGTGTTGCTGGTGGTGGTGTCTTGTCCTCGGTTATAAATCTTAACCAGATAATTCCCACCCATTTCTTCCAACTGATAGTCGGGGTTTATATGATTGAAATTGTCGGGATGCTGGCAGTATTCTTGAGTGCTATGAACAACGGGGAGGAAAGTTTGCTGAGGAAGTTTAATCTAGGCAAGACATTGGGGCTGGCTACAGTAATTTACAGTGTAACTTTAATCGGCGTTTATCTGATGTTCCAAAGCATAATTCCAGCTACGGGGTTGTTTGAATGAACAATAAAGGCTTGCATAGAGTCATTCTGTTATTCGTAATTTTGCTGATTGTTGTAATATTTGTTATAGCGGCGTTCTATTTAGGACTGCATAATGTTATCAAGGAATATCTTGAGCAGAGGATTACAATAAATGAATAGTGGATTTAATCAGTTTTATGTTAAAAGTTAATTAATTATTATGGGAATATCTTTAGGGGCTGTGTCATTAACTACTGAGACTGTTATATTGATGGTTATTGCTGTTATTGCACTGGCTTTGCTGTGGATGTTCTTTTCCGGATACTTGAAGTTTGCGGCATTTGGTTTGGAGGATATAACTGAAGGATTCAAGAAGTGGTTCTGCGACAATTGGGGAAAAGCTGTTAGCTTTGTTTGCAAATTATCGTGATGGGATGATTTTAAAAAATAAAATGGAGAAGGGAACATCTACGATAATTTTGCTTGTCGTTGGTGTGATGGTTCTACTTGGTCTTTCAACGTTGCTTATTAAAGGCACAGGTTCCGCAGACCCTTTATCTGTATTGCCATGCATCATTGCTGGTGGAAAAGATTGCGAAGCGAAATCTAAAGCAGATAGCGATATTAAGAAAGATTTAACAGCTTCTATAAGTGCAGCAATTAAATGTGCGTATCTAGTCTGTTTTGATGAAAATGTGGTAAAAGGCTGCAATAATCCTGTAGTCAAAACTTTATCTTGGGATGGTAAAACAAGTTGCTTCGATCATTTTTGTAAAGACACAACTAAACCTACAATTTGTGGTGAAGATAGCGAAAAGAACGCAATATATATTAAGCCTCTGGAGAAAGTAGATTTTATACCAATTCACCCATTAGAAAAACCTTTGGATAAGGTGTTTGTTAATAGGATGAAGGAAAAATGTGGTGTTGATTGGGGCCCTTTTGTTAAACTTGGTGACGAGATTTTAGTTGATGTAAGAATAGACGAAAGGTTGTTGGACAATGAAAATGTAAAAAAGGATTGCGACAGAGCTAGTTTGGGCCCAGGATTTGGAAACGATCGTGGGCCAGGCGATTATGGAAGCCCACAAAAAGAGTGCAGACTAAAGTCTGATGCCGAAATATACGTTTATCATCAAGAATACATTTATGATCGAACATCAGGAAAGTTTGCTAATATAGTAACATTGTGTTCAGAAAAACCCATTTTTGCAACCAAACCCAATGAAGGCACACCAAAAGGTTCTGTGACATTGTTTGCAGATGAGCAAGCTAAAGATTCCGGAGGCGCTTTCCTTGACATATATGGAGACACACCCAATGTAGAAAACGTGAAAGGATGGGGAGATGGACCAACTTCAGTTACATTGAAGGATGGTTACGTTGTGGTACTATATAATAACAAAAATTATGAAGGCGACTGCCGAACACTACGAGAAAGCCATGGCGATCTACGTAAAAAAGATGATATCGACTTCAGTGATGCTACTAGGTCTGTTAGAGTATGGAAAGATAGTAAAGGCGCTATTCTGTATGATAGCACCGACTTTAAGAAAAATAATAACAATGAATTTTATCCAGATGACGGAGTAAAACACAATCTTGAGACTAGACAATGCATTCATAAAAAAACAGAATCTGTTGAAATTTTGTCAGACTTGATAGTAGTTTTGTACGATATAGATACAATTTTAAAAGTTACAGATACAACAGGTAACCTACCTTCAGAAATTAGAAACAAAGCCACCCATGTGAAAGTTTGTAAAAAAGGTTCCACCACCTGCCTTACTCCTGAAGAAAATTCCCGGTTAAACAAATAATCTTATTCTAAATATAGACAAAAACCAAAATATTAAATATGAAAGGTCTTGCCATAGGAGCGACTGTAATACTTGTACTTGGAGTCATACTTCTGTTTGTTGTTGTGCCTAGAATGGTTGGAATAGAAAATATAGCAAATGCCTTCGACCCATTAGGCTACAAGAAAAGACTAGCGTCATTGGGATATGGTGATGACTTGGAAAGGGCAACCAGATGCGCGCAAGACAGGTGTTTCAAGGGATGTGGCTATCTCAAAGAAGAGAATTTCAAGAATGACATAAGATGGAAGCACAACGAAGTATCTTGTTATGAACAGTTTTGTAAAAAAGAAAAACTAGACAGCCTTAAACTTAAGGAAGGAGATAAGGTTTGCAATGACAACTCAAAGTCTTATCCTGTAGAGTTTCAAATACTTGATAAAGACCCTATAACAGCAATTCAGGCAGATGACTTGGAAACATTTGGGTGTGTAGTGCCAGCACCATCTACCTGCAGTAGTGGAGGCTTTACCCAAGAACTAGTAAGCGATAAAACGGTTTTATACATTGATAAAAATTTGATTATACCAGAATCTGTCAGTTCCGAGGGTGCAGGCATTTTTAGCCGTGATTGTGGTGGGAAGTTGGATATGGTCAAATATGGAGAAAATGCAGTCACATTCTTGGTGCCAGGAGGTGTAATTGCTAAAGGAACTCTTACAGGTATAAAAATTGGAGCATTTAAGGTTTTGAAACAAGGAGTAACACAAATTAGAGTGAAATCCGCAATCGTTGCTGGCGGTGCTGGAGGAGCTTTGACTGAAGCATTCTTCCAACAGATTAGAATAATCAAGTCTGTTGAATTGAAGCCAATCAAAGATAAAATCTTTATTTGGGCTAGAGACTACGGTGGTGTTGGAGGACTTTTCAGGGGATTTGGCGCAATCATAGCTACCGCGAAGAAAGGAACATCTGATCATGTTGTTTTATGCAGCGCACCACCATCCGATTGTAAGGGAAAGCCTATTCCTTGTATGGAGCGGGATAGGGATACATGTAAAGAAGAGTTAGGATGCAAATTAGTTGGTGATATTTGTACATCCTTGCCCCAGTCTGGACAAAAGGGTTTTACAGGCAGAGCAATTGATGTACCTGTCGATGTGGTACCCTCTCAACCCAAGGCCTGTGAAGATTTTTTAACCGATAATGCTTGTGGATTACAGCCTGGCTGTTGCTGGAAAGATGAATGCAAAAAGTTAGAAGCGCGATTGGGTGGCATAGACAAAACAGATGAAGAATTCAAAGGTTTCGAGCGGGCATTAGAGGCTGTTGGTGGTGAGGAGAAAGCACTAACTTTCTGGGGTATTTGGTCTAATGATATCAAAGAACTGTATGAAATGCCAAAGAAAATCGAGGATGAGTGCATTAAACTATCTGGCAAAGATAGTAATTTTCAAATATGTAAAGATAATTGGAAGACACTTGGCTTTAGAAGCTGGAAAGAATTTAGGTTGTGCAAATACACGGATGATAAAGGCAACGAAATTTCCTTAGTTCCTGGCACTTGTGCGATTGACAGAATAAACAAAGCAGAGCCAGCTTATTGCTTGGCGGATGGTGGTAATCTAGAACCCGTCAACTACCCGTTGTTATGTGGTTGTGCTGAAAACTATGGGACAATTATGGGCGAAGGTGAGATTGGTGGACAATGCAAGAAATTCGATTCTGATAACATTCAGGAAATTGGGTTAGGTTTTTATGATGTTGATGAAACGTATGATGGTGGAACCTACAAAATACCAATTAAAGAGTCCCGTACGATTACTGCATCATTGCTAGACAATAATCAGGTAGTCGTCACTGGAATCAAGCAAGAAGATGTGGCGTTTACAGTAGAGCCAGCTGGTCTTGCAAAGGTAGATGATACAATTTGCGAGGAATCTGGTAGCGTGGCTTACATTTCATGTAAAACTGGAGTAACTTCTGACAAAGCCGGCATAGCCACCGTCATGTTCGAATACAAGCCTAAAAACATCAAGGGGAGCATCAATGTTAGATTCACAGCACCAGCTGCATAGTAGATGGGGATGGTCTTACTACCTGCAGGCCAAAGCCTTGCAATATATGTGATAGCTGTTCTTCAACATCAGTTTGTACATGTGCCGGAACTCATGCATGTGCGGGAGCGACAGATCCAGTATGTACCGCACTGTCAACAGCTACAATACCCTCTGACTTTGAGTAACACATTCCAACCAATCAGCATCCTATTTTTAGATTTACACAACCCATCTAAATCTGATTTATCTAATAAGATTCCAGATAGGTTTTGATCTAAACAATTGCTGGAATGCCGAATTTCCCAGCAATGTCTCTAACATATTCGCCCTGCCGCGCGTTATAAGTCGTCGGACTATTTATTTTATGTACTCCAGCTCCAAGGGAATGCTGGAAATGCAGAACACTTTTCAAGAATTAAGAACTTAAAAATCGAATCATGGTGTCATTTATTGCTAGTGTAGCTTTAGCTACTCAGAGTCTTGTCGAATTATATCGAAAAAATAAGCATATCTGAGGGAAAATCGATATTTAAAAATTAGCTTTATATATAATATAATTGAAATTTAATTAAGATAGCATGAAAGGCATAGCAGTTCCTTACATCATTGCAGTGCTTCTGGGTATAGCTGTTGTTTTTGTCATAGGGGCTGGTTTCTTTTCTTCATCAAGCGATTTGCAAAAACAATCTTGCCAGAACAAGTTGTCAACCTATTGTATTGTTTGGAGAGGAAATGGCTATCGAACAGAGCCAAGTGGTGGATGGGATGTATATGCACCTGAATGCCCTAACATAGGAATTAGTAGTCCTGATGAGCCAAACTGCAATAAAATTTTAGGTAGAACTGGAGTTGCAAAAGAAATAAGTGAAGATTGCACTTCAGATAGTGAATGCCAAACTGGTTTTTGTGATCCTACATTCGGAAAATGTGCAAAAAAGCCAAGTAGTTAAACTAGTCTCGCGCAGCATTTCTTATTATCTTTACTCTTACATTCTGAAACACCAAAAAGTTGTTCGATTATGTTAGTTTTATCCTCATATTCTGTAGGACATGTAGCCTCACAAGTTAATTGCACTTTCTTACCATCTTTTCTGACCTTCTCACCAACACATTTATTTATATCAAGTGGAACAGCAATTACGCTTGTAAAAGTAATCCTTGTAGAACCATCTGTATAACCAGATGCACTTCCAGTTATTGTTGATGCGCCAGATGTTGATGATTTGATAGTTATAGAGCATTTACCGTCAGCTCCAGTAGTACAGGTTGAAGACGAAAGAATATCTGCAGTTCCTCTATTGCTAAAAAAAGATATAGTAATACCATTTCTTGTATCTGATGTTGTTGTTATTATCGTTGAAATAGCTATACCATCAGGTAGTACTGATTTAGGAGTTGCGGATAATGATAATGATGGGATACCAGTTGTTTGAATACAACATTTCTTACCTTCTGTTTTACAAGCTGGTGTACCAAATAGATCTTCTATAACTTGGGTCTTATCTTCGTATCCTGTAGAACAACTAGCTTCACACAATGCTTTAATCTTTTTATTATCAGATTTTATCTTCTCTCCAACACATTTATTTATATCAAGTGTAGAGATTAATGGTTTAACTGCTTCAAGAGTTACTTTTTCTATAAGTTTATTATTTTCATTATCAGCTTCTTCCATTTTATCTTCAGTATATACAGTTGTTTCTAAATCCCATTCACCAACTTTATCTAAATTAGTTGATGAAGTAAATGACACTGCTTCTAACTTCCTAGCTGCTATTTGTATTTTCTTCGGGTTTACATCTAAGTCTAAAGCAGTTCCGTCAGGCTTAACAGCTTTTATACCAACACTAGCATATCTAGCCTCTACAGTGCCTTGGTTAATGACATTCACAGTTATATCTAACTTATCACCAACTTTAGGGTTCTCAGGAGTTAATTCTATATCAGTTATGGCCAAATCTGGATTATCTTTCACTGCAAATGCGACAACATTTGGCTTATCTTCTGGCCCACAAGGTGAAGGAAAACACGCCTTATTGCTTTTCCAATCAAATGCAATCGCATGGTAAGAATGTTGTCCAACTTCATTAAATGTTTCCTTGAATGTCTCCACATTCACTTCCGGATCTTTCAAAAATATCTCTTTCTTAAATCCTTGGTCTATGTAAAACTTTATTGATTTCATTTGCACATTGTCAGAGCTAGTGATTAAAAACTTAATTTCACTTCCTGGAAATGGTATTAATGGTGAATGCTTAACACTTAATGTAGGAGATTCTTTGTCATCGTAATCATCAGGCAATTTACTTAAAGTATAACTTAAACGACCTGAGTACTTCTCAGTAGCTCCAATATCTTCAACTTCAGCCCCCTCACCTGTAAACCTAAAGAGACGTAATTCCTCTGGAGCATCAGCATCGCAATTGCTCTTACCATCTTTGCTTTTGAAACAAAGAGTAAATTCAAAATTTTTAGAAGCAGGTTCAATTTCAGGATCAGACTTCACATTAATTTTTATGGATTTGCTCGGACACCCAACGATACTACGGCACAATGCAATACTATCATCAGGACACAAAATATAAAGAGTTTCTCTTTCCTTGCATCCTTCAAAATTTGTAAATACAGTAGTACCTGGCGATGGTGTGAATTTCCATTTTTTAATTTCTTCTGAGCTTAATTTCGGCTTATCTATGCTTGTTACCCCTTCAAATACAAAATCACTAGAACCACACTCAAAAAAATCAGTATTGATCACTTGTACATCATAAGACAAAGTCTCTCCAGGCACTACTCTATTATCACCTCCTGGTGAATTACTTCCGTCAGTATCTTTCGATTTATCTACTTTAACTAATGGGAAATCACGCTTGCACTCTCTTGGTAATACCTCTATACTAACTGTTGCATCACCTGAGCCAACGCCAGTAATACTCAGTGATGGTTTCTGTTCATTTTGTATATCAAGATTTGTAGCTTGTATAGTTGCTGAAAGAGACGTTTTTTTAGGTAAGCTCGGGACATCTATGCTGATAGTCATAGACTCGTCTGTAGAACCAGGAGCTATAGTCAGTTCTTTTGATTTAAATGTTATCTGCTCAGCTTTCAAACCTTTTGTAGAACCTAATTTTATATCGAACTTACTTGGACTACATTTTTTATCATCGTTATTGGTTACTTTAATTTTAAAGTCTACTTTAGTTGGCGTAGATTTACCTTCAAAAGGTGTTTTAATTATATTTTGTTGTGGCTTAACTGGCTCAACCCCAACTTTAGGATTTTGTCTAGGACATTTTGCCTCAAATGTTAAAACCTTCTCCTTACTTGATGGTAGAGTACTTTCTCCTTTTTCATTTGTAACTTTTACTCTAAATTTATACCTACCAATTATATCAAGTCCTTGTTCAATTAAAACCAAATCTGTAGTAACAGTCTTTCCAGTCTTTTGAAAGAAGGTTGTATCGCCAATTCTTTTGGGGAATTGTGGCAGGTTTATGAAATTATTTTTACATTGTTCATCATCAGCACATTTTTTCTTGCATATATTAGTATCTGTATCTGTTTCAAGACATTTATCTAAAAATACATATTGTATTATAACTTGAAAATCGTCACTAGTCAAGTCTGACTCGAACTTTATAGAAAATGCAAATGTGTCAGTTAGTTTTATAGGTAAAAGAGTAGTTTTAGGAGTTATTTCTAAGTTTACAGGATCAGAATTAGGTATAGTCTGTGCAAAAGAGAATTCAGATAACAAAAAATATGAGGAAAATAATGTAATTAAAAAAACTATTATCAGAAAACTAGTGATATCGTATTTTATTGAACTCATATCATAAGTATTCGTTATTTTATTGATAAGTGTTTTTGTTTATTTTTAAACTATAGTAAACCAAATATTATTTAATGTCAAAGGGGGACATGACGGTAGGCTATATCATCGCCATAGTTTTAGGTGTGATAGTTTTAGTATTGCTTGCATACTTGTTCTTTTCAGAAGGCGGTATCTTTAGCGGGACTGTGACAGAACAAACTTGCATGGGGAAATTCCTCTCTTACTGCAACTTCTGGTCTATCTGCAATTATAAAACCGGTATTGATGGTTGTCAGCCCGGCAATGCAGACTTTTTCACCGGGAAGAATAGCATAGAGTGCAAACCATTCGAATCCAAAATTATAACAAAAGGTACTCCAGAGGCTGAATGTATGAAACGATTGAACCAACCAGCACAATAGTTGATATTTAGTTAAAAGACAAAATTAAATTATGAAAGCCCTTGCCGTGCATACAATCTTTATAGTCTTAACTACAGTGATATTCTTCTTTTTCGCAATAATCGTCATCTTCGGTTTTCTTAACATAGCTGGATTGGAAGCCAGCCAGACTACTTGTACAGTCAAGCTTCTGAACTACTGCACTTCATGGGTAGCTAAGGGATTCAGTGAAAAAGATAAACCGTATACATGGAGCGAAAAGGAACCTAAAGCCTGCAGCCAGTTCCTTAAGAGCATAAGCGATTCTAACGGGCCAACAAAAGACCAGTGCGAGCCAACAGTAAAATAGCAGAAAGCTAAATATTAGATATGGGATTAAAGGCTGTTGAAATTGTACTGTTCTTCGTATCTCTAATAATCGCAGGTGTTGTTGGCGCTAAACTACTGCCAGGAGTAGTAGAAGATGTTAAGTACAATATCTACAGGGCATCGACACATTCGATTGCATTAGATATAGCTGGTTTAACCTCCTTGACTGCTATTGCTACAGGAGACATATGGATTGACTATAGAATAGATAACAACATAGTTCATAAAGTAGTTGTATCAAATCGGCTTGCGGATGTCACTAGGGCTGAAGATGATAAGCAAAATTTCAAGTTCTCGATCCCCTTTTCATTCACCAAACAAGACGGACAAAGTGCGGCCAACTTTAGGATATCCAAAGTATTCTCCGAAGAGGAAAATAAATTTATATACAGGATAGCTGAGGGAGAATGAGGAGCAAAGGCATATCCCATATGCTCGTAAAGCTTGTGATATTTTGGATACTTATTGGAGTGTCATTTGCCATGCTATTCTTCTATTGGAGATCACAATTGGAGTCTGAACATGTCATAGAGGAAAATGAGGTCTTGGTGGCTAGGAAAGTTTTGTATGCGAAAATTCTTTCGGGTTCCGATATGTTGGCGTATACAGATGAGAATGGTGTGAACAAAGGAGTTATAGATTTTGAGACTGATAAAATAAAAGGGTTAGATGAGAAAAAATTCGCTGAAAAATTGTTTGAAACTTACAGCTATCATCCCGATGATATAAGCAAACACGGTTATTCGCATTATGTCAGAATCGATATTTGGGATGACGGTAAGAAAAAATTTGAACCTATAAGAGAATTTTCACAAGCACTACATTTACCTTCTGATAAAGTAATGGTCTTCCCTATAAGTGTTAGGTATTCAGAAAATGACATTAAATTGGGTAAGTTGTATGTTGACATAGTTAGAAAGTGATTATATGAAAGGTTTTGTTGATCTGTTCATACTTTTCATCCTTCTAATAGTCCTAGTGCCAGCTATACTCATCGCACCAGAAGCCTTGAAGTACAGAGTACAGGCACACTATTTGTTAAACATACAATCATTCACCTCTACAGATATCCTGCTTTCTGTATTGTCTGCAACAAATGAAGATGAACTTAATAGCAACAAGCAAAAGCCTACACTCGAAATAATAGGGGAAAGAATTAAGATACCCAGCCAAGACGTATTTTTCTTGGAGGATGATTTAGACAAGTTGGTGAAGAGCAAATGCTACATATTCGAGTCTGAAAAAATTAAACTAGCTGAAAAAGGCAAATGCCAAGAGCTTCTGAAAAAGAGCCAGGAAACAAAATTTCTGAAGATTGTAGTGCCGTTTAATGCTGTTAAGCTTGTTGAAGGCGTGAAATTGGCGATAAAATGAGAAAAGGAGTTTCTAT
>Ga0213870_1000507_pt1 | contig 18170 bp, 19 predicted proteins | sample WICALVC2017_Meta_FD_160119 | JGI IMG/M metagenome (GOLD analysis project Ga0213870, IMG submission 160119) | Freshwater microbial communities from subterranean cave lake in Wind Cave National Park, South Dakota, United States - WICALVC2017 | ecosystem: Environmental > Aquatic > Deep subsurface >... | reverse complement strand
ACTAGAATGGATTGAATGGAAAATGTGTGAAATTCCAACAGCTTAGATTTTGAATAAACTCTTGGCATTTTTATACATCAAAAGATCTCGATATTCTTTCTTTATCTTCAGCTTTGCAACAAAATTAAGATAAGAATCCATTGTACTTATTGGCCAGTCAGTACCATATATCAGATATTTTGGTTCTCCCACATAATTGATAAGCTCTGCTACTTTATCTCTGATCTTTTTCTCAAAATAATGGTCAAAATCACCTACCACAAAACCTGAGATATCTGCATAAACATTTTTGTTCTTGTAAAGAACTTCTTCTGCATCCTGAATCCAAGGGTTTCCAAGATGACACATTACAATTTTTAGTTCTGGATTATCTACCGCTACATCATCTAAATTCATTGGTCTTGCAAATCTAAGCTTTCCTTTTTCTGTAAAGGTATCACCGGTATGGATCATGACAGGCACATCAAACTCTATACAAGTATCGTAGACCTTCTGGTAACGTTTGTCATATGGATAATAATGTTCATACCCTGCATAGATTTTTAGGCCCTTAACCAATCCATCCTTTATCCACTTGCGATAATTCTTTAGATCCTCATCTGTATGGTTATCAATAGTAAAGCCAGCTACGACGCCCAAGTTGTCATATTTTTTTGTAGCCTCAATTATCTGCCATGTAGAAGGACGCTTTTCGTTTACCTTGTACGACGATAATATCAAGGCATAATCTACATTGTTACTTGCCATCTCGGTGCGAAGTATCTTAATACGTTCTTCCAAAGATTGGATGTTTTCAGTCAGCTCGTACTGGTTTATGTGTACATGACAGTCTATGATCATCTTGTTTTCACATAATGCGGATTTTTCCATTCAATAAAAGTTGCATAGTTTAGTGATCGTGGATCCTTTAGGTAATTGTGCAGAATCTTGATGAATTTGAATCCGTTTCGTAGCTGAAACGACAATACCGGTTCTTTGATCTCTTTTTTGATTACCTTCTGTACATACTCCAATGGAGTCATCTCCTTTTCATGTTCACAATAATTGAAGAGCCTTCCTCCTGCAATGATTCGTCTTAAATTTAGTTTTATTGCAAGCTGTTTTCTTGCATTATATAGCTTTGATGCAATGCCAAGTCTCCTATATCTTGGATGTGTTGAAACATCAGCTGCATAAAGTGAATCTCCTTTTATGTTATGATTTTTAAAAAAGCTATCTCCACATGCTTCAAGCCACGTGTGTTCTTTGTATTCTGGTACAAGAGTCATTATCAAACTACTGCACGAACCAATTATTTTTTCTTCATATTCTGCACAGAACTGACCTTCAGGAAAAACTTTTAGATGGGCCTCAAGCTGATGAGGTTTCCAGTAAACACCTTCAGTAGCCATATGAGGGAATGAAGCTTTTTGAAGCTCAACAATTTTTGGGATGTCTTGCTCTTTCATATTTCTAATAATTACACGATGAACTGTGTCTTTGCTAAGTTTTTGATTTGGCATGAATTAATTTAGTTTTATGTATATACAAATCATTTCAAAAAATGGTTTATTCATAAAACATAGTATTAATCTATATCGGCTGTTCTGAATCTGACATCTTTTCATTTTTTCTTTGTTGCCAAAGAATCACCAAGCCAGTTTCTGGGCTGATGACGCACCAGCAGATGCGGCAAGGGCTATGAGCGTAATGAAAAGTATTGATGTAGTACTTCCTGAACCCATTTATCTAATCTTTGCACTCGCAAGTTTGTCAATTGTTATGCTGGCAATACTTGATCTTGTTTGGTAAGAAGAAACATGTATGATCAATTGCCTCTACAATGTAAGAATGGCTGTGGCCAATGGATTCGAACTTTTAGTTCGACGCCCTAAGATGGTGTTAAACAATTTCAAAAAATTAGGCGTGAACTATTTAAAGAAAAATTCTATGCGCCAGGTAAGGGATTCGAACCCCTGAGCGCTTTCGCACAGCCGTTTTCGAGACGGCCGCCGTACCACTTGGCTAACCTGGCAACAAATTTTAGAAATTTCTCCCTAATATAGCAAGCCAAACAAATAGCAAAAACAAAAAAACCAAGCAGATTCTACTTTTGCTGTGGGTTTAGATCTTAAACCAATCTTGCAACGAGAAAAGACAAAGCTTGAATCATTTGCCTCAAAGGTTATTGCAATTGATGCATACAATGCAATTTACCAGTTTCTTGCAATAATTCGAGGACCTGATGGTCAGCATTTAACAGATTCAAATGGAAGAGTGACAAGCCATCTAAGTGGACTTTTTTATCGAAATATCAACTTCTTGTCGCTTGGCATAAGACCAATCTATGTTTTTGATGGAAAGCCGCCTTCACTAAAATCAGCTGAGATTGAACGAAGAAAGCAGATCAAAAAGGAGGCTACAATAAAGTACGAAAGGGCGATTTCTGAAGGAAATCTTGAGGATGCAAGAAAATTTGCACAACAAACTACTGTGATGCGTGATGGAATGGTTGATGAATCAAAACATCTCTTGGGGCTGTTTGGGATTCCATATATCCATGCACCATCAGAGGGCGAAGCTACTGCGGCACATCTTACTATCACAGGAAAGGCACATGCAACAGCAAGCCAAGACTTTGATTCCATTCTTTTTGGCGCAAAAAAACTGGTAAGAAACTTTACAAACAGCGGAAGAAGAAAACTGCCAAACAGAAACACCTACATCGACATCGAGCCAGAATTAATCGATCTGCAAAAAAACCTTGATGAGTTAAAAATCACAAGAGAGCAGCTTGTTGATATTGGAATTTTGATTGGGACTGATTTTAATCCAGACGGTTTTGATCGAATTGGTCCAAAAACAGCACTTAAGATGATAAGGGAGCGTGGTAAATTAGAAGACATACCTCAAATCCAAGAACAACTAGACAAAATTGACTACAACCAGATTCGAAAAATTTTCCTAAAGTCAGAAGTTGCCACAGTGAAAGATATTACGTTTGGAGATGCTGATCCTAATTCAATTATTGATTACCTAGTAAAAGAAAGGAGCTTTTCCCAAGAAAGAGTAGAGACTGCATTAAATAGGCTCAAAAAAACCCTTGAAAAGAAAAGCCAGACCCTAGAACAATGGTTTTAGATAAAAAATAAGAAAATTAGACGGCTAATCTAACTTCTTTAGTGTGCTCAAAAGCGAAACTAGTTGATTGATTGATTCAATTAGTTCCTTTTGTTTTTTAAGATCACGTTCTTCTGCAAGTTGTTTTGCTAGATTATTTACATTATCTTCAAGTCTTTTTATTGTAATATCTGTTGGACTCTCGATTTTAACTTGAGCGTTTTCTTTTATTACCTCAGCTGAAACAAACCTTATCGTGCTTTTTGGAGTGTCAGAAGTTTGATCATTTGCTTCTTTGATCAGCTCTTCTGCGTTTATGTGCTCGCATCCATAGCATACAGCAGTATCTGCATCATTTTCATATCTTGGTAGTTTCCCATATTCATCAAAAATCTGTTGCACTCGCTTGTCTGCAAACCCGTGTTTGACGTTAAGATTCTGGACAAGATTTACCATTTGGTCTCTAGTCATTGAAGCATACTTGGTGTATTCAGCTTGAGCCTCTCGGTAGGTTCCACCGTTTTCCAGTACTAGCTGTTTTGCGATACGTGCGATTTTGACCTTTTCATCCATGTAGTTGAACTGATCCCAGAACAGGTTGTGTACAGCAGGATCTACGTTTCCAACAAATTTTGCAAAGGAATTTCTTGGTGTGTAGGCCTCATAGTCTTTGTCCATACTTTTAAGATCTGCTTCAAGACGCTCTTTTGCAATCCTTCTTTGTTCTTCAACTAACTTTTGCTGTTCTGTTAGTAGTGACTTTCCCGCCTGCATTTCAGCTAGAATTCTTTTTGATTTCTCAATTTGTTGTAGGATTTGCTGTGCCACTGGATTGTTTTTTATTTCATCGCCTTCGATTTTTGTGAATTCAGAAACTTTGGCTTCTTGTCCAAAGGCATCAGATATGACAAAACTTGCGGTAAAGAGGGCCAGTACAGTTACAATAGCCGTTATGACACTTGATTTTCTCTTACTAATGCTCGCCAGCAATGCTCTCGGATTGACGCGCGATACTATATAACGAGTCCTCATAATTTCTACGAACCGGCGCATTATAAATAAAGGTAACTTTTTATATATATATCTTTATTATAGTCCAATGTTGCAGGAGTGTCTTTATCGTCAAGATACGTTGTTTGGAGGAACTTGAGCTAGTGATTGGAAATGAATGGTGATGAGAAAAAATTACTAGGCCAAATGATAGAGTCCAATGTTGCAAAGACAACTAGGAAAAATTATCTTATTATGGTCTTTGCAATAATTGGAATTGCGCTTGTAGTGGGAACTTATCCAATAGTTCTGATTAATTTAGGAGTTGTAAAACTTGACTATCATACAGTTCCAACAGAATTTTTTATTAACGATCTTAAAGCAGAAAATTCTGGTTCGCTGTCGGCCATGCCAATGTCTTCTTGGCTTTTAGTAAATGGTGATACCTTGCGAATTAATATTGTAAATGGTGAAGACTATCCCGAAAAAGATTCCATTGTAAGAAAAGTAATCTTTTCTAACCAAATAACAACAAATGATATTAATACAGTTGGAAAAAGTTTAACAAAGACATACTATCTTGGGTGGCAAACTGCATTAGAAACTGCGTCAACGCAAGAAACGATTAGATACATTCCACAAAAGTTTCAGATTATTAGCTCCAATAGAGGCGAAGGCGACATAACAATTACTTTTTCATCTCTACAAAATGGCGATGGCAAGATAGGTTCGACAAAGGTACTAGTCGACAGATATCGAAATGAGATATTAAAGGCACATATTACGATTTACCAGATCGATGAAATTTCAGATCAAACTTTCGAGGCAGCTGTAAGGCATGAGATTGGCCATGCATTAGGGCTTCCTCACTCAATGTCACCAAACGATTTGATGAACGCTAGCTTTTCAGTTGAAGGCGCATACATTTCAGAATGCAACATAAACGGCATTGCAAGATTGTACAATGAAGAAAACTTGCATCCGTTTGTGTGTAAAAACTAAATTTTACTCCTTGTTATTGAAGACTTTAATTCAGCAATAGCAGCTTGGACTTCGCTTACTGCGGCGCCATCCTCAAGTGTACTCACATCTCCGATATTGTCATTATTTGCAATGGCTTTTAGCAATCTTCGCATTATCTTGCCACTACGTGTCTTTGGCAGCTTTGAGACAAAGTGAATCTGCTCTGGTGTGGCTATTGCACCAACGCTTGAGCGAATTACCTCTGTTATTTCCTTGTTTAAGAGGTCATCAGTTTTCTTGATTCCTTCCTTTAGGACAACAAATGCAATGATAGCCTCGCCTTTGACATCATGAGGAATTCCACATACTGCAGCTTCGGCTACATCCTTGTGGGAGACAATGCTACTTTCTAGCTCTGCTGTTCCAATCCTGTGGCCTGCAACCTTTAGAACATCGTCTGCCCTTCCAAGCAACCAGAGGTAACCGTCGCTGTCTTTGATTGCATAGTCTCCTGGATAGTATGTGTTTTCGTACCTTGACCAGTAGACTGACTTGTATTTTTCATCATCATTCCATAGTGTCAAAAGCATTCCAGGCCATGGATTTTTAATCACCAAGTAACCCTTTGTGTTAGCTGGGAGTTCTGCTCCTTTTTCATCAACAACTGTAATTTTGGTACCAGGAATTGGTCTTGTTGCAGAGCCAGGCTTTAACGGAATCGTTTCAAGACCTGGAAGGTTTGAGATCATCATGCCTCCTGTTTCTGTTTGCCACCACGTATCAATAATTGGACACTTTTCTTTTCCAATTGTTTTAAAATACCAGACCCACACCTCAGGATTAATTGGCTCGCCTACTGTTCCAAGCAGGCGCAGAGAAGAGAGATCAAAAGAGTTTGGAATAGAGTCACCAAATCTCATAAACATCCTAAGTGCTGTTGGCGTTGTGTAAAAAATTGTTACCTTGTATTTTTGAATCAAGTCCCACATTCTTGATTGGTCAGGATAGTCAGGTGCTCCCTCGTACATTAGCTCAGTTGTTCCATGCATTAAAGGTCCATAAACTACATAGCTGTGGCCTGTTACCCATCCAATGTCTGCAGTACAAAAATAAACATCAGAGTCTTTTATGTCAAAGGCCCACCTAAAAGTAGAGTACAAGTGGGCAAGATATCCACCTGTCCCATGCAATACCCCCTTTGGCTTTCCAGTTGTTCCAGATGTATATAGTATGTAGAGTGGATGAGCGCTTTCTAATTTTTCTGGCTCGCAATTTGTCTGTGCATTTTGCATTAATTCATTCCATAGCTTGTCTTTTTTGTTTAGTGTTACTCCATGTTTTGTTCTTTCATAAACAATTACGTTTTGCACAAAATCAAGGTCTTTTATCGCATCATCTACAACGTCTTTTAGTTTTATTATATTGCCCCGCCTGTAGCCGCCATCTGCGGTTATTACAATTTTAGATCCAGAGTCCTTGATTCTGTCTCTTAGTGAATTTGAGCTAAATCCTGAAAACACTACAGTATGAATTGCGCCTATTCTCGCACATGCAAGCATCGAAACTGGCAGTTCAGGCACCATGGGAAGGTAGATTGTGACCCTATCGCCTTTTTTTACACCTAGTGATTTTAGAACATTTGCAAACTTGTTTACCTCGAGCCAAAGCTCTTCGTATGTTAAAGTACGCCTATCGCCGTTTTCGCCTTCCCACAAAATCGCAGTCTTTTTTGCTTTATTTTTGAGGTTGACATCAAGGGCGTTGTATGAGGCATTTATCGTCCCACCTACAAACCATCTTGCAAAGGGAGGATTCCACTCTAGTGTTTTTTCCCAAGTTTTAAACCAGGACAGGCTTTTTGCCTGCTCATTCCAAAACGAGATAAAATCAGAATCGGCCTTTTTTCTTGTTTCAGCGTCGTTGTGCCCAAGACCGATGTTGTATGTTTTAGAACTCACGCTGATACTATGTATCAGGTATTTCTAAATGTTAAAGATCGATTTGCAGACTTACTGTGCTTGCATTCTAGTAAGCCAGTCTCCAGGTTCTGTGTCATCGGGCTTTTTGTTTTGTTGCGCAATAATGCACGCATAGTTGTGTATTGCATCCCTTGTTTCAATATCACGAGAAACTTCTGGCACTGCCTCAACACTTTGTGGTTCATCGTGTGGAACTTCAGGAAGTTCTGCTGCAATATTTTCTTCATCAGCAGTTGATTCCAAATATGACTGTGCAGATTCCTCAATTTGCTGTTTTGGAGTTTCTGTTGGAATGTCATCAAGTGATAGGTCTGCAATGCGTTGCTGTATGTTCAGTATCTCGGCTTTTTCATGAGATATACGCTCCATAATTTCTGCAGTCTGTGCTTTTATTGAATCAAACTTTGATTGAGCTATTTCGTCGCTGTTAAACTGTACCTTTGCATCAAACAGAAACATCTTTACAGACTTTAGGTGTTCGTCAAGCTCAGCCTTTCTTTTGTCTAATGTCTCTTTTATTTTTGCCTCAGTTTCATTAAGCGATTGTAGCTGTGACTTGTATTTTTCATGAATCAGTCCAGCATCCTCTTTCATTTCCTCATTTTCAGTTGAGAGATTCATTAATGCCCTTAGTCTTCGCAGGGCCAGCTCCTTTGCCCGCAAAAGTCTGTGTGAGTCCAGTCTCCATTTTGGAATAAAAATTACAACCTCTTCTCTTACCACAAGTTGTTCAAATGGAACCTGTTTTAGTACGTCAGAGCCACAGTCAATTCCGACTGTATCAATGCTTCCATCAATAGCTGTAATGGTTCCAACGACTTTGCCAACTGCTGTGCCGTACATGTCCTTTACTGGTTTGCCAACAATTTCGATCTCGTCGCTGCTCATTGTGTACTGATTTACTGATTCATATAACCAGCAAAGTGTTAACAAGGTTTCTGGTTTTGGTTAGATCATTTTAACTAATTTTTGAACATATGGGTAAAATTCGTAATTTTAAAATTCAGACCAGTAAAAAATTTGTCAATGATTACAAAAGATCAATTAGATCAGATTCTTCACTTTGTTTCAAAACGTTGGGTTGACATGAGCAGAAATCCTGATCATGAGGCATTCAAAAGTCTGCCATCAAATTTTTGGATGAACTCTATTGGCGGCCCAGCTGGAAAAGGCAGATGGATAACAATGCTAATGTATACAGATGATGAGGCAGAAGCAGAAACACTAAAAGAAGTTCTGCTAAGATGGCAAACCAAAGTACAGAAGTCTTCTGATCTTATCCAGATAAAAAAAAGGATAGACTATTAATAATTAGAAAACTCTCAGTTCGTAATGCCAGACGAGTTTTCAGAAGATGAAAAAAAAATTCTTTTGGATCATTTCTCAAATACAGGAAGCCCGGTATTTGCAATAATTACATCAAAGCAAGTTGACCGTGGTGCCTTGATGTCACGATATAGCAGGACAGATAAGAACATGCGCCGAGTTTTTCTTGACGAGTTTTTATCAAACAAAAACCGTGGCGAAGAGTTCTACAACCGAGTTCTTCTTGAGTATGGTGATGACTCTGTAGCAGAGCTTGGTGGCGCACAGATTGCAATAGAAGGACTATCTAACATTGCTGTAAAAAAAATTGAGGACCGCAGAATAGGTCTATCGTATCTTGAAAAGTCTTCGCGATATGTTGCATGGGACAAGAAGGCAAATGGCAGCTACAAGTTTTACAAAGAGCCGGCAATAATGGAGTCAAAATATGCAGACATGTATCTAGAGTCATGCAATCTTGACTTTGATGTTTATTCAAAAAACATTGAACCAATGATAAGCTACATCAGAGAAAAATTTCCGATCGACAAATACACATTCAAAGGATCTAATGGAAATGAAAAACCATTTTCACAGCTAAAAAGTGAAGATGAGATAAAATCTGCAAACATAATTTACAGAGGATCAACAAAAGCGAAAGCACTTGATGTGCTACGAGGTTTGTTACCTGCATCAACCCTGACTAATGTAGGCATTACGGGAAACGGAAGGGCCTTTGAATACCTACTCTCAATCTTGTTTAGCTCAAGCCTAAAGGAGGAACAAGTCCTTGCTAGGCAGATTAAAGACGAACTTGATACGACCATCAAGTCATTTGTTCGGCGCTCAGATGACAAGTACGGCAAGGAACTTCAAAAGTACTTTAGAGAAATTCGAAAAACAGCCTCAAATCTTGTCAAAAAATACGCGTCAAGAGACAGTACAAATGGTACATTTGTGAGGCTAGTAGACTATGAACTTGAATCAAAGGCATTAGACAAGATAATATCTGCTGCAATATACGAACAGGCACCTGGCACTCCATACTACAAAATACTTGATACTGTGAAAAAATTGGATTCCAAAACAAAAAGTAAAATCATTTCCTCGTTTGCAAATATTCGAAAAAACAGACGGCACAGGCCACCACGTGCCTTTGAGATGGCAGAGTATACTTTTGATCTTGTGACAAACTTTGGAATGTTTCGTGACTTTCACAGACATAGAGTGCTTACTATTGAAAGGCAGCTACTAACAGCAGACCATGGATTTGTGATTCCAAAAGAAATTGCGACACTTGGAATTGAAAAAGAGTTCAAGGACTGCATGTACAAGTCAAAAGAGGCATTTGATGCCATAAGGAAAAAATTCCCAGAACAGTCCCAATACGTTGTAAACTTTGCGTACAACTATCCATACTTTATCCATCTTAATTTGCGTGAAGCATGTCATCTAATCGAGCTTAGGACAGTCCCGCAGGGCCATATTGATTACAGAATGGTTTCTCAGTCAATGTTTAAAGAAATAAACAAGGTTCATCCTGCTTTGAACAAAATTATCAAGTTTGTTGACTTGAAAAAATATGACCTTGAGCGATTTGAATCAGAGAAAAGAACAGAAGAGAAAAGGAAAAAACTGGACAAAAAATGATATACTGGATTAGTTGATAAAAAATTATGAGTCAAGAAAAAGTTTCAAAAACAGACAAGGAATGGCAAGAGACACTAACGCCAGAACAGTATATGGTTTGTCGAAAAAAAGCAACAGAAAGACCATTCTCAGGAAAATATTACGAGTGCAAAGACAAGGGAGTATACAAATGCGTCTGTTGTGGAAATGAATTGTTTAGCTCTGATACTAAATTTAATTCAGGTACTGGCTGGCCAAGTTTTTGGCAACCACTCAAAAATGACAACATAAAATATGAATCAGATACAAGCTATGGGATGCTTAGAACGGAGGTAATGTGCGGCAAGTGCGGCGCACACCTTGGTCATCTTTTTGATGATGGTCCAAATCCAACCAATCTGCGCTATTGCATTAATTCACTTTCTTTGAATCTTGACAAAAAAGACGAGTAGTTTATCGAAATATCATTAATAAAACAGGCAAAATGCTAGCTGAGTCTAGGATGATATCAAATTGCGAATAATACTTTGTGGATTTGGAGTCGTAGGTCAGAGTCTTGCAAAGCTGCTAGACTCTAGAACAGAAGATCTTTATGCACAGTATGGGATAAAACCAAGAATTGTGGGAGTCTTTGACAGCAAGGGCTCTGCTGTTGACTCCTCAGGCCTTGATCTTGGAAGACTAGTTGAGATAAAGAAAAAGTTTGGAACCGTAAAAAAATATGGAAATAAAAACGGCAGCCTTTCTGGTCTGGACTTGATAGATGATCTTGATGCCGATGTTCTTGTAGAGTCAACTGTAAGCAACTACAAAGATGCAGAACCTGGCATGACACATATCACAACTGCCTTGAAGAGAGGACTGCATGTTATTTCTGTAAACAAAGGACCGCTGGCACTTGCGTTTCCTTCGCTTATGGAGCTTGCAGAATACAATCAGGTTCTCTTAAGATTTAGTGGTACAGTTGGTGGAGGAACACCGATTCTTAACTATGCTAAAAACAGCTTGAGGGGAGAAAGGGTGTTGTCATTTCAGGGCATATTAAATGGGACAACAAACTATATTCTGACAAACATGGCAAACGGAATGTCCTTCAAGTCAGCCCTATCTGACGCTAAAAAAAGAGGATATGTCGAGGCAGACGAGTCACTTGACTTGGATGGCCTTGATGCGGCAGCAAAACTTGTCATCCTTGCAAACTGGATAATGGGCATGCGCGTTACCCTACCAGACATAAAAAGGACTGGAATTCGCAATGTTTCAACTTCAGATATCAAAAAAGCAGAAAAGAAAAATTGCGCAATAAAGCTTATTGCCTCCTGCAATAGAGAGCTTGTTGTCTCGCCAAAGGAAGTCTCACGTGAGGATCCCTTGTGTGTGAATGGAACACTGAATGCGATTTCTTTTACCTCTGAGCACTCTGGCACACAGACAATAATTGGCCGCGGTGCAGGCGGTGTTGAAACTGCAAGCTCTATTCTGCGCGACCTTCTTGACATAAGACAGGAAATCTCAAGAAATGGCGCAGGTAACTATTTGTAGGTAAATTGAGCGCTTGATAATCATGCAAGCCTACATACTGTTAAACTGCGTACCAGGACTGGAAAGAGAGATTATCGCTGAATTAAAAAAGCTGCCTGAAGTAAAAGAAGTCAACGGCATTATGGGAAGATATGACATTATTGTTAAAGTATCATCAGACGAACCTGATGGAATAGACAAGGCTGTAAGAAAGATCAGAACAATCAGACAAATCACTGGGTCATATACTATGCCTGTCCTCTATGGCCAAGGCGGAAGCATTGATTCCTAATTGTACCAATAGAAAATGAACAAGGACAAAACAGTTTCTTCTCATTTAATTTCAAAAAGCGAAACAGCTGCAATACTGGATGAAATCTCATCAAAATGGAAAATTGATATTCCGAAAATAAAAAATCTGAAATGTTATTATTTGCAGGATAGCGCAGAAATAATTACAGGAAACGGCATCACTATATTAAAAACAAACAATGAGTATTTGCCGTTTTTATCAAACACCGAGATTCTTGAAAAATTTCCTCACGTGATTGTTGACATGGGTGCAGTAAAGTTTGTCTGCAATGGAGCAAACGTAATGAGGCCTGGAATCAGAAAATACACCGACTTTGAAAAAGAACAGATAGTTTGCGTCAAAGAAGAGTCGCAACAAAAGTTTCTTGCAGTAGGAAAATCACTTGTGTCTAGTTCTGAGATGGAGTCGCTTGCAAAAGGCGAAGTCGTAAAAAATTTGCATTACATCTCAGACAAATACTGGGAAGCCAAAAAAGAAATTAGAGGCTAGTTCTTTTCTGTAAATTCCTTTGTTCCTTGCTTGTTTATGACAAGGATATCTATTCCGTCGCCGCTAAATGAATCCCTCATTGTTGCAGAGCGAACAGACTTTACTGCAAGATCAACTGCCTCTTTTTCTGTTAATTTTTCTTTGTAGCTTTGATCAAGAACACCTAGTGCCATTTCTGCACCGGTACCAACAGCGGCATAATCATCTGGCAGGACAGAACCAAGCGGGTCTAGTGTGTAAATTGCTGGTTTATCGACCAGACCACCTACAATAACTTGAGTGAGTAAGGGAAAGAAACGCCTTTCGTACATTAGTGAGGACATCATCTTTGCAATAGAGTTTGGCGGAACATCTCGCTTTATCTCCATTTTTCTGATTTTTGCCAATGCCTTTATCTGCAAAGACAAAAGCTGCATGTCTGCTACAAGGCCTGCACACGCTGCAGCAACATTTGGAGTTATTGGGAAGGTCTTTTTTGTTGACTTGCTTACCAGAAAATTGCCATATGCGATCCTGCGCTCGCTTGCAAGAACTATGCCATCATCAAATGATATTCCCACTGCAGTTGCTCCAGGCATGTACATGTACGACATAAATCAACTAATTTTGGAGTGAAATAAAGTCCTTTCTCATATTTTGTGGCTCAAAAATTTATACAGCGTAGAATTTTTCTTAAACTGTTGACAGAGGCAACATTTCATCAAAACAAGTTTCATGACATAGCTCACATGGGAGTGCGCGTAGCACTTGGTGTGATCTTTATTGCACATGGGCTGCCAAAGTTTGATCCCGGCTTTTTGGGATTTCTGACAAACATTGGAATCCCTCATGAGATGCAGATAATACTTGCACTTGCAGAAACTGTCCCTGGAATTTTTCTAATTGTTGGGGTGTTGACAAGAATTGGAGGCGTTGTTTTGTCTTTGATGATGTTAGGTGCGATATTTTATGTAAAAAAGGCAGCAAGTCTTACAGGCCAGGGAGGCTTTGAGATTGACCTAATATTGCTTGCTTCTGCTCTGAGCATGATAGCTGCAGGCCCAGGAAGGATATCAGTTGCCCATATAGTAAAGAAGATTCCGCGATTCTTGCACTAGCTTGCAAAGTTGTCAATTATAAGGCACATGCACTTTGTTGTCTTTTTTAGCAAGTCAATTCTTGCAAATTCGTTTGGCGAGTGTATCCTTGCAAACATGTAGGTGGCACCAACTGAAACGCATGGTGCTTTTAGTACTTTGACAAATGAATGCATTGGGCCAGTACCTGCACTTGAAACATTGAGTATTGATTTTCCAAATGTCTTGTCTGCTGCTTTTTTTACATGTGATACCAGTGGTTCTGTTGGGCTTGTCCTTGCTGCAGCCTCGCCATGATAAACCTTGACTCTTATGTCGCCAAATCCTTTTTGCATTAGATGCTTTCGTAGTCTTTGAACCTGCTTTTTTGGATCCATCTTTGGTACTAGACGAAAGTCAATTTTTGCAATCGCAGTTGCAGGAAGGACAGTTTTTGCGCCACTCTCTGTATAACCTGAGACAAATCCTGCAATGTTGCATGTTGGGGAACCTACAAGTGCCTTTTTTGCATCTAAACCCCTTTTGTTTCCAACAAATTCCTTTATGCCATATTCAGTCTTGAATGCATTTTCATCAAATGGTTCTAATTTTATTATCTTCAGGTCAGTCTTGCTAAGTGGCTGCACCTCCTTGTACCAGTCTTTAATCAGAATCCTTCCGTCAGTGTCTCTAAGCGTCTTTATTGCCTCAACTAATTTCCATGCGGGATTTTTTATCAGCACTGCAAGACTTGAATGTGCATCTTGTCTTGCTTCCTTTGCTAAAAGCTCGACATAGAGCAGCCCCTTCATGCCAAGACTGATTAGTGGTCTGTTTTTTGAATCAACATATCCAAACTCCCAGATCACCCCATCACAGGAAAATTTCTTTTTGTATTTTCTTAGATACTTTTCAATATTTGCGCTGCCTGTTTCTTCTTCGCCTTCGATTACAAACTTGATGTTGCATGGCACATCGCCAAATGCATCAAGAAAAGACTTTACTGCAAATATTCTTGTGACAAGCTCGCCCTTGTCATCAGATGAGCCACGGCCAAAAATTTTGTTTCCTATGATTTTCCCGCTAAATGGGGGATTTTCCCACAGCGAGAATGGTTCTGCTGGCTGAACGTCGTAGTGATTGTAAAACAGCAGGGTTTTGTCTGTGTTTTTTCTTGATTTTACCTCGCCAAATACTAGTGGTGCTATTCCCTTGCCAAGCGATAGTATTTGTGAGGATATTCCTGCTTTTTTCATTATTTTTGCTGTAAGTTTTGCACATTCCTGTATTCCCTCGTTTTTTGCCGAAACACTTGGCTGGCGTATCAGTGATTGAAGATCTGAAATGAGTTGCTGAAAGTTTTTCTCAGCGTGTTTTAGAAGCAGACTATGATTCATTGTTTAATCTTGTCAAATGGTTTTAGTGCGATTGGGATTGCATCAAAAAGATCTGATGCTACCATGTGCAGGCCAACTTTTCTTTGAACAATCCTAGCTGCCATACCATTAACAAATGATGCAGCGGCTGATGACTCCAATGGATTTCTGTTTCTTGAAAGCATGCTTGATACAATTCCAGACAGTACATCACCTGTTCCGCCAACTGTCATAGCTGGCGTTTTCTTTGTGTTAAGAAATGTCTTTTTTCCATCAGAAATAATGTCTGTTGCTCCTTTCAAAAGAATCGTTATAGAGTTTGCCTTTGCATGCTTTTCTACCATTGATATTCTTTCTTTTTTTGACTCTGGCAATGTGTCTCCAAACATTATTTTAAACTCGCCAGCATGTGGGGTCACTATAACGTTTTTGTTTGGAATCAATGGCAGGACATAGTTTACAAGTGCGCTTGCATCAAGTGACAATCTAACATCTCTGTCAAGAAGCGATTTTATCAGCAAGTTTAGTGCCTCCTTGTCTGCAACTGCAAGGCCCATTCCTATTGTAGCAGAGTCGAGATCATTTGGAATTTGTCCTAGCAGCTTGTTTACTGCGCCACGCGTAAGCTTTGAATCAACAAGCGGAATCACGATCAGGTTTGGTGATATTGCACGCGTTGCCTGGACGTTTATCTTTGGAACGCATGTGTATACAAGGTCAGCACCAGTCCTCAGTGCTGCAATCGATGAAAGAATCGGTGCCCCATGATAGAGATAGCTTCCCCCAACAACGAGTACCTTTCCGTTGTCTCCCTTTCTTGAGGTTAGCTTTCTTGTTGGGATGAACTTTCGTACTATGCTAGCCTGTAGGTTTTGTGCTGCCAACAGAAGACGCTCTCTGTTTTGACGAATAAACGTGTTTGTTCTTGAGACCTTTTCGTTTTGAAAAAAATACCTTTCTTGCAAAGGCCAAGTATGCAGTATGGCCTATACCATGAAAAGAGTGTCTTGTCTTTCCTTCCCTTGCATCTATGGTACGCAAAATATGTTCTGTGCACTCTATATCAGAAAACTCGTTTCTTACCAGCTCTGAGACAAGTTTTTCAAGCTGGTTCATCGTAGGACAAACCGCGATAAACCTTCCACTTCCCTTTAGCATTTTTCTTGCTTGCGGTACTACAGACCACGGGTCTCCAAGATCCACGACTACCAAGTCTGCATCTGTGTATGGAACTTTTTTTGCACTTTTTATGTCAAGCTTTTTCATTGTGATATATTTTGACATGCCTGCCTTTTCGATATTTTTTTTGGCAATCTCCATGAACTTTGACTCTACATCAAATGTATATACATGTCCACGCGGCTTTACTATACTTGCAAGAAATGTTGTCATAGAACCGCTGCCAGTTCCAATCTCAATTACCTTTTGTCCGCTTTGCAGGCCAGCCCTTGCTGCAATGTATCCAAGATCCTTTGGATACACTATCTGAGTGCCATGCTGGATCCTCATTATAAAATCGTAAACTGTCGGCTCCATAAGGTAGACATACTTGCCCTTGTTTGTTGTTAGTCTTGAGCCGTACTCTTGGCCTATTGCATCTGAATGTTTTATTATTCCAATATGTGTGTGGAACTGCTGGTTTTTTGAAATCCTTGCAAGCCACTTTTTTGAATCATCATAAAAGAACAAGACATAGCTGTTCTGCTTTATTTTAGCCAATTTGCATTTTCACTATTTCTCCAGAAATTAAGGCCTATTTGTTGTTATAATTCTAAAAGTATTGGAATCTTTCTTCGATGTTGGCTGGCTTTGCCTCAACATTTACTGTTTTATTCTTCGTTACATGTTGTAGCAGTTTATCACGCAGCCTTTGGTGAACCTTTCGAAATAATGTCTCTTCAGATTTTGCCAAGCCAGTTTTTTCTAGCTTTTCACCCAGTTTGACGTACAATTCCTGAAGGTCGGCTTCTTTTACTTCGTCATTTTCAATTTTTTTTATGATTTCATTTGATGTTGATTCATCAAGGCTTGTCGGCTCTGTTTTTGAGATATCCTGCGATTCAGAGTCGGTTTTAGTTTGGCTTTGAACTGGCTCTTCAGTTGCTCGTTTTCTTTGGCTTGTCTCAATTAGGCTCAAAACCAGTTTTCTTATAAGATCAGAAGGGGTACAATTCCTGCTCTTGCATATTTCTAAAAAGCTGTCAAGCTCTTCAGATGTCAGTTTTGTTGACACCTCTTTGATTGACATTGTCTTCGATGAACCAGACTCAATTATAAGGGTTAAAGACTGTGAGGCGTTTAATCAAGATTAAAAAATTTTTATTATTTCCGATCAAATTAAACAATTTGTAAAATTTTTGAAGATGTGGTTTATTTGCAATCTTGCGTATTTTATTGTGAGGGTGTCAATATGTCCTTCAGTCGGAGATGCAAATTCTGTGGCCGTGAGATATACTATGAGGATTTCACGGGAAAAGGAAAGTTTTACGACGACACCCTCTTTACTCAGTTTCATCGATGCCGAAAATAGTTACATTCGTTGTGGTGTTGCAATTCCTAAAAGCTCAAGTGCTCGCTCAAGTGTTGACTTGAAACAATGGACAAGACAGAGCCTTTCATTTACAAGATCTTTGTTGTCATTGTCTAGCACAGGAATATGTTCATAAAATGAGTTAAGGGAAACTGCAAGGTCATAGCAGAAGCGTGCAATTACTTTGGGCGATAGGTTGTTTGCAGCATCATTTATGCAGATATCAAATTTTGCAATCACCTTTAAAAGATTAATTTCGTAATCTGTGCTTAGCATCTCAAAAGACGAATCAAACTTTGGCTCAAATCCTGCCTTTTCTAAAATTCGCGATGCTCTTGCATAAGAGTACTGCAAATATGAGCACGTGTCGCCTTCCAAGCTCAGCGATTTTTTAAGATCAAATGTAATTATTTTGTCAAGGTCTTGTTTTATCATCTCATAGCGGAGCGTTCCAACTGCAACATCTGTAGCTATTTTTGAAAGCGTGTCACTGTCAGGATCCTCGTTTCGTTTTTTTGCCTCCTCTAGGATTCTTTTTTCAAGCGATTCAAGTACATCGTCTGCATTTATGTAAATCCCCTTTCTTCCAGACATTTGAGCCTGTTTTCCCTCGATTTCATGGCCTATTGCCTTTACAGTATCTGCACTTAGTGTTACAGACTCGTAGCTTAGATGCGAATAGGCATCTTTTTCTGGCTTTAATTTTTCAATTAGGCTTGTAATTATTTTCTGTAATCTAGCTTGCCTAGAGTCGATTACTGTAATTACTTGTTGTCCGCTAAACTTCAATTTTTGTTTGTTATTTTTTTCAAGCGTTGTCTCCCACAGTATGGTGCCGTTTGGTTGTACAGTATACTCTTTGTAATAGAATGGATCATCGATTATTCCAAGCTTCCATGCTGCATATGGTATGTCTTCTGC